>JACCDW011916314.1_pt1 | contig 9988 bp, 11 predicted proteins | sample 7449781 | NCBI WGS metagenome assembly JACCDW01 (sample SAMN15323449, study PRJNA562643) | freshwater metagenome | isolation source: river surface water | place: USA:Blue River Watershed | collected 2017-08-18 | reverse complement strand
GCGCCTGGGGCGCGGGGGCGGCCGCGGGGAACATGCCCGCGAAGCCCTCGGGGTCGCGCATCGCGGCGACGATGGCCGACGCGCGGCCGGAGGCGGCGACGAGGCCGCGGCTGACGAGGCCGTCGACGGTGCTCTCCGCGACGGCGCGGGCCGAAGCCTCGGCGCGGGCGGAGAGGGTCTTGACGGCGTCGAGGATGGCGGCGTCGTCGCTGCCGACGGGCAGCCCGAGGGCGGACAGGATCTCAGGGTTCACGGGGGGCTCCTTGGCGGTCATCGGGGTAGAGGCAGCGGGCTGCTCATCCTCCGCGCCGGGGATGTGCACGTCGGCGGGGCCGACGGTCATCGCGGCGGGCGCGGGGGCGGGACGGAGGTCGATCACACGGCGAATCACGGCGCCGACCACCTCCGAGGCGGGGGTGAGCACCGGGAGGTTGAGCTCGACGCGGATGTGGCGGATGATCCGCTCCACGTCGACCGCGTCGCGGGCGCCCATGTCGCCGACGGTGTACTGCGCGAGCTTGTCGAGCCCGGCGAGGATCTCCGCCTCCGTAGCGATCTTGGGGAGCCCGAGGACGTAGCCCACGAAGCTCAGGAGGTCGCCGAGGTCGTCGATGTCATCGACGTAGCCGTTCCACGACAGAGTGCGGAGGCCCGCCGCAGAGGCCGAAGGCCACGCAGCGGCGAGGGCGGCGGAGAGGGTGATCGGCTCGGGCACGACCACCGGGGTAGCAGAGGTCGCGTTTTCCGTCACGGCCGGGACGTCCTGTGCGGACGGCGCCGCCGGGGCCTCCGGGCCCTCGACGACGGGCGCGAGGGCCGTCGCCGAGGCGGTGATCACCGCCTTCGCCTCGGGAGAGGCGGCGTCGAGGCGCGCCTGGATCTCCGCCCGGACGGTCTCGTCGGCCGCGGCATCGGTGAGCGTCACCGCCGGGGCGTTCGACTCGACGGAGCTGACGACGGCGATGGCGGCCTCGGCCTCCGCGCGGGCGGTCACGGGGGCCATCCCGTCGAGGAACGGGCGATTCGTGAGCCCGCCGGAGACGAGGGTCGGGCCCTGCGGCTCGCCCGTGACCGGGTGGATCGCGTTGAAGGCGACCGCCGGGGAGAAGAACCTGTACCGGCCCGACCGGATGTACCCGACGGCGTCGGCGTCACACCACTGCACCCGGCCGAACAGCCCCGCGTCGCCGCGGTTGTCGAGCTCGACGATCCACCCGACGGCGGGGGCGCCCTTCTGGAGCGTGGAGTCGTTGAGGATCTCCGTCGCGTGCTCGTAGTCCACCGGCACCCGGCGGTTCGCCGTCGCGAGGAAGTTCGCCGCGATCTTGGCGAACACCGCGGTGTTGAACTCGAAGGCCCCGGCGCTGTGGCCCTTGAAGACGCCGACCTTCGCGACCTGAATCCAGCTCTCGCTCACGACGCCGTCGATGACGCCGGTGCCCGACGGCGCGGCCATCGTCGTCGGGTCGAGCTCCGTCGACCCGGTGCGCTGCGCCTCCCAGGGCGGGGCCATGCCGAACTGCGCGCAGTGCCGGGCGAGGTGCAGCCGGACCTCGCCCTCGTCCTCTTCGGGAATCCCGTGCTCGCCGCCCATGAGGGCGCGGCACGCGGCGAGGAGCCCCTGGCGGGTGAGCACCAGCTTGCCGCCGACCACGTCGTGGTGCGGGAGGCGGTAGGCGTTGATGTTCTGGCGCGCGGCGCTCTCCGGGTCGTACCACGCGAAGGCGCGGGCGAGCTGCTCCACGTTGAGGGTCGCGTAGTCGCCGGTGCCGTTCGACGAGGCCCAGGCGCGGAGGCGCCCGACGACGTGCTGCCGGTTCCAGTCCTCGTTGTCGACCGGCTCGGCTTCCCCGAGGTCGAACTGCACCACCTTGCCCCGCAGGGTCACGGGCGGAGTGAGCTCCGGCGTCGAGGGAGGGATCGGCGGGTCGGTCGCGGTCGTCATGTGGGTCTCCGTCGGTGCGAGGGGTAGCGGCGCGCCCTTCTCGGGCATGCCCTGGAGCGGGTAGACGGTGCGGCTCCCGCCGCGCCACAGCGCGACGTAGTCGACCGCGAAGCTCGCCAGGGGGGAGCGCGGGACGCCGAGGTCGGCGCCGGGGGCGACGTACCCGAGGGTGATGTGCGGGATGAACCCGTGCTGCGTCGGGCTGACAAGCCCGACATCCGTCGCCAGGGCGACGACGGCGGCGCGGAGGGCGTCGATGCGCGGGGAGCTCGCCAGGGCGACGATAGCGTCGGCGTCGCCGTCGCCCTCGAAGCGAGCGAGGCCGGTGACCGCGGCGTTGAACGGCTCCGAGCGGCGCGCGAGCTCTGCGAGAGCGCCGCCGAGAGCGTCGAGGTCCGGCGGGGGGATGTCCGCGGCGTGCCCGAGGTAGAGGAGCGTGAGGTGCAGTTCCTCCGCCGGGAGCCCGGTGGGCTGCGCCATGAGCCCGGCCTCTTCGATGCGAAGAGGGATCACGACGGCGGCGCCCCGCGGCGCCGCCTCCGGCTCGACGGGGGCGGAGACGATCACGCCGCCCGAGACTCCGGCAGCGTCGAGGGCGTCGAGGGCGGCCGAGAGCTTCGTGACCCACTTCTCACCGGCGGAGCCTCCGCGGAGGAGCCAGCCGGTGTACTCGGGGCCGGATCGGCGACGACGGGCCGCGGCGAAGGTCGCGTCGGCCCTCGCCCCGGCGAACCACGCCCCGGCGGCGCGGATGTCGTCGGCCGTGATGTCCCCTGCGCGCACCTTTCCCGCCCACGCGAGGTCCGCGGCGTCAGGGGTGCCGCCGAGCGCGACCCCGCGGGCGACCGTGTCGAGCACCGCCGCCGGGGGGGTGAGGTTCAGGGGGTGTAGATCCGAGGTGCCGCCCATTGGATCGGGACGGTATCCCCGGCGACGGAAGGCGTCACGACCGCTTGCGTCACGCCGAGAAGGCGGTCGCCCGCGACGGGATCCTGAATCCCGAGCTGGTTGCGGACCCACCCCTGGGGCACTTCGAGCCCGAGGGGTACGAGCTCTGCGAGGCGCTTCGCCAGGGAGTCCATCGACTCGGCGGGGTCGACGGAGAAGGCGATCCGCGGCACGGGGACGCCCGGACCGAAGTTGAGCCACACGAGGGGCGCGAGAAGGTAGCGGCGGAGCGTCTCTGCGATGCTGGCCGCGTCGTAGCGGGCGATCATGCGGCCCTGCTGTGCATGCACCTCGCCGAGAGAGCGCGCGCCCCGGTTGCCCGCGTCGGTCGTCAGGGTCTCCCCGAGCACCGCCTTGCTGATCTCGCCGTTGAACATGGCGAAGAGCGGTTGGTGGATCGTGTCCCCGCTGACGGGCTTCTCCAGGGTGACCTTCGTCGTGTCCGGGTGCACGAGTGCGGTCGCGGAGGTCCAGTTCTTGAGGGTGCGCTCCAGCACCGCGACATCTTCGACGGAGGCGCGCGGCCCTCCGCCCTCGCCGGTCGAGTAGGTGCCGATGCGAGCCATGCGCCCGGCGAGCTCCGCGAGGGCCATCGCGTCGCGCACGACCCACCGCTTGAACATCGCGTACCACGCGAGGGGCCGCCCGAGCCCTTCCTTGCAGGCGTACCCGCCGCGGACGCGAGGCGCATGCACGATGAACTTCCCCCGGGGCGCGGAGTCGAGGGGCAGACCGGGCCAGGGGCCGAACGGGGGCGGGCGCCCGGCCTCGCCGTCGAGGTACAGGTGCGCGCGCCAGCCGGTGCCGTACTGCACCCCGCGGGGATGCACGAAGAGAAGGTTGGTCGGCCAGATGTAGCCGTCGGACTCCTCCCACAGCACCTCCAGCACGGAGCGGCCGTAGTACACGGCGCCCATGAGGTCGGAGATGCGGTCCGAGAGGTTCGGGATCGCGCGCAGGGCGTTCTCGCAGAACGTCCGCACGTCGCGAGCCTCCGGGGGCTCCCCTCCGGCGTCGAACACTGCGGCGGGGCGGAGCTCCCAGTCGGCACCCGCGACGGTCCACTCCCGCTTGCACAGCACCGCGTGAAGGTGCGGGTCGGTCTCGCGGAGCTCATCGAGGAGGTCGACGAACGAGGTCATGTACCCCACGTCGGCGTTCCGCATCGCGGTCGTGAGGGCCAGGGGAGTGAGGTTCGACCCCCATCGCTGCTGTGTCCCCCCGAGCTGCGACTCCGCCGCGAGGAAGGTCGGCCCGACCCGGGGAGCCGCGACGGGAGTCGTAGAAGCGGCGATCACGGTGTCGGGGGTCGGCGGAGGGGTCACGGGGCGAACCGTACCCCGGGAGGCGGGGCGTCGTCTACCACCGACGGAGGCGGATCTCGCAGCGGATCAGCGACGTGTCGACCGCGGAGCACGCGGCCGCCGCGACTGCGGACCCGGTCGACACGAGAACGGCGACGGCCAGGATGTAGTAGAGGGCGGGCTGCATGGCGAGCGCCGTGACGACGGCGACGACCGCCGCCGCCGGGCACGCCAGCATCCCGAGCGCGGCGCCGAGGCACGCGACGGCGCGCCCGGCGCCGACGACGCGCCGTAGAGTGCGGGGGTGCAGCCTCACCCGAGCACCGCGAAGTCGCCACCGAGGAGCCCGTCGGTCGCGAGGGTGTTGAGGGTGTCGACCGCGGCTCTGCACCCGTCGTCGTCGAGGTCGACGACGCGGAAAGCATCGGGGGCGGCGGGCGCGAGAGCCGCTGCGAGCTTGCGGTAGGCCGTCAGCCGGGAGATGCCCGTGTCGCGGGCGAGGGCCTCGATGCCCTTGCGAACGGCGGTGCGGAGCTCCCGGAGAGCGGCAACGGCGACCGGGCCCGAAGGCGTCCCGTCGAGGGCAGAGCCGCGGGTGCATCCACACTTCGGAGCGCGGTCGCAACGGTAGTACAGACCTCCGCGTCGGTCGCGGAGGAGCCGCAGCTCGCCCGGGCACTCCGGGCACGGGGAGCGGTGCTCGACTGCCGCGAGGGGTACGCACGCCGGGCACACGACCGCGGGAAGCTCCGAGCCGGGGGCGGGCTGTAGGTGCAGCACGGGCCGCGGGCCGCACCGCCCGCACACCCATCGCGCACGTCGGAGGGCGCCGAGGGCGACGTGCGGCGGGCAGGGCAGCGGTTGCACGACGACGACTCGGCGGCGGGCGGCTTCGACCCGCAGCGCCTCCAGGGCGCGAAGCGCGTGCCCGTTGAGGCGCGGCTCCTTTCGGTTCGGGTGTCGAGGCGGCGGGCGGAGGTACGGGCGGCCGGGGCCTAGCACTCGGCGAGTGTCGCCTGTCAGCGGGCGAGCGTCCACGGCGGGACGACGGTGACGGTCGTGTCGAGGGGCGCGTCGACGACAATGGCGTCTGCGACCCCGGCGGTGTAGCACCGGGCGGCGACCACGAACTCGCCGGGACGGTGCTCGCGTACGACGGTCCAGAGCCCGGGCACGGCGGCGTCGCGCGGGGCCCGGACCGGGTCGCCGATGCCGGGGCGCGGGAGCGCGGCGTCGACGAGGCGGTGCGCGGCGTACACGGCGCCGACGATCCGCCGAAACACCGCGGCGACACGGTCGCGGTTCAGCCCCACGGGGAGCCCCCGGTGTCGGCCGGGCTGTATCCGCCCCAGGCGGAGGCGGTGTCGCCCCCGATGGACAGCACGCCGGTGCCGACGACGGTCGCGGCGTCTCCCTTGAAGGCCCGGTCGCGGGCGAACAGGGAGGCGGCCATGCGGTCGGGGGTGTGCGCCGCGGGGTTGTAGAAGAGGAGCGCCGTCAGCCAGTGCGACACCTCGGGGTGCACCTTGAGGTTGCCGTCGCAGGGGATGATCCAGCGGTGCGCGGCGATCTCGGCGGCGAGCGACTCCGCCTGGAACGGGAGCGAAGCCTTGCCGCGGCCGGTCGTGAAGGGGTAGGCGGGGACGTTGCCGAGCTCGATGACGAACTGCCTCATCCACTCCTGGGCGGCGACGTTCTCAATCGCGACGATGGACCCCCACCGACGGTGCGTGTCGGCGATGCGCCCGATGATCTCCCGGGCGGGCCACCGCCCGGCTTCCAGCCCGACGATCTCGCGGCGGCCGTCGGGGTGCACCGCGATGGTGAAGATCGCCGACACGTCGGCCTTGTCGTGAAGCTGGATCGCGAGGTCGACGCCCGTGTAGAACCGGCACGCCTTCTTTCGCTCACGGGTCCAGTCGGGGCGCCATTCGTCGAGGGAGGCGGGAAGGTGCGCCCCGAGGCCGCGCCCGGCCTCCATGCAGGCGTCGAGGTCGGCGCGCTGAAAGCGCGAGTCCTCTTCGCTGCGGGGGAGGCACATCATCGACCGGGCGAACTCCAGGGGGCCGACCTCGACGCGCTTCCGCTCGATGCGGTCGAGGGGCCAGTTCTCGGGCCACGTCGGGTTGCCCTCGGCGTCGAGCACCGGGAACCGGACGCCGTGCCAGCCGGGGAGCCCGGCGAGGTAGTGCATGAGGTCCGACGGGTGGTAGGCGTTGCCGATCACCACGACGCGGGCCGACGACGTGAGGCGCCCGAACAAGGTGTTCAAGACCCAGCTCTGGAGCTGCGCCCGGTTGTGCGGGGTCGACGACGTAGAGAGGTCGACGACGTCGTCGAGGTACGCCTCGTCGATGCGCGTGCCGAGCACGCTGCCCCCGGTGCCGAAGGCGGCGATTGACGGGTCGCGGGCGTTGAAGGCGCGGGAGACGCTGATGGCGTTCTCCCTCCAGGGCGAGCCGGGCCGGAGGTGCGGGAACACCTCCCGGACGGTGGAGTTGTTTTCGATCAGACCCCGGGCGAAGCGCATGGTGCGCTCGACCTGGGTGTAGGTGTGCCCGACGAGTGCGATTCGGAGCGCCGGGTTCACCCCCAGCCGATGCACGATCCGGGCCCCGATCTGATAGCTCTTCCCCGACTCGACGTGCCCCCACATGACGACGCGGTCGTGACGGTCCATCGCGGCTTGCATCCGGCGGTGCACGGTCGCTTGCCGGACGCGCTTCCCCGTCTTCTCGTCCGTCAGTACGAGCCCGGCGAACACGTTGACATCGGTGCGCGCGGCCGCGATTGCCGCGGCGCGGGTGCGAGTGAGGGCGTCGTTCAGTGCGTCGGCATCCACGCGCCGACCGTCGCGCGGTCGGCGGCGCGTGTCACGGCGCGTGCTCGGGGCAGAGAGGCGCGGGCATCGCGAGGAGCCGGGCCGTGCGGGCGGAGAAGCGACGGTCGCAGTCGGGGTGCGAGCACGCGACCGTGACGTTCGACCCGGAGCGCCGAAACACCTCGTATCGGCGGCCGTCAGGGTACTCCAGCGGAGCGAGCTCCTCGACGACGGGCGGCGGGAGCGCCTCGTCGGCGTGCTCGGCCAGCACCCCCTCCCGCTTCAACGCCTCGAACGCGGCTTCCGAGACCTGTCGAATGCGCTCGCGCGTCTTGTGCTGCGCGTCCCCGACTTGGGCGAGCGTGAGCGCCCCCTCCTCGGCGGCGATGTCGGCGAGGTCGAGGGCGCACGTCTGGAGGCGCTGCGGCGGCGTCGCGCCGTGTACGCGCCCTTCGGGCGTGCCCTCCCAGGCGCGGAGGGCGGCGCGGACCCGGTCGAGCTCTTCGACGAGGAAGTCGCCCGCCTCCTCCGTGACGTTGTCGGTGTGCATCCCGCGCCCTCCGCGCTCTGGGGGGGTCCACATCACGGCGACGGAGCCCGTGAACTGGTTGAACTCCAGCGCGACGTGGTACTTGCAGGTGAAGTACGGGCACGGACGGACCGCGTTCGCCCCATCCGGGCGGCCGTCCGTCGGTACGCGGACCAGAGCGCCGTCAGCGCGCTCGACGGTCTGGTACCCGCCCGGCGTCGGCGGCTCGGGCGGAGCTCCGGGGCGCCGGGTGTGCGCGACGAGGGCGAGGTGGTAGCGCCGCGCGGCGGTGAGGCAGTCGCCGCGGGTGAGCGGGAGGGCGCGGGAGGTCGAGTCGGGCATGCCCGCAGCGTACATGGCTACGGGCGTCGCCTCGAAAATGCCCGCTACGGGGCGCAGCGAGCGAGGAGCGCGAGGAAGTCGGGCCAGAGGAACAGCGTCAGGGGGTGCTCCTCCGGCGTGTCGAGCGAGAGGCGGCCGACCCGGGCTCGGGTGCGGGGGTCGAGCGATGCCTGATTCGCTCGGGTGACGGCCGTGATGGCGCGAAGGGAGACCGGGGCCTCGTTCGGCGGCACGGCCGCCGCGAGGAGCGCGAGGGCGTCGACCGTGTAGAGCCCGACCATGACCTCGCGACCGCCGTGCTTCCGCACGACCGCGACGGGCGTGGTCTCCGTGTCGCCGCGCGCCGCGAGGTCGGCGGTCGCTTGCCGGATCGCGGTCCGGGGCGTGTCGGCCTTCGAGTGCTTGCACTCGAAGTGCAGCGCCCACCCGGGGAGGGTCACGTCGCCCACCTCGGCGCCGCCGCCGCGGGTCTGCGAGAGCCCTCGCCGGGCGGCGGCATCGCCGGTGAGCCCGAGGGCGACGTTGAGGGTCGCGGCGACCCACCGCTCGAAGGTGTTGCCCTTCCGGCGCGGACCCCCGGGCTTCACTCGCCACCTCGGGTGAGGCGGTCGGCGACCTGTCGGAGCTCGACCGGGGAGAGGCGCGCGAGCGCGTCGCCGTAGGCCCGGTGCGCCGCACCGGCGACCGCGTGCGGGGCGTTGCCGGGCAGCCTCTGGAGGTCGCGAGCGATCAGCACCGCGCGGTCGACCGCGCCGGTCGGCATCGCCGTCACCGTGAACCCGTCGACGGTCTGCGCGGGCTCGAAGCGGGCGCCGACCTCGACGTGGTCGGCGAGCTCCTGGCGCGTGAAGGTCAGGGATCCGCCGAGGCGGATCAGGGCGATGGTGAGCGCGGTGCGCTCCAAGACGGTCGTCGGGATGTCGTTCATGGGGTCTCCAGCCACCGACGGAACAGCGCGCGCAGGGCGCCCACGTCGGGGTGCTCCGCGTTACGGGCGGCGGCGGCGATCTCTCCGGCGCGCTCGGGTGACTCCGTCGCCCACTCGACGAACTCGGCGACGGCGTACCCGTCGAGCCCCGCGCGGTTGACGAGGCCCTCGAAGGTGGCAACGGCCCACGCCGGGGCGTAGAGCTCGGGCGCGAGACGGGGCACCCCGTCTACGACCTCGACGCGGGTGAGCTCTTCGAACCGCTCCAGGGAGGGGGCGAGGGCAATGTCCGGCCACGTCGCGGACGCGGGGGCATACCATTCGGCGATGAGCTTCTGGCGGAGAGCGGCGGCGGCGGCGAAGTCGGGTTGCACCCGGACGGGTTAGACCCCGACGAGGGCGCGCACGGTCGGGGCGAGGAGGGCGACCGGGAGGCCGTCGAGGTCCGCAAGGGCCCGCTGCACCTCCGGGCGGAGTCGGGCGGTGCGGAGGAGCTCCGTCGCGTCGGCCATCGGGAGGTCGGCGTCGGAGACGACGGCGGCCCACACCGGGACGTGCATGACGCCGCTGCGGATCGAGGTGGGCACTCCCGCGGCAATGACAGCAAGGGTGTAGCCGCGGGAGGTCCAGAGCACGCGGGAGGAAGAATGCCCCGCCGCGGCGGGGATGTCAGGCGCGGGGGAGGGCCTCGCGGATCGCGCGCACCACGGAGTTCTCTTCGGAGTAGATCACCGCGGTCATGCCGGGGCCGCCGGAGGCCGCGTCGGGCTCGTTGACGGTGTCGAACCCGTTGGGCACCGACGCGCGCAGGGCGGCCACGAGCCGGGCGAGGGTGTCGGCGTCACCGATGCGTACGTCGACGCGGGCGTCGCGCGCGTAGTTCCCCCAGAGCACCCCGGCGTGCACTGCCTGGGCGCACCGCTGCCCGGGGGTGAGGGTGTCGAGGAGCACGACCCGGAGGTAGTCGTCGCTCACACGAACCCCCACCACCGGCGGAGCTCCGCCGCGAACCGCTCGCGGACGGCGGGCTCGACGCCCGCGCCGCGGAGCACGGTGTCGCAGGCGTCGGCGGTCCAGTGGCAGCTCACCCCGGGGCGGCCGGTGAGCTTGGTCGGGTCCTTGCGGCGGGGGTGCGCGCGGGACGGGCGGGGCTCGGCGATCACGGCGTCCT
>JACCDW010236303.1_pt1 | contig 9988 bp, 1 predicted proteins | sample 7449781 | NCBI WGS metagenome assembly JACCDW01 (sample SAMN15323449, study PRJNA562643) | freshwater metagenome | isolation source: river surface water | place: USA:Blue River Watershed | collected 2017-08-18 | reverse complement strand
TACTTGTACTTACCCAGCGCAATCTTATTTGAATTGTGACGGAACATGTATCAACGATACGGATGCAGATGGAGTTTGTAACGAAATCGAAGTAGCGGGTTGTACAGATGCAACAGCATGTAACTACAACGCGAATGCAACTGACGAAGACAATACTTGTACTTACCCAGCGCAATCGTATTTGAATTGCAACGGAACATGTATCAACGATACGGATGCAGATGGAGTTTGTAACGAAATCGAAGTATCAGGTTGTACAGATGCAACAGCATGTAACTACAACGCGAATGCAACTGACGAGAATGGATCTTGTACATACCCAGCGCAATCATATTTGAACTGTAACGGAACATGTATCAACGATACCGATGCAGATGGAGTTTGTAACGAAATCGAAGTTGCGGGATGTACAGATGCAACAGCATGTAATTATATCGTTAACGCCACTGAAGAGGATGGAACTTGTACTTACCCAGCGCAGTCATATTTGAACTGTAACGGAACATGTATCAACGATACCGATGCAGATGGAGTTTGTAACGAAATCGAGGTTGCAGGTTGTACGGATGCAACAGCATGTAACTACGAGGCTTCAGCCACAGATAATGACGGTAGCTGTATTTTACCAGTAGCTGAGATATGCAATACCTTGGATGATGACTGTGATGGAGAGGTTGATGAATTTGTTACAACAACCTATTATGCAGATTTGGATCAAGACGGATTTGGAGATGTCAATAATACAATCGCAAGTTGTTCGGTACCCAATGGATTCACCACAGATACCAGTGATTGTGATGATAGTGCAATGACCTATTTGGATGTGGATGGTGATGGATTTGGAATCAATCAAATCGTTCCATGCGGTGTAATCTTGAATACCGATTGCGACGATACCAACAGTTCTATTTATCCTGGTGTGAATGAACAATGCAATTTGATTGATGACAACTGTGACGGTATAACGGATAACAATGTTGTATATGTGAATTATTATGCAGACGCGGATTCTGATGGATTTGGAAATTCAGGTCTATCCGTGTTGGCATGTGTTCAACCTGTTGGATATATCAATAACAATGATGATTGCAATGACGCCGATTCGTTGATTAATCCGAATGCAATTGAAATTGAAGGAAATGATATAGATGAGAACTGCGATGGCCAATTGGTTGGCTTGCTTGAAATGACAGAATTCAGTATCTCTGTATATCCAAATCCTACCAGAGGTAATGTTCAACTCAATTGGGAAAGAAACCAAGATGTTACCATTAGAGTTTTGGATGCCCAAGGAAGATTGGTGCTTTCTGAAATTTTGTACCAATCCAAGTCCACCAACATTAATCTTGAAGGATTTGAATCCGGTATGTACATTGTACAATGGATAGGCAACGATGTTCATAGAAGCATGACCATTATCAAGGAATAGAATCTATAAAAAAGGGTAGCGATAGCTACCCTTTTTGTTTACCGAATCAAATAGGTGTAGAAATGAACATATCACCCTTGAAATTCCGATGAACGAAATATCTTGAAGATTTGACTTTACATCATTACATTTGTGCACGATAACCAATAACCTATTAAAATAACAACTATGAACAATGTTTTTTATCTGATTCCTGCTGTAGGTCTAGTTGCCTTGGTGGTGATGATGATTAAATCCGCTTGGGTAACCAAGCAAGACGCGGGAAATGACCGCATGAAAGAGATTGCAGGATATGTGGCTGAAGGCGCAATGGCGTTTTTGAAGGCGGAGTATCGCATCTTGGCCATTTTCATGGTCATCGCAGGAATTGGTTTGGGTGTTTTGTCTCAAATGGTTCCTTCTTCACACTGGTTAATTGTTGTAGCCTTTGTGGTTGGTTGTGTTTTCAGCGCTTTAGCTGGATTCTTCGGAATGAAAATCGCTACCAAAGCAAACGTTAGAACGACAGAAGCAGCGCGTACATCTTTGGCCAAGGCATTGAAAGTGTCTTTCACAGGTGGAACCGTTATGGGTCTTGGTGTAGCAGGTTTGGCTGTTTTGGGATTGGGCATGTTATTCGTCATTTTCTTCCAATTCTTCATGCAAGGTTCTTTGGAGAACGGTGGTGTTGAAACAATGACACGAGTTTTGGAAGTATTGGCTGGTTTCTCAGTTGGTGCTGAAAGTATCGCTTTGTTTGCTCGTGTTGGTGGTGGTATTTATACCAAAGCTGCTGACGTAGGTGCTGACTTGGTTGGTAAAGTTGAAGCTGGAATCCCCGAGGATGATCCACGTAACCCTGCTACTATCGCAGATAACGTTGGAGACAACGTAGGTGATGTTGCTGGTATGGGTGCGGATTTGTTCGGATCATATGTAGCTACAGTATTGGCTTCAATGGTTTTGGGTAACTATGTTATTCGTGATGTAATCGAGTCAACAGGAAGTTTTGCTGATATTCCTTTTGCAGGTATGGGCCCCATTTTGTTGCCATTGAGCATTGCAGCAGTTGGTTTGTTGGCTTCTATCGTTGCTTCTTATTTCGTTCGTGTGAAAGAAAATGTATTGGCTACAACCGATACAGTTCAGAAGGCTTTGAATATGGGTAACTGGATTTCCATTGTTATCTCTTTGATCGCTTCTTATTTCTTGATCATGGCCATGTTGCCAGCGTCAATGACCATTTCTGTTTTCAATGCAGGAGAGTTTAGTAAAGCAACTACAACCAATATGAATGTCTTTTGGGCGGTTCTAGTGGGTATGTTCGTGGGTATTGCTATTTCTTACATTACTGAGTTCTATACTGGTTTGGGTAAGCGTCCTGTTATGGGAATCGTTCAAAAATCAGCTACAGGTGCTGCAACCAATATCATTGCAGGTTTGGGAACAGGTATGTTGAGTACAGCTACACCAGTTATCTTGTTTGCAGGTGCTATTTGGGCTGCATATGCTTTGGCTGGTTTTTATGGAGTAGGTATTGCTGCATCTGCGATGATGGCAAATACGGCAATGCAGTTGGCTATTGATGCTTTTGGTCCTATCGCGGATAACGCAGGTGGTGTTGCTGAAATGAGTGAATTGCCAGCAGAGGTTCGTGAGAAGACAGATATCTTGGATTCTGTTGGAAATACCACAGCGGCTATCGGAAAGGGATTTGCGATTGCTTCTGCTGCTTTGACTGCTTTGGCTTTGTTTGCTGCATATGTTACTTTCACAGGTATCAATGGTATCAACATCTTTGATGCAAAAGTCTTGGCTGCATTGTTTATTGGTGGTATGATTCCAGTTGTATTCTCAGCATTGGCCATGAATTCAGTAGGAAAGGCTGCCATGCAAATGGTGAACGAAGTTCGTCGTCAGTTCCGTGAAATTCCTGGAATTTTGGAAGGTACCGGAAAACCAGAGTACGGTAAGTGTGTAGAAATTTCAACTCAGGCAGCTTTGCGTGAAATGTTGATGCCAGGTGTTATAACAATCGTTACTCCAATCATCATTGGATTTGTAATGGGTGCAGAGGCTTTGGGAGCGTATATGGCGGGTGTTACTGTAAGTGGTGTTTTGTGGGCGATATTCCAAAACAACGCTGGTGGTGCTTGGGACAATGCCAAGAAGTCTTTTGAGAAGGGAGTTGAAATCAACGGTGAGACTTTCTACAAAAAATCTGAGCCACACAAAGCAGCAGTTGTTGGTGACACGGTAGGTGATCCATTCAAAGATACTTCTGGTCCATCCATGAATATCTTGATCAAATTGTCTTGTTTGGTTGGTTTGACTTTGGCTCCAATATTAAATGATGGCCATGGTGCGGAAGCCAAAATGGACAAGTGTCATGGACATGAAATGATGATGGACTGTCACGGTGGCGGACACCAGCACGGATGTTGCGAAGGAGAGAAGTCAACTTGCACCTACAACCGACAAGCTTGTACATCAGCTGATTCTTTGGCTGGTCATTGCAAATCAGAGGGCGCTTGTCACAAGGAAGAGTCTTGCTGCAAAGGTGATGCTGCAAAATGTGAGGGAAAAGAGAAAGAGGGATGTGAGAAAAAGAATTGCTGTAAGAAGTAAGAATTCCCCATAAATACTATCAAAAAGGACCGCATTTGCGGTCCTTTTTTTTGTTGGAGTAATGACAAATTGCGTGTTGATAATATTAAAGACCTTGATATTTAGACTATGCTATTCAAGATATTTTTGATTAACGCTAAAATGATCTTAATCAAAAAAGAATGAAAAACAATTTATTGCAGTCAGTTGTATGTAAAAAGAGCGCAATCTTTTTTATTCTAATTCTAATGATTCAACTCTTGGGATATGCTCAAACGGCTACTACAATTAATTTAACAGGAACCAATAATTCCTTAGCTGCTGCATACAATGTAGCAACAATAGTTGATCCGAATCTTGTTATAACTTCTGATGGAACCATAAATGGCTTTAAGGTTCAAATTACGCAGTCTTATGTTTCGGGTGCTACGGGTGACATATTGGATTATACCGGAACTTTACCGAGTGGTGTAACGGCTACTGCATTTAACACAACCACAGGTGTTTTGACATTCAGCGGAACAACATCAGCGGCTAATTGGCAAGCTTTGCTTCGAACTGTCAGATTCAAGTCAACTACATCCTCTTGCTATCCAACTATGAGGACAATTACGTTTACAGCTGGTAATGTTTTTTACAATCCATTAACGGGACATTATTACGAGTACGTTACATCAACAGGCAATTGGCCTACAGCCAAAACCAATGCTGAATTGAGATCTTATTTTGGAAGATTGGGATATTTAGCTACGATGCAATCTGCTGCTGAAAACAATTTCGTTTGGAAGATCATGTCAAATGATGCTTGGTTTGGTTGCTCAGATGAGTTCACTACCATAAATGCAGCTACTGGTGTTAATACTTTTGCCAGTCAAGCTGCGGCAGAAGGAAGATGGTATTGGGTTTCTGGACCAGAAAAAGGAACTTTGTTTTCTGTAGGAAATGGAACTCCCGTTACGCAATCTGGACAGTATGCCAATTGGAATGGAGGTGAGCCGAATAACTCTGGTAGCGAGCATAGCGGGCAATTTTATTCCGGTAATGCTGGAAGATGGAATGATCTTAATCAAACAACTACCTTGGCTGGTTACCTTACTGAATATGGGGGAATGCCTGGTGACTTGACAACATCAACTCCTATTTTTACAAGGGGAGTAACCGTTGCTGGAGCGGCTAGTGGTACTATTAACGGAGGTGGTGGTAATGTTTGTAGTGGCTCAAATAGCACAACGCTCACATTGTCCGGTTTAACAGGAACTGTTGTAAGGTGGGAATCATCCTTGGATAATTTCTTCACTGCAGGTACCAATATTTCTAATACAACAACTTCTTTAACTGTCACCAATATTACCCAAACCACGTATTACCGTGCTGTAGTGAATTCCACTAGTCCTGCCTCTTGTTCAGCTTTAGCAACTTCTAGTGTGACAATAACAGTTTCACCCACCCTTTCAGGTTCGATAACGGCTATCAACAATCAAATTTGTGCCAATGGAGACGCTGAATTGACTTTGAGTGGTAATCAAGGAAATATCAATAAATGGCAGCGTTCAACCAATCAATCCACTTGGACAGATATTTTAAATACGACCAATTATTTAACTGAAGTTATCTCCAATGCGGGCACATATTATTACAGGGCGGAGGTTCAAACACCTGGCTGTGGAGCAGCAGTGTATACAGCAAATAAGGCCATTACGGTTGTTGCAGGTACCCCACCTGATGGAGGCTCTGTAAGTAATGCTGGTTTTTGTGGCGGAACCAATGCTGGAACGCTAAACTTAACCGCATATACCGGAACGATTACCAAGTGGCAGAGATCAGTGGACAATGGAATTGTTTGGACAGACTTGGCCAATACGACGGCTAGTTATGCTTTTTCGGGTATAACAGCAACCACATTGTTTCGAGCCGTTTTAACAAGTGGTTCTTGTGGAACGGCATTTAGTACTCCTGGATCAGTCACTGTCAGTACAAATTCAGTTGCAGGAACAGCGACAGGTAATCAAACGGTATGCGGAGGAAGCGGAATTACAGCAATTTCTATAAGTGGCAATACAGGGTCCGTTCAATGGACATCATCCATCAACAATTCCACATTCAACAATATTGCAGGTGCAACTTCGAGTACTTTGACTCAATCCAATTTGACAGCGAATATAGCTCAGACAACCTATTATAGGGCAATTGTTACCAATGGGGCTTGTGCCTCGGTAAACACAAATACTATTACGGCAACCTATAACGCACCAGTTACCTATTATCAAGATAGCGATGCAGATGGATTTGGTAAGGACAATGTCACACAATCGGTATGTTCTGGTCAACCAGTTGGTTATACCACAATTGGAGGAGATTGCAATGATTTGAATGCTGCTATTAAGCCAAATGCCAGCGAGACTTGCAATTTAGTGGACGACAATTGCAATGGTACTATTGACGAAGGTGTTCAAATAGCATATTATGTTGACTTTGATGGTGATGGTTTTGGAAATCCAGCTGTTTTGGTAATGGCATGCTCTCAACCAACGGGATACGTAAACAATAGCAACGATTTTAATGATAACAACCCCAATGCCTATAATGGTGCACCAGAATTGTGTGATGGAATAGACAATGATGGTGATGCCTTAATCGATGAGGGTGTTCAGAATACGTATTACGCAGATTCTGATGGAGATGGATATGGGGATATTAACGTTCCTGGTTTGGCTTGTTCTCAACCATTGAATTATGTTACTAATAGTAGCGATTGCAATGATTTGAATGTCTCGATTAGTCCTATCGCTAGTGAGACTTGTAATGGTATCGATGATGATTGTGACTCATCAGTGGACGAGGGTGTGCAGACTACTTATTTCGCCGATAGCGATGGAGATGGATATGGAAATACTAGTGTCACTCAAAACGCATGTTCACAGCCTTCAGGTTACGTTTCCAACAGCACTGATTGCAATGATAATAATGTAAACGTTAATCTTGCGGCATCTGAAATCTGTAATACCATTGACGATGATTGTGATAGTTTCATTGATGAAGATGTTCAAACCATTTATTTTTTAGATGCAGATGGAGATGGGTTTGGAACCAGTTCAACTACAACTTTGGCGTGTTCGGCACCCATCAATTACGTCAGCAATAGCCAAGATTGTAATGATGGAGATTCGAATATTAATCCCGATGCAACTGAAGTTTGCAATGCTATAGATGATGATTGTGACGGAGTAACTGAAAATGGGTTGACTTTCGTTGACTATTTTATAGATGCAGATGGCGATGGATTTGGAAGTGGAACGGCTACACCATTTTGTAGTACTCCTCTTGTTGGTTACTCAATCAATAATTTGGATTGTGATGATAATAATGTAACAATTTTCCCTGGCTCAACGGAAACATGTAATTTGATAGATGATGATTGTGATGGCGAAGTGGATGAGTTTGTAACCATTACTTACTATCAAGATTTGGATGGCGATGGATTTGGAGATTTAAATGTATCTATTGAAGCGTGCACTGCTCCCATAAATTTTGTGTTGGATAATAGTGATTGTGATGATGCAACAGTGACCTTTCAAGACGGAGACAATGACGGATATGGAAGTACAACAGTTGTAGCTTGTGGTGTTTCCAACAACACTGACTGTAACGATGCTAACGCTGCATTGAATTCAATTACAACAGAGGTATGTAACAACTTCGATGATGACTGTGATGGTACTGCGGATGATGGATTGACTTTCGTGAACTATTATGTCGATACCGACGGTGATGGATACGGAGCAGGAGCTGCGAGCAACTTGTGCTCCAACCCAGGCACTGGATATGTAACAAACAACTCGGACTGTAACGATAGTAATGCAACATTGAATTCGATCACAACGGAAGTTTGCAACAACTTCGATGATGACTGTGATGGAACTTCTGATGATGGATTGACTTTCTTGAACTACTATGTGGATGCAGATGGTGATGGTTACGGAGCTGGTGCAGCTAGCAACTTGTGTTCAAATCCGGGTGTTGGTTATGTAACCAACAATACCGATTGCAATGATGCAGATGTCAATTTGAATTCAATTTCAAATGAGGTTTGTAATAATTTCGATGATGACTGTGATGGAACTTCTGATGATGGATTGACTTTCGTGAACTACTATGCAGACACCGATGGTGATGGATACGGTTCAGGAGCTGCTAGTAACTTGTGTTCAAACCCTGGTGCTGGATATGTAACGAACAATACGGATTGTAATGATGCGGATGCAACGCTGAATTCAATCACGACTGAAGTATGTAACAACTTTGATGACGATTGCAATGGTGTAGTAGACAATGATTTGATTTTTGTGGACTACTTCGTAGATGCGGATGGCGACGGTTTTGGCGCAGGAGCTGCTAGTAACTTGTGTTCAAATCCAGGTTCGGGATATGTAACCAACAATACCGATTGTAATGATGCAGATGCTACATTGAATTCAATTACAACCGAGGTTTGCAATGATTTCGATGATGACTGTGATGGCTCTGCCGATGATGGATTGATTTTCGTGAACTACTATGTGGATGCAGATGGTGATGGCTACGGTGCGGGCGCTGCGAGCAACTTGTGTGCGAATCCAGGTACTGGCTATGTAACGAATAATACCGATTGCAATGATGAAGATGCATTGTTGAATTCGATTTCTGCAGAGACATGTAACAACTTTGACGATGATTGTGATGGTGAAGTTGATGAATATGTAACGACCACATTTTATCAAGATTTGGATGCTGATGGTTTTGGTGATTTGAATGTTGCCTTAGAAGCTTGCACCACTCCAACTGGTTTCGTTTTGGACAATACCGACTGTGATGATGCATTGTTAACCTATCGTGATGATGATAGTGACGGCTATGGTAGTTCGGAAGTTGTGGCATGTGGCGTTGAGAACAACACCGATTGTAACGATGCGGATGCTGCATTGAATTCGATTACTACTGAAGTATGTAACAACTTCGATGACGATTGCAATGGCGTGGTGGACAATGATTTGATATTTGTGGACTACTATGTAGATGCGGATGGTGATGGATATGGATCAGGAGCAGCGAGCAACTTGTGTTCAGATCCCGGTGCTGGTTATGTCACGAACAACACCGATTGTAATGATGCAGACGCCTCATTGAATTCGATCAATACTGAAGTATGTAACAACTTCGATGACGATTGCAATGGCTTGGTGGACAATGATTTGATATTTGTGGACTACTATGTAGATGCGGATGGTGATGGATATGGTGCAGGCGCAGCGAGCAACTTGTGCTCAGATCCAGGAGCTGGTTATGTAACCAACAACACCGATTGTAATGATGCAGATGCTGCGTTGAATGCTATTACAACAGAAGTATGTAACAACTTCGATGACGATTGCAATGGCGTGGTGGACAATGATTTGATTTTCATCGACTACTATGTAGATGCGGATGGTGATGGATATGGTGCAGGCTCAGCGAGCAACTTGTGTTCAGATCCCGGTGCTGGTTATGTAACCAACAACACCGATTGTAACGATGCAGACGCAACGTTGAATGCTATTACTACAGAAGTATGTAACAACTTCGATGACGATTGCAATGGCGTAGTGGACAATGATTTGATTTTCGTAGACTACTTCTTAGATGCGGATGGTGATGGATATGGTACGGGTGCAGCGAGCAACTTGTGTTCAGATCCCGGTGCTGGTTATGTAACCAACAACACCGATTGTAACGATGCAGACGCAACGTTGAATGCTATTACTACTGAAGTATGTAACAACTTCGATGACGATTGCAATGGTGTAGTGGACAATGATTTGATATTTGTGGACTACTACGTAGATGCAGATGTTGATGGATATGGTGTAGGATCAGCAATCAATCTGTGCGCAGATCCTGGATTGGGATATTCTACCAATAACACCGATTGTGATGATAATGTATCAACTACTTATCCAG
>JACCDW010872002.1_pt1 | contig 9989 bp, 7 predicted proteins | sample 7449781 | NCBI WGS metagenome assembly JACCDW01 (sample SAMN15323449, study PRJNA562643) | freshwater metagenome | isolation source: river surface water | place: USA:Blue River Watershed | collected 2017-08-18 | reverse complement strand
GAGCGGTCTGCGGCTCGACGCACACCCCTTCTGCATCCTGGTCATAAACCACCCAATAAGGCGCATCAGATTCAATCTTGATCTGCAAAACATCTTCCCAATAAACCGTCGGCGTCCCACGCACCTGCGTAAATGCATCATCCCAAGGCGAAGCACTCGGAGTAATTAATTTCCCAGTCGGTAAATAATCAGGTCCGCGCTCCAACATCTGACCCGGATGAAAATCAATCTCTACCGATCCACCACGATCCAACTCCCGCGGAAACCACGGATGAAATCCCAACCAAAAAGGCAGATCACAATCGCCGGCTTCATACTCCAATGACCAACGCAAAGCGTTATCCAAAATCTCAAAACGCTGCTCTACCCGCGCTCCACGATAAGGCTCTGGAAAATCCAATCCAAAGTAACCATCGCCTAGCTCTTCCCATGAAGAGGTAATTCCAAATCCATGAATCGAATTTGGCGCCGCCAAATTAATCGGCAATTGAAACTGGTTGCCTAACGAGTCCTTAATCAAGCCATCACGAATCCGGCCGGCCCATGGCGCCATCGCATACCAACCCCAGGTCAAAGTTTGTCCCCGAAAAGGCACTGCACATTCGATATCTCGAAATCGAAGAGAAGAAATACGCGCCCCTTGATCAACATCAATCTCAAGCGAAATCTCTCCACCATCCATGGAGTGGTGCAGGCTCATGACCCAATACTATTGAGCAAATGGTCATGACCAACCATGAACGGGGCTCAATAGGCAATCGTTATCAAAAACTATTATTTTTCAACGTTGTTTACGGGCGGTCTAAATAAAATCGGCCACGAAAACTTCCGAATTCGAGCAACTTACGAGGTGGCAAAAAGTGATTCCGCAAGATTCGACTAGGTTGCTTGCTGATCTAGCAAAGACTGTTTTAGAGGAACCAAAACCGGAACAATTCCTTGCTCACATAGTCAACCGCACCTTCTCGCACATTGAGGCACGTGGCGCGATTCTTGGAGTTATAGAACGAGAGGGTTTTGTTGATCTTCAAGGTAGTTATGGATATGACAGCGAATTGGTTACTCCATATATGCGAATCCCACTTTGGACGCCAATGCCAATTACTGATGCCGCCCGCCTCGGTGAGATAAATGTTTTCTACACTCCGAGAGAACTAGTTCTCAAGTATCCACACCTAGCTGCGACAGAGACACCTGAATCCGGTGTCACAATATCGATTCCAATCACATTTAGAAACACGGTAATTGGCGCTCTGGGTGTGACCTCTTTGAATTCACCCAGAGAAGGTTTTGAATTTAGCGACCCAACTCAAGGTGTAATTGCACTATGTGGTCTTTACATAAGAAACTTAATGGCCAACAAGAAAGAGAACAACCGGGATTACGCCGCCTCCATGAAGTCCTTGACCTCAAGGCAAAAACAAATTATTCAACTATTTAAAGAAGACCTGACAACTGACGAAATGGCGGAACGCCTAAAGTATTCATCCTCAACAATTAAGCAGGACATCATCAAGATCTATAGCATCTTCGGCGTTAACAACCGCATGGCGGTGGTCCAGCTAGCTGAAAAGGCTGGTCTTTCTTAAGCCAATTCTCTTGCCCAGGGTGGGTTTGCTCCCACCCTCGAACAGGTAATGGATGCCGCTAAAGCAGCACGGCGTAATACCGAATCCAGATTGGCTCCCAATTCCGCCAATCCATGTTTGACAACACCTTCAACCACAACCGCACCAATAGTATCCCCAGCACCAATCGTGTCGACTAAATCCACCATCACCGCCGGTACATCAATCACCGCATCACCAAAGTAACCACGCAATCCCTCAGCACCTCTAGTCACCACAACAACAGAAACCCCACTACTCAGCCAGCGCTTAACTACGCCGGCTTCATCATCTCCATACAACCAATGCAGATCTTCATCACTTAACTTCACCACGGAAGCCACATCAATCCATTTCTCCACAGCAACTCTGTACAAATCCCGATCACCCAAAATCGATGGGCGAACATTTGGATCAAAGACCACCGGCGCTGACATGCCAGTTACCCAATTCAGTAACTGCGAAGCCCCTGGCTCTACCAAAGTTGCCACCGACCCCACATGCACTACTGCAGGGTCACCTGACGGCAACCAATCAAAAGAAAAATCAAAGGTCGTCGTCCGCTCTAACTCAAATGAATATGAGGCCACACCCTTATCATCAATCAATGCATTTGCTAACGCGGTCGGCTTAGATCCACGCAACACCAAAGACAAATCGACACCACTGTCTAGGAGTTCGGCTTCAATTAAAGACCCATACTCATCAGATGAAATCCCACCCACAAAAAAACTCGAAAAACCCAAGCGAGCTAAAGCTTTTGCCGTGTTGGCCGGACCCCCACCCACATAAGCCGAATGAGTGCCGCCCTTATTTACTAAGTCAATAAGCGCCTCGCCAGCTACATAAACCTTAGACATCGACCAACCAATCCTTGATTATGAGCGCTAAGGATTTCGCATCAAGCTCCCCGCTAGCAAGAGACTTTATGACTTCCTCGGCAGTATTCCTATCGATATCGAAATCTTTTCCATTAATAAGCGCAAAAGCCCTGCTGCCAATCCACGCGATTCTCTTGTTTCCATCAATCATCATGTGGTTTGACGAGAGGGAGTGCATCAACGCAGCCAGCTTTTCAGGAAAAGTTGGATAAGCCTCAACGCCATAAATCTTTGTCTCCGGGCGATGTAAAACCAATTCCAACAAACCAATATCTCTGATGCGAAAATCTGGAATGAGGCTTTCGCCCATTTCAATCAATTCATCAAGTGTGAGATATTGAATCGATTTACTCACTTAGCCAAACGCTGCAATAGCTCAACGTCCTCGACTTTAATCTTTTCAATGACTCCCATTAACAACTTCCGTCTACGTGAGGTGTAGGTATCGATTGCTCTCAACGCAGCCTCTTGCATTGATATCCCGTCCTCTGCCGCAGCTTTTTTTAGGGCAGCGGTTTGCTCGGGGGTTAGCCTTAGATTCATAGCCACTTCGAAATGGTACCACTCTGGTACCAATTTGCTCTTCAGCAATACTCAGATTGACCTGTAGTTTTTCGAACCCTCGAGTTGATTGCTTGACCTCAAATTGTTCTTGTTTCCAAGTCCAAATTAGAAACACTCAGCACTCTTTATAAAATAACCTATGTCGGGTGCGCCGCCTTGTAGTTTCACTTCTTGCGCTCTCTTTGCTCAGCTTAAGTTTTAATGTTCCGCCTAGCAACGCTCAATCAGTTCAAATCGCTAGCCATGTGGATTGGGGAGCTCTTTCGGTTTCAGGAACAAGCGGTTATTCGCAAACCATCACTCCACTATCAGTCCCGGATCCAAGTAAAGCCCAGGTCGATTGGTCACTAAACGTTGGAAATGGAACTGGACGTATATCTCCAATGGTTACCCTCTCAAATAATCAAAAAATCAGGTTTGGGTTTGTTTTTGTAAGTTCAGATGTGCGATTTAAGCAATACGGGTCAACGGTCTGCAAGGTTAGCTCTCCAAATATGTTCAGCGAACCTGGCACCTATCAAGCTAATTGCGAAACCCCCGTGAAAATAGTTGCAGGCGAGTCATACACGTTAACTGTTGGCCCTGAAAATCTGGGAAATCCAAATAGCTGGAGTGCTGATGTTGTAATAAAGAGCTCTGGAGAAAAAATAAATCTTGGCGTAGTGAGTTTTTCAGTAGCTTCATCCATTCTTAATGCAAGTTACCTCAACGACGGCTTCAACCAAACATCTATTTATGGAGAAGGAATAACCTGCGCAAACGCACCAAGTGCAGAAGTTATCTACTCCAAGCCAACCGTATTTGGCTCTTCCTTTTCTCCGAATTTTGTTAAGACCCGAGCCTCAACTGTGTGTCCTGATTTTGGTTTTGTTAAGTCCGGTGATGATTCGGTACGTGTAAAGCTAGGCAATGGAACCGTCGTTGAGCCCTCGGCTCCATCAACTTCGGAAATTCATCGTGGCGCAGATGTGGTTATAAATTTCGTTCCTACTCGATTGAATTTGACCGAGTCCTTAGAAATGGATTTAACCTTCCTATCTTTGGACCTCGGCGCGAAGGGAGGAAATGGGAACTTCTTTGGATTTGATTGGTGTTGGCAAACTAAGAACTCTCTAACCGGCGAAGTTGCCTGTGGAGCGTTCCACCTTGAGCTCTACGGTGAAAGTGGAAGCGGGTATGCGGCCAACGCCGACTTCTTTTTTCAGCATGGATCTGCGATATCAAGATTAAATAGCAATGTAAATTGTGAATTGAGGGCTGCAAATAAAATCGCTGGCGAAAACGCAAACTACACAACTTGTTGGCGTCCCGTACTAATTCAACCCGGCCGTACTTATACCTTGTCAGTAAGTTCTACTTGGCAAGGGCCCGTCTATGGAAATGTGGGCAATTGGTGGCAAGCCAAGCTAACTGACAAGGAAACTGGTGCATCAATTGAAGTTGGTTATATTAAAGCGATAGCTAATCTCTATGAGCTTCCACTTGCTGGCATGTACACGATCTATGGCTACACTGGAAGGCAAACTTCGTGTAACGCAGTCCCAATCAACGATGTAGTCATGAGCGCAATTCGTAGTGGTACAGGTTCGAAGGCCAGCATTAAAAGTGACCGCAGAGGTAATTGCGCACAAATTAAAGTTGGGAGATTAAAGGATGATTCGACCAAGTTTTTGGTTAATCTCGGTGGCAACAACGCCGAAACTCGCAATAGCTCCCTATTTAGCGCCTTCTCCCTGTACGGCAATTTAGTCGAGCCAGCAACTCAAAGCTCGAACAAGCCTTCAACTCCAAAGCTCTCACTAATCAATGTCCAAGGAAATCAACTGAATATCGAAGTAAATGTTGGAGGTGATACAAATCCTGACAATGTATATTTGGTGGCGCCAAATCTTTCCCAAGGAATAAATGACAAATTACCAGGCAAGATTTCAGGAAATCAGGCAACGTGGAGTATTCCTTTAACATCAGCTTTGTCGGGCAAGCTCATCCCGCTGCGGATTGTCAGTACTGCCAAGAGCACTGAATCGGAGCCTCTCGATACGGAGTTCCAGGTCCCCATCATTAACGCGCCGGCAAAGACAGAAAAGGCGCCTAAAGCTCCTACGGGCTTGAAGTCCAGCTTTATAGGAACTGATTTGTTAATTACTGCTCAAATTGAAACATCGGGTAGAGCCATTCCCGAAAAAGGCTTCTTGTACTCACCAGAATTAGGCATCAAAAAGTCAAAACCTGTTGCTGGGGAGCTAATCGGTAATAAGGTCATATTCACAATTCCAATCAAGCAGCGAAACTTTGGCAAGAAATATGCCTATCAAATCTATACCGAAAACAAAGTTGGTAGTTCAAAGTTAGTAAGTGGCAGTGCAAATGTGCCAAACCCAAGATCTGCAGTTGTCGTGCCTAAACAGCCGCCAGTTCAATCAACTATTTCCTGTGTGAAGGGAACTGTCCTACGCACTTTTATTGCTAAGACTTGTCCTCCAGGTTGGAAACAGGGATAGATAGTTGAAGAAAACTATTTGGGCCGCTTCCGATAAACAATCAAATAGGCTTATTCTGAACCTGTGAAACTGCTGGTCGAATGGGGTTTGGATTCCTTGATTCTTGAGCCGGATCGCGCATATACGGTCGGGCGTGATTCAACTTGTGATATTTCAATTCCCGAAAGTCGTATCTCAAGAACTCATCTTCGCATCGCATTTGATGGAAAGAGCTGGGAGATCCGAGATCTGGGCTCCTCAAATGGAACATTTAAGAATGGCAAGAGTGTAGATAGTTTCACTGCAAACAATCCAGTGGTTTTAGAGCTTGGTGGCTTGGGGCAGAATCAAATTAAGTTCACCCCTCTGTCGGGCGCAACCAGCACTAAGGTCAAGGTCACCAAACAGATTCTTGATAAGGATGCGACACAACCGGCTACCAGTTTTAGTGGAGCTGATTTCGGGACCTACGGACCGGGTCGTATTCGACTGCAACAGAGAATTCGAATTGGCCGAAGCGAGGACAATGATTGGCAAATTGAAGATATCAATGTATCTAGAAATCATGCTGAAATTGTTCAAAGTAGCGATGGCTCGTACGAACTAGTTGACTTGAAATCAACTAATGGAACTTATCTAAATGATTCTCGTATACGTCGAGAAAAGCTAATCTATGGAGACATAATTTCAATCTGTGGACATCGTAGAAAATTCACAAGTGATGGTTTGGAGGTTTTGGAAGGCATCGAAGGTATGTCGATTACCGTCAAAAACGTAAGTTTTGCGGTTGGTGACAAGAAGTTACTTGATGATGTTTCTTTTAACTTAGGTCCCAGAACCCTCACAGCCATAATTGGTCCATCAGGTGCCGGCAAATCAACTTTGCTTGGGGTTCTTACTGGACGCACGAAGCCCACTCAAGGTGAAATTCAATTATCAGGTTCAGATTTGCATGAAAACTTCCAGATTCTTTCTCGTCAGATTGGTTCGGTACCACAAGCGGATATTTTGCATACCCGGTTGACTGTGAAGCAGGCTCTCTCGTACGGAGCACAACTGAGATTACCTAGTGATACTTCTCGCGCCGAGCGAGAGTCTCGAGTTGATGAGGTAATGAAAAAACTAGAACTTAGCGAGAGGGCCAATCTTCGAATCGATCGTCTCTCAGGAGGCCAGCGAAAAAGAGCCAGTATTGGCCTTGAGTTGCTGACTTCACCAAAACTTCTTGTACTTGATGAACCAACTTCAGGTCTAGATCCAGGACTTGATGCTCATGTTATGGAAACTTTGCGAACTCTGGCAGATGATGGCCAGACTGTAGTTTTGGTTACCCACTCGGTAGATAACTTGAACTTCTGTGACAACGTGATTTTGTTGGCTTCAGGAGGCAAGGTTGCATATGCCGGACCAGCTTCAACTGTGTTTAGCAAACTTGGAAAGAAAAATTGGGCAGAGGTCTTTAAGTTTTTGGCCTCCCCGGATGCACTCTTACTTGCTACGCAAAAGCGCGATGTAGCCGTATCGACAGAGATTGAAAATGAGCATGTGTTAGTGCGACGACAGTCACTACCAAAACAGATAATTACTATGTCCTCGCGATACATAAGAGTGATCTCCTCAGATCGTTTTTATCTCACTTTGTTGACCTTGATTCCAGTCATTATTGGTGCCATTTCTTATGCCGCTGGAAGCAAGTACGGTTTTGGACCTGGCGCCAAGACGAAATCTGGCGTGTTTTACAACCCTTACGCCCAAGGTTCAGTATTGGTTTTGATTTTAGGATCTATCTTTATCGGCCTATCTACAAGTATTCAAGAAATAGTTAAAGAAAATGCCATCAGGCGTCGTGAACAAAGCGTCGGAATTAGACCTAGCGCTTATTTGGCCTCAAAAATAATGGTCCTGGGGGCGATCACAGCGCTACAAATCACTGTTTTTACCGCCATAGTTTTATTTGGACGTCCATTACCAGAAGCTGGACTACTAATAGATTCCAGCAGAGTTGAAATCACCTTGGTTTGTATAGTTCTGGGAACCTGTTCTATGTTGCTAGGGTTATTGATCTCAAGTTTCTTATCCTCGGAGGAGCAGGCGATGCCAGCTCTAGTTGGTATGACGATGGTGCAGGTAGTGCTTTCTGGAGCCTTGCCATTGGAGGCTACGGGAATCATTAATCAAATTTCTCAATTTGTTCCAAGCTATTGGGCTACCAATGCTCTATCTGCATCTATTGATATTGTCCAACTTAATTTGGTTAGTGATGTACAGCTTCAAGAGAAGTGGGCGGCTACCATCTCAAATATGAGTAATTCCCTATTGTTCGTCGCAGCATTTTGCATGTTATTTATATTGATTTCTCTGTGGAGAATCCGTAGAAACCGTTAGTTTGTAACCTTGATTTGATATTCATATTGAATTATGAAACCAGTTGTGGTGCTCCCTGCCAGAATGTAGTCCCGGGCTTTTTTGTTTTCATCTAATTTTCCTTCAATGACAATAGTGTCAAAATCAGAACCACATCTTGCATCACCCTTAATAAGTTTCACTTCAGGCTGTGGTTTTGCACTTGGATTTGTGAGTTCACGCAATTTAAGGCTCTCTCGAATAACACCCTGATCACAGAGGAAAAATGAATAACTTTCACCGGTGCCTTTTTGGATCTGGGAGTCCCCGACTATTTTTAGTTCCCAGGCAGCAACTCTTTGTACAGTTGCTTTTGGCGCAGGAGTATTGATTGCTTCAGGTAATCCCGGGGAGCCAAATTGAGAATAACCAAACCCAGCCAGCACAAAAAGCGATACAACTGATGCTGCAATCACCAATTTCTTGCCTATTTTTGAACTGCGCAATGATTTTGAACTTGATGCTCCGCCCAGATCTCGGTTTGCTAGGTTTTTATCGATGTGATCTAACCGTGCCAAGATCTCCTCGGCGTTAGAACGCTCCTTCGGGGATTTTTTATGCAGCATAGAAATCACTTCACGTTGAGCTTCAGTCAGGGCCGACATGTCAGCTTCTCGATTAAGAATTGAGTGCATCGTGTTAGCTACTGAGGTGTCATCGCCACCCCAAGGATTTTGACCAGTAGCAGCAAAGAACAAAACAGTTCCGGCTGCAAAATTATCTACAGCATTTGTGACTTTTGTACTTTCAAATTGCTCGGGAGAGAACCACGCTGGAGTTCCAGCCACCATCCCAGTACGGGTTAATGAAGTGGCATCTGATGAGAATGAAATTCCAAAATCGATTAGCTTGGGACCAGTCGCAGACATCAATATGTTTGAAGGTTTGATATCGCGATGAATAACTCCAACGCCGTGGACCATCCGCAGCGCAGACATTAATCCATAAGCAAGCTCAAGCCACTTCGATTCTGAAAGCGGACCTTCATTTTCAATTAAGGTTTTTAAACTTGGGCCATCAACATAGTTAGTTGCGATCCAAGCTGGACTTCCTTCCACTTCTGATCCAACAATTTCAGCTACATACTTGCTCTTTACTTTTTTTAAGCTATCTACCTCTCTTGAAAGTCGAGCGCGTGAAGCTGGATCTTCTAGCAAAAAGTCTCTAACAACTTTAATGGCAGCGGCGCGGGTACCGTTATTGCCCATATAAACAATGCCCATTCCGCCAGCACCAAGACGGTTAACGATTAGCCATGGGCCAATCTGCTCTGGGTCCCCGGGGCGAAGTCTTTCCACGGGGGTATTGTCACAGAGTTATTAAGGCTGTTCCCACCCTGGAGGGCATTTTGTTCCGGCAAAGGTGCGGGTCTGGCTTGATCTGATGCAGATCACCGTGGCTGGAGCGTTGGGCTTTGGAGCAACATTTGGAATCTTGGGAACACTTGGGGCCTTTGGAATGGAAATTACCCCTTCAAGGCTCTTTGATTTGCCCTTTGAGTTGGTGACATAGATGCTCACCGGATACTTCTTGCCTGCCATTGAAGGCTTAACATCAATCTCTGCAATGATCTTGCTTCCAGCTACCTCGCCCTCTAGTGGCCGAGCGCTAGTAAATCCAAGGTTCTTACTAACTAGATAAGCATTAGTAGCAAGAGCACCTGCCTTGATACTTACCTCAGCGGTCACCACAGCAGAGCTGCCTACGATGCGGGATTTGAAGTTGGTAGGTGTTGGCGGCACTGAGGTGGTTGATGCAGTGATAGCCGGTGCTTGATATGAAGCGCTGACCGGATCTGACTTAACCCCATCTTTTTCACTTATTACCTCAAGTGGAATCATGGTTCCACCAAGCAACTTATCAAAATCAATAGACCAAGTGGCATTACTTCCAGAGATAGAGCCGGGTAGTGGATTAGCCGCTGTGATGCCCAGCTTTGGTGCTACTAGATAAACCTTGTCAGGTCTGCTTGCTGCATTAGAGCCAATATTGACCGCGACATTGATCTTGTTGCCAACAAAGTTAACCCCAGAGAAGGAAGGGGTGGTTGGTTT
>JACCDW011858726.1_pt1 | contig 9991 bp, 9 predicted proteins | sample 7449781 | NCBI WGS metagenome assembly JACCDW01 (sample SAMN15323449, study PRJNA562643) | freshwater metagenome | isolation source: river surface water | place: USA:Blue River Watershed | collected 2017-08-18 | reverse complement strand
CACCTATTCAGTCGGCCGTTAGAACCATTTACCCGATGCTGGTTGAACGCAAGCAAATGGGCACGCTGTATGCCCTAGACGCAACCTTGCAAGAAGTCATCTGGATTTTCGGTCCAGTCACGGCCACGTTCATCGCGGCCTTTACCAACACCACAGTGGGCATTGTGGTCATGGGTCTCATTCAAATCATTGGTGCCATTTGGTTTTCGTCAAACCGAGAGATTCGAAGCGTAGAAATTCCGAAGTCAAAGCGGCGACTCGGCGGTGTACTTCGCAGTCGAATCGTGGTTTCCAACGCCATCATCGGAGCCTTGCTGATTGGCTCTTTCTCTGGCGTCGAAATTGGAACAGTGGCGCTGTTTACCGATAAGGCGACGGCAGGCATCATCGTTGGTGTTCTGTCGCTAGGCTCTTTACTCGGCGGATTCCTCTTCGGGCACCGGAGCAGAACTCGCTGGGCGCTTTCGCGCTACCTGTTGGTAGTTTTCGTTGGCTTTGCGATGGTCTTCATTGCACCAGAATCAGCGATCTGGGTGAGCATCGCCTGGTTCATCGCCGGCCTGGGCATCGCCCCTGCGCTTGGATTACTCGGTGCCATTATCGGCGCTTCGGTAAAGACAGCGGATGCTCCTGAGGCCTACGGCTGGGTCGGCAGCGGTCAAATGATTGGCTACGCGGGTGCTGCGGCGATTGCCGGATTCTCGATCGACCTAATCGCTCCCGAGGCGGCTCTGTTTGTAGCTGTAGTTATGGGTGGTGGAGCTGTTCTTGTTGCCCTACTTTCGGCTAAGTTCACGCCGGTGATTTCAAACCGCGACCAAGAGGATGAAAAATAATGGCGACTTTTGCAGTTACCTACGCCTACTCGGCTAGCGAAGCCGAATTAGCCGAGATTCGACCCACTCATCGAGCGTTCTTTAAGGACCTGCTCGAAAAGCAGATTTTGCTGGCTAGCGGGCCCATGGTTGACCGTCCCGGTGCGTTGCTAATCGTGCGTGCTGATTCGGTAGCCGAGGTTGCCGAGCTTCTCGACCAAGACCCGTTTGATATCGCTGGCTACATCGGCGAGAGAGCAATCGCCGAGTGGAACCCAGTCTTCGGACCATGGAGTGCATCGTGAGTTTTAGCGTTGACAAAAACCCGCTGATTCAACTGAACTCCGGGCAACTCGTTCCACAACTCGGGCTTGGCGTATATAAGGTCGGCCAAGACATTGCGGTCGACCTGGTCAAACTTGCCATCGACCTCGGTTACCGAAGGATAGACACCGCGGCCCTTTACGATAACGAGCAAGAGGTCGGGGCAGGCATCCGCGCTTCAAGCGTTGAGCGTGAAGAGGTTTTTGTCACCACCAAAATTTGGAATGACCGACACGGATACGACAACGCACTCGAGGCAATCGACGAGTCTCTCGCGCGCCTGAACATCGGTTATGTCGACATGCTCTTGATTCACTGGCCAAACCCGAAGCTGGGCAAGTTTGTCGAAACCTGGAAGGCGCTTGAACACGCACTAGAGAGTGGCAAAGTTCGCGGCATCGGAGTTTCGAACTTTCACCCCGAGCACCTCGAGCCGTTACTAGAGCAGGCGCAGGTCGCACCGGCGCTCAACCAGGTTGAACTGCATCCTGGCTTGAATCAGTCCGAGATTAGGGCGTTCAACGCCAACCACGGCATTGCCACCGAAGCCTGGTCACCATTGGCACGTGGGCAGAAGAGCGAAGCGACTGCGATTGTGGCGGCCGCTGAAGCTCACGCGAAGACGCCGGCCCAGATCATCCTGCGCTGGCACGTTCAACTGGGCAATCTTGTGATTCCGAAGTCGTCTAACCCAGAGCGTTTGGCTGAAAACCTAGACGTTTTTGACTTCGAGCTCAGTCGTGAAGAGATGGCCGCCATTGACCTTCTCGAAGATGGTCAGCGAATCGGCCCAGACCCTAGAACTTTCTAGATTTTCGCGGGTTTGTCTCGGGTAACCAGCAAACTTGCTACGGTCGTGACAATCAGGGTAACGATGATTACGCCCAGCGAAACCTCGGTAGTAATTTCAGGAATGATTTCGACATGTTCGCCACCGTTGATAAACGGCAACTCGTTCTTGTGAAGTGCGTGGTTGACCAGCTTCACACCAATCCAGGCGAGGATGATCGAAAGACCAACACCCAGGTATTTCAGTCTTTGCATCAATCCGCTGAGCAAGAAGTAGAGCTGTCTCAGACCGAGTAGCGCGAACGCGTTAGCCGTGAAAACGATGTAGGCCTCGTCGGTCAGACCGTAAACGGCTGGAATCGAGTCCAGAGCGAAGAGTACATCGGTTGCACCAATGGAAATCATCACGAGCATGAGTGGCGTTAGGTAGCGCTTGCCCTGCTGAACGATTGTTAGTTTGGTGCCGTGGAACTCGTCGACTGTTGGGTAAAAGCGTTTGACTATCTGCATCAGCTTGCCGCCAGGCACCTTGTCATCGTGTGCCTCGTGGAAGGTGTCCCAGATCAACATCACGGCGGTGTAAATGAGGAAGGCTCCGAAGAGGTAGAAGACCCAAGAGAAAGCCGCAATCGCTGCGGCACCAACTGCGATAAAGATTCCTCGAAGAATCAGGGCTACCACGATGCCGATTAGCAGAGCCTGACTCTGCAGCGCGCGTGGAACAGCAAATTGAGTGAAGATGATCAAGAAGACAAAGAGGTTGTCAACCGAAAGGCTCTTTTCTGTGATGAACCCAGCTAGATATTCACCGGCGTATTGACCGCCCCAAAGGTTACCGACCACAAAGGTGAAGGCTAAAGCGAGGCCCATATAGATGGCGCTTTGGATCGCTGATTCCTTGAAGGTGGGCTCATGCGGGTGGCGAATCTGATAAACCAGATCGAAAACGATTACAGCCACCAAGACACCGATGGTCACGAGCCATACGGTGAGATCAACATTCATCATTGAGTTCATACGGAAAGTAAACAACTTTACGCTCGGAATAATCCGCTCTCGGCAACATTTAGTAACAGTGCAACCCAAAGAACAGAGACAAAAATGCGAGTGCTAATTTCGGGCGCCAGTGGCCTAATCGCCACCGAGCTAAAGTCCCAGCTTCGAGCCCTGGGCCACGAACCGCTCAGCCTCGTAAGGCGCACCGCAAAAAGCTCTGACGAAGTCGAATGGAACCCCGCGAGCGGTTTTCTGACTCCCGGCGTAATCGAAACTGTGGACGCTGTGGTCAATCTAGGCGGAGCCACCACCGGCAAGATTCCTTGGACCAAAAAGTACAAGTCCGAACTCATCTCTTCGCGGCTCGATTCAACTAAAACTCTGGTCGCCGCAATCAACCAGGCAAGCAATAAGCCGAAGGTGCTGCTAAGTGGCTCGGCGTCGGGTTTCTACGGTGAACGAGGCGATGAACTGGTTGACGAATCGACGCCGAAGGGCGAAGGCTTTCTGAGTGACCTCGCTGCCCAATGGGAGCAAGAGGCAAGTAAGGCTCAAACTCGAGTTGTGCTGCTGCGCACCACCATGGTGATGTCTAGAAAACTTGGTGCTCTAGGCAAACTGATGCCGCTCATCCGGTTGGGTATTGGCGGAGCACTCGGCTCGGGCAAACAGTGGTGGGCGTTCATCAGCGTGGTCGATGAGGCGCGAGCGATCATCCACCTCATGAATGACAAAAACGCTTCGGGTGCCTACAACATCACTGCTCCAGAGGCTGCGACCTGTAAACAAATGGTGGAAGCTCTGGCCAAAGCCGCTCGCAGGCCCGCACTCTTGCGTGTGCCCGCCTTCGCGATGCGTTTGCTAATCGGAGAGGCGGCTGACGAACTGCTGCTTTGCAGTCAGAAGATGACAGCAACTCGTTTGCAGAGCACGGGCTTTGAGTTCGAACATCCGAGCCTTAGTGCTGCGGTTGCCTACGTGGTTTCTGACCCGCAAAAATAGCCGCTGATTAGAGCACTGGCTTGTCGGGTTTGTTCGACTCGTCACCGAGGGCCTTGATAAACCTGAACGAGAAAATCGCAATCAGCGTGGCTATTGTTCCGCCAACTAGGTAGGGCATTCGCAGATCGATCTTGGCCAGGTTGCCACCAATCAGTGCGCCGATCGGCATGAGGCCCCAAACCAGTGTTCTTCGGGTGCCGTGAATGCGACCGAAAATCTCATTTGGAATAAGGGTGTGATAGAGACTCATCAGCAGAATGTTCCAGAGCGATACGCCGAAACCACCGACCGCCATGGCAGCCATGAACGCGAAGACGTTTGGAACAAAGCCTTGCAGCAGATCGAAAACGGTGGTGATTGTGATGCCGGTAGCGAGGGCGGTACCTCTACCCCAGCGCTTCGAGACTCGAGAGGCGAAAAAAGCTCCAGCCACGGCTCCAAAACCGCCTGCCAATAGAACCGAACCAAACGCCGCCTCTGCCACACCAAGCTCTTCGACTAAGAAGAGTGCCTGAGTTGCGTTCGACAAGGTGAAACACATACCCATGGCTGCGGTTGTGAGCACGAGGCGTAAAAGCTTCTTGTCATTGAGGAGGTATCTGATTCCAGCCCTCATTTCAGAGACAAAGGCGGGGCGCTCTCTCTTGGCAAGCACCGAAACGGCAATCATGTCTCGGGGAATCGCGGCGATTACCAAAGCGGCCACAAAGAAACCGACCGAGTTGAACAAGAATGGCAAGGCCGCCATCAGCGTGAATAACACCGAGCCCAAGGGTGTGCCGATAAACCCGTTTAAAACGGTTTCTGCAGCCTGCATCCGTGAATTGCCGCGCTCAAGTTTTGAGTGAGGAAGCACTGTGGGAATCAGTGACTGTAGGCCGGTGTCTGAGACCACATCACATATGCCCACCACGAAAATCACGAAGTAAAGCAGGCCAATGTTGATGAAGTCGAAAAAGATTGAGGCGCAGAGCAAACTGGCGACGGATGCACGCACCATGGCCGTGACCGCCAAAGCTACACGGCGATCGATGCGGTCTAGAAGTGTGCCAACCGGAATGGCGAACAGCAACCACGGGAGCATGTAGAGAGCGCCGGTGAGGGCGATGAGAAACGGGTCTCGGGTTAGCTGGAGTGCAAGTAGAGGTGATGCAGCGGCGATTAGACCATCAGACAACTTGATGAGCGCGAAAGCCGAGAAAAGCCTGTTGAAGGCGGCACCGAGTCCATCTTTTGCTTTTTCAATCACTGAAGCTCCTATGCCAACCTTTCAAAGCCTAACCAAAGAAAAGACCCCGATGATTACTCACCGGGGTCCTCCACTTTTGTTAGTTACTTCTTAGCAGCTGGCTTCTTGGCGGCTGGCTTGGCAGCAGCCTTCGCAGCTGGTTTAGCAGCTGGCTTAGCGGCTGGCTTAGCGGCTGGCTTAGCGGCTGGCTTCTTCGCAGCAGGCTTCGCAGCTGGCTTAGCGGCTGGCTTCTTCGCAGCAGGCTTCGCAGCAGCCTTCTTGGCAGCTGGCTTCGCAGCAGGCTTAGCGGCTGGCTTCTTGGCAGCTGGCTTCGCAGCAGGCTTAGCGGCTGGCTTCTTCGCAGCAGCCTTAGGAGCAGCCTTCTTGGCAGCAGGATTCTTGGCGGCAGGCTTCTTCGCAGCTGGCTTGGCAGCAGGCTTCTTCGTGGCGGCCTTCATCGCGCCTTCGATCACATCTTCAGCAACGTCTACTGCTTTAGCTGCAGCAGCCTTGGTTGCCTTGGTTGCAGTCTTTACGGCTGCACCGGTTTTCTTCTCGACGTCTTTGGCGACGCGTCCGGCCTCTTTGCCAGCCTTCTTGGCAGCAACTTCAGCCTTCGCCTTTACCTCTTCGAACACTTCAGCGCTCTCCTTGGCGATGTCGGCGGCTAGTTCGGTGGTTGCCTTGGCAATGCCAGGGGCGTTCTTCTTGAAGACCTTCTTAACGCGGTCAAAAATGCTCACAGTTTTCTCCTACATGGAATTTTGGGATTCACTAAAGTTTACCGCTCGAACGGTGAAATGTAACTAGGTGGAAGAATTAGCCGTTGGCTCGGCGGCGCTTCAAAATTTCATCAAGGGCCGCGCCACCCAAGAATTGTTCAACTTCGACTGCTGCCTCGTCGGCAGCTGCGGGTTTGATCTCAATAACCTCAGCAAAAGCCACTTGCTCGATGGCACCATCAGAGCCTCTGTAGAGTGGCCGAGGCAAGCCGGGCGAGGTCCAGGAGCGAGGATCTCGAGTCTCGGCTTCCTTTTCAGGCGCGGATGACTGTTTGTTGCGATCTGGAAGAGAAACGGTGGCTCGTCGTTGAGCGGCACGACTGCGAATTACACGAGAAGAATCGAGCGCCCCCAAGTAAGACCGGTGAGCAAGACGATTGACAATGATGGCGGCGGTAGCCACTCCAGCGCTGGCGATAGACCAAATTAAAAGTTCGGGATTTGTGGCCAAGATTGCAAGAGTCCAAGACAACCCAGCGATAGCCGGCAGCCCAACGAAAAGAGTTACGCGTTTCAGCAAGAGAGCCTTGCTCGCCGAGCTTGCGACCCGTTGCTGTTCAGATTTCGAAAGACTCGCGACCGTCTCGGCCTGATTCTGTTTAGTCAAGGCAAGCTCTTCGCGGTATTTCTCGCGTTCGCTCGTGCGCGACATCCAAGAAGGTAAAAACATTAAGAACCAAACCGCAGCGAGTGCAGCGAGCATTAGCCCACCAGACATCGAAGTTAAGTTCATAACTCTAAAGATATGAGCCGAATTAATTGACCCTAGGCATTTGGCTCGGTGTGTTTAGATTTAGCATCAAATGGGTAGGCAATCGCCGGCACTCTTCCTCGAAGCCATCGGTTCAAAACGCCGCCGTCTACCTCTTCGCGAGTCAGGGCAAAGACGTAGTGGTCGCGCCAATCACCATTGATGTGAATGTAGCGTTCCTTCAACCCCTCGAAGCGGAACCCCAACTTTTGCACGACTCGCAGGCTCGCTACATTCTCAGGGCGAATAGCGATCTCGACTCGATGCAAACCAACTTGGTTGAACAAATAGTCGGTTACCAGCGCCACAGCAGTTGGCGCGACTCCGCGACCAGCGACAGCAGGTGAAACCCAGTAGCCGATTACGGCATTCGATACCGAGCCGTACAGCACGTTCGCAACGTTGAGCTGGCCGGCAAGCTCGCCGTCAACCTCGATGACGAACGGAAAACCCCAACCATCATCGCCTTGCCTGAGTAACCCTCGAACCATCGCTTTGATGTCAAAGCTCTGCGGTGCGTTGGGCAACGTAGCTTCCCAAGGCCGAAGCCAACCTCGATTTCCAAGAATCAATCGCTCCAGCGCTTTGACGTCGCGCATTTTCACTAGGCGCAGGCGAACCGCGTCGTGAGTGAGAGCAAAATTCATAGCCACGATGGCAAGATTAGTCGCATGACCGATTCAGAAGCCAAACAAGCGAAGACTGCCCTGCGCAGCACAATTCGAGCCGCGCGCAAATCGAAGCAAGAAGGTCACTTTTGTGAAGACGAGCACGATGAGCATTTGGTGATGTTTCTGGCTGACCAGAACGTTCGCAAGATTGCGGCCTACATTGCGCTCGATGATGAACCTTGCACAGATTTGCTCCTAGACGTTTGCGAACAGGTTGGCATTCAGGTTTTGGTGCCTCGAGTTGTGAAAGACGATCTTGAGTGGGCGATTTTTAACTGGGATGAACTAACCGAGGGTGAGTTCGGAATTCTAGAGCCGACCGGGCCGGCTGAACCGCTTCAAGTTGATGCAGTCTTGGTGCCAGCATTGGCGGTGGATGCCGAGGGCAACAGGCTTGGCAAGGGACGCGGCTTCTACGACCGAGCGCTTGCGGAACTAGAGAGCCGAGTGCCAATAATTGCGCTGGTGCACGACGAAGAAGTGTTTGAAGAGATTCCTCACGAGGCCCACGATCTCAAAGTTGACTACGTGGCCTGCTGCTCGGGTGTTCACAAACTCGACTGACGTAAAATCGAATAAGAATCAAATTCAAAAGCCAACGGAGAAAACCATTGCCAACATATTCTTATGCCTGCAAAAAGTGTGGGCACGAGTTTGATGCTCAGCAATCGATTACCGATTCTGCTTTGACAGAGTGCCCGAAATGTGCGGGCGATTTAAGAAAAGTCTTTGGCAATGTGGGCGTCAGGTTTAAGGGCCCAGGTTTTTATAAAACCGATTCTGCAAAACCTTCGTCTAGTTCCGAGTAGCTCTAGCCCCAGTGCGGTGGCTTGTCGTTCTTGAGCCTAGAATCGTTGGATTCGGCTCGATCTCCCCAAGCTTCATCTGACTCATCGAAAGCGGGCACATCGAACAGAGCTTGTGGGCGTTTGGTGAGCTGCATGCCCAAAGATTCACCGATTCGAATCGCTAGGGCCTCTGGGTCTGCGAAGAGTTCGAAGGTATGAACCCGAACCACTCGCCACCCCATTGCCCTTAGCAAAGCTGGGCGAAGCCTGATGCGCTCAGAGATCGAATCGCCAGCCAAGTTCCAGTCTGGCAAGACAGCTAGGGCTTTGTTGGCATAGCTCACCGCTAGAGGTATTTGGCCGCCTAGATTCAACTCAACGCGTGCCCCGAGTTTGGCTAGTCTCAATGACAAATCTTGCAGTAACGGATCTTCATCAGACTCTTCACCTGGCGACAATTTCGAACCGTCCAAAACCTCGGCTAGAAGATTGTTGATGTTTAACGGACCACCCTGTTGCAGCTTTTCTGAGCCGAAGCAACTCACTACCGTGATGCTGCTCCGAGCACTCACCAGCAGGTTTGCCAAGTGCCGTCGGCTAGCTGGGCCTCCGAGCTCCCCGATCACCGCTGGAGCTCGACCTTCGCCATCGGTGCCGAACCCGATCGAAAAAATCACGCGGTCGGCAACTCGGTGCGATAGCGATGCCACTGATGTGACCTCGAATTTTTCGCGGCCGTGTGAGTCAAAGAATTCTTCGAGTTCCGGCTTCGACTTCAGCGCTATCCTCAGCGCCTGGTCAATGCGATCGGCATGCAACTTGGATGCTGTCGCAACCAAAAGCGAATCTTCGGGTTGCTCTGCAGCGTGCTTAAGCACAAGTGCAATCACCCGATCTACTTCGGCATCTGGGCTTTCTACAGCACTGGTTCCCTTGGTGCTGGAACCGATACCCGAAGTGATGATTTCAATCAATAGGTTTGGGTTGCCCAAGAATTCCGCAGCGGTTGGTGCAAACAAAATGCGATTCTGATAGAACTCTCGATTGATTAAAGTTCCCAGCGCTTGACCATTTGGTCGCCATGATTTCTTCAACACCACAAGATCATGCCCGGAACCGACGGCTGACTGCACCGATGGCACAACGCGTTCACGTTTTAACGAAAACTCATGGCACTCTACTTCGAAGCCGTCAGGTGCTGCAATGGCCTCATCGCCAAACGTTATAACCTGGTCCACTCGTTGCAGCGCGGCTAAATTTTCGGCAACCGTTGTTCCGGCGGCATCCAAGATTAGAGCGACATCGAATCTATCTTCGGTGAGTTCACGGCTGACCGTGTAAGGCGATGTCATAACCACGGGTACGAGCTGGCTATAGATGTCTGGAGCGGCCGCTCTGAGTGCCTTGAAGGTTGCCTGCTTGGTGCGCAACAATGCTTTCAAGTTTGTGGCCTGCTCTGTGTGTTCAGCGAGAGCGTTATGCCATTTCACCGAGAGCTCATGAGCCAATCGCAACCGGGACTCAATGTTCACGTTGTTGTCAGACGCCGCAAAATCTTCTTCAATCGAATCAATTTGCTCTGCGGTGTACTTCATGACCGTCGCATCGCGTGCTACCAAGTATTCGAGTGCAGACTGCCACCAAGCGAGGTCTAGTTCTGCAGCAAGATGTTCGCGCTTCACCTTGAGATTCGCTAAATCACGCGCTAGGGCCGAGATGCCTTGCTCGCGCAATTGTTCACGAAGATTGTTTCTTGCCTCAAGGTTTTCGAGAGGTTCTCGATCTGAAGCCATCGATGAAAGAGATTGTGCGAGTTCCGTAAGTGGCATTTTCAAAAGTGGCTTG
>JACCDW010057371.1_pt1 | contig 9991 bp, 9 predicted proteins | sample 7449781 | NCBI WGS metagenome assembly JACCDW01 (sample SAMN15323449, study PRJNA562643) | freshwater metagenome | isolation source: river surface water | place: USA:Blue River Watershed | collected 2017-08-18 | reverse complement strand
TATCTCTGGGCGTTGCTGGCGGGTTTCGGTTTCGAGAAGCCTTATAGCATATCAACCCCGGTCAGAGAAACCGGGTCGACCTGGCGATGAAACCGCCCGGACAGGTCGTTCCTCCACGGGCACTACAGCAGCCATCATCATGACTAAAACGAAAGGGCTGGGGTTGGCAGTATTTGTGGCGTTGATCGCCAGCTATTTTGTGTTCGACCTTGGGCGTGTTCTGACCGTCGACTATGTGCAGTCGCAACTGGGCGCCATTCAGGATTTCAGCAGCGAGAACTTCGCCACGGCAGCGGCCCTCTATTTCATTGCCTATGTGACGGTGACCGCGCTCTCCATTCCCGGCGCCGTAGTGGTGACGCTTGCCGGTGGTGCAATCTTCGGGCTGTTCTGGGGCACGCTGCTGGTCTCGTTTGCCAGTACCATCGGCGCGACGCTGGCCTTTCTAACCTCGCGGCTGCTGTTGCGGGACTGGGTGCAGCAGCGCTTCGGCAACACCCTCAAAGCCATCAACGAGGGCGTCAAGAAGGACGGCAACTTCTATCTCTTCAGCCTGCGCATGGTGCCGCTGTTCCCCTTCTTCATGGTGAACCTGCTGATGGGGCTGACGCCCATCAGAGTACTGCCCTATTTTGTGGTGAGTCAGGTCGGCATGTTGCTGGGGACGGCCGTGTACGTGAACGCGGGGGCCGAACTGGGGCAGATCGAATCGCTGTCAGGGCTCGTCAGCCCTTCCATCATCTTCTCATTCGCTCTGCTCGGGATATTTCCCTGGCTGGCGCGTGGTTTGCTGGGATTGCTGCGTCGCCCCCGTCCTCCGAAGGCCTTCGCCAAGCCGCGTCATTTCGATGCCAACGTCGTGGTGATTGGTGCCGGTTCCGCAGGGCTGGTGTCTGCCATCATTGCGGCCGGCGCGAAAGCCAAAGTAGTCCTGATCGAGAAGCACCGCATGGGAGGAGATTGCCTGAATACGGGTTGTGTCCCCAGTAAAGCACTCATCCGCAGCGCCAGAATCGCCGATTATCTCAAGCGTGCCAGCGAATTCGGTATCGACAATGCCAGCGGGGAAGTCAATTTTGCGAAAGTCATGGAGCGGGTGCAGCGCGTTGTCACTGCCATCGAGCCACACGACTCCGTCGAACGGTTTACTGGCTTGGGCGTGGAGTGCGTCGGCGGCGAAGCTATTATCCGTTCTCCATACAGCGTCGAGGTCGATGGCCGTACGATCACCACCCGCTCCATCATTATTGCCACCGGGGCGCGGCCCTTCGTGCCGCCGATTCCCGGGCTTGATGGCATCGACTATCTGACTTCCGATTCGCTCTGGGAGTTGCGCGAGTTACCCAAACGGTTGCTGGTGCTGGGCGGCGGCCCGATCGGCTGCGAGCTGGCGCAGAGCTTTGCACGGCTGGGTTCGCAGGTCACGCTGGTCGATCAGGCGCCGCGCATCATGCCGCGCGAGGACGACGACGTTGCCAAGCTGGTGATGGAGCGTTTTGCGGCCGGAGGCATTCGCGTGCTTACCGGCACCAGGGCGCAGTCTTTTGAGCGCGTGGCAGAGGGCGGCGTGCTGGTGGCAGATACCGCCACGGGGCCTCTGCGCCTGGAGTTCGACAAGGTTCTGGTGGCCATCGGGCGCAAGGCCAATGTAGAAGGGTTCGGGCTGGAAGAGCTGGGTATGCCGCTGGAGGCGCGCGGTACTCTCAAGGTGAACGAATATCTGCAGACCGCCTATCCGAACATCTATGCCTGCGGCGATGTGGCCGGGCCTTATCAGTTCACGCATATGGCGTCGTTTCAGGCCTGGTTCGCGGTACTCAACGCCATGGCAGGTGGCTTGAAGCGCTTCAAGGTGCACTACAACGTGGTGCCTTGGGCGACCTTTACCGATCCGGAGGTGGCCCGCGTGGGGTTGAGCGAGCAGGAGGCGAAAGAGCAGGGAATCGCCTACGAACTGACCCGTTACGAGATCGACGATCTGGACCGTGCCATCGCCGACGAAGAGGCGCATGGTTTCGTGAAGGTGCTGACGCAGCCGGGCAGTGACCGGATTCTGGGGGCGACCATCGTGGGCTATCACGCGGGAGAATTGTTGACCGAATTCGTGCTGGCGATGACCCATGGCCTGGGGCTGAAGAAGATAGCCGCTACGACCCACATCTATCCGACGCTTTCCGAGGCCAATCGCTTCACCGCCAACGCCTGGCGCAGTGCGCGCATTCCCACGCATTTGCTGCCGTGGGCGGAGCGCTACTTCCGCTGGCGCCGAGGTTAACTTCTTTCCCTGTGGGAGCGAGCCTGCTCGCGATTGAAGTTATCGCAACTCATCGCGAGCAGGCTCGCTCCCACATTAATCAGCCGCGGCGCACCGCCTGGAAGATGCAGATGCCGAACAGCATCACGAAGCCGATCATCGAGAGTTCAGCAATGGAGAAGATGCCTAGGAATCGCCAGGTGACTTCGGCGCAGTTGCCATCCCCCTTGAGCAGGAATGACAGCATGTCCATCAGCGGAAAGTTGTCCATGATGTAGCTCAGGCCGGGGCCGCAGGCTGGCACCTGATCCTCGGGAAGATGCTGCAGCCAGATCTGGCGTCCCGCGAAATAACCACCCGCCACACACATACTGGCAGCCAGAAAGGCGTAGTTGCGTACACCGGCAGGTGAGGGCTTGTGGATAGCAGAGGCCAGGCACACAAGTCCGGTCAGAATGACGAATACGCGCTGGGTGATGCACAGTCCGCACGGTTGCAGCAGCATCACATGTTCCATATACAGGGCGATGAGGATCATCGACGTACAGGCCACAAATACCAGCAGGTTCAAATTTCTCGAGCCCGGAATCATTGCCAACAATTTTGTCATTTTGAAAACTCGCTGCCACTTCGGGCTATAAAAAATATCTGGTCTGGACGCAAACGCGGCCTATTCTAAACAAATATCGTCGGCTGTATATGCTCGCAAGCGTCGCCGGATTCCTCGCTTTACGATTCATATGACTCTTCAGAAAGCAGCCTCCCTGGCCGATAACCCCTTCGTCACGTGGTTCTCATTGATCAGAAGGAAATGTTCCCATGCCGAAACTCACCCCTTGCCTGGCGCTGTTGGTTGGCCTGCTGCTGGGCGGCAGTCTTGCCAAACCTGTTCATGCATCCGATGCCGGACCCAGTGGCAGTGACAGCGATACTCCCTATGTCGACCTCGCACCCGCATTCGTCACCAATTACGACGGCGGTGGTCGGCTGCGCTATCTCAAGGTCGATGTCAGTGTGCGCGCGCGCAAACCAACCGATGAGGCCGTGCGTCACCACATGCCTTATATCCGCAACAGTCTGGTGACTCTGTTCTCGTCACAACTTGAAGAAAACATCACTTCCACCGAAGGCAAGGAGGCACTGCGCCTCACCGCACTGGAGGAGATTCGACGCATCCTCACCGATCTGGATGGCGCTGGTGCTGAGAACGTCCTTGAGCTCTACTTCACTTCTTTCGTAATTCAGCAATAGAGTTCCACTGGCGCAGGTAATCGTCGAAGCTGAGAGTGTCTTCGGCTTCGATCTGTGCCTGGCGTTGCACAGACTTGCGGCTGGTCTCCTTTAGCTCGGCGAGCCGCTCGGCACTCAGCGGGTTGTTCCGGAAGTACTCTTCGAAGCCGATGGACTGGGCCGTGGTCAGGGCGCAGAAAGGGCGTTTTTCCTCGCGCATGCGGCGCAACAATTGTGCTGATGGAGTCAGCTCCGGGTCCGCTATTTTGGCCGCCTGCTGCTCGGTCGCCGCCGTGTACGCCGTAGTGTGATTGATATGGTCGAGAATAGCGGCCGTATGACGGATTTCTCCAAGCAGTTCGGAGGCCCAGTCGGCGAAGGCAATGTCGTTGCCCTTGCGTGTCAAAGTCAGGCCAGGGGCGCGGCCATTGTTCACGACGCGGGAAAGGTTCTCGTCGATCTCGGCAAAGCTGACACTCGTGCATGCCGGGCTGTCGGAGAGCAGGCAGAACAACAGGAAGGCGTCCAGGAAGCGAATCTCTTCGGCATCAATGCCTAGCGGCAGGAAGGGATTCAAATCCAGCACCCTCACCTCAATGTACTGGATTCCCTTTTCGCGCAGCAGTGTCAAGGGGCGCTCACCCGCATTGCCGACACGCTTCGGGCGGATGGTGCCATAGAACTCATTTTCCAGCTGCAGCTTATTCGTGTTGATCTGCAGATAGTGGTCATCCTTTTTTGTGCCGATCGCGACATAAGGCGGGTAGGGCGTAGAGAGCGCACCCTGCAGGCTGTCCAGATAGTTGTCCAGATCGTTGTAGCACACGAACAGGGATTTTTGTGCCTCGCTCTTGTAGCCGAGGTTGCCCATACGCAATGCGGTGGCATAAGGTTTGTAGAGCGTATGCTGGTCGAAATCCTCGAGGTCATGTTCGCGCCCCTGCGGGAAGGTCTTGTTGACGGCAGGCGATGCGCCGAACAGGTAAGGCAGGAGCCAGCAGTTGCGATGGAAATTGCGGATCAGGTGCAGATACTGGCGGGTCTGAAAAGTCTGCAGATCGTCCGTTGATTTGCGGATGTCGCGATAGGCTGACCAGAAGCTTTCCGGCATCGAGAAGTTGTAGTGGATGCCGGCAATGGTCTGCATCACCCGGCCATAACGATGGCCAAGACCTTCGCGATACAGCGTCTTCATGCGCCCGATGTTGGAGCTGCCGTAACGGGCCAGCGGAATGTGTTCGTCGCCTTCGAGTTGACACGGCATGCTGGAGACCCAGAGTCGTTCATCGTCGGGCAATTCGCTGTAGGTGTACGTGTGCAGGTCAGCGAGAAAATTCAGGCAGTCGTCGATACTGTCGGTGGCCGGTGTGATCAGCTCCATCAGAGATTCGGAGAAGTCGGTCGTGATATAGGGATGCGTGAGAGCGGACCCCAAGCCAGCCGGATGGTCTGACTGGGCCAGTTGTCCCTTGGTGGTGACTCGCAGACTTTCCTTCTCTATGCCCCGGAGGAATTTTCCCCACTCCGGTTTGAACTCTGGCAAATTGAATCGTTCAAGACTTTCTTTGAGTTGTTTGGTCAAGCCCCATCCCCTGTATGCTGAGATCTCCCGGGCAGGGCAGTCTCAAGCTTTTTTATTGCATATTTATAGCACAGTGCCAGCCCGCATTTTTAGTAACGGGTCCGGCTGAACCTAAAATTTAGTGCCACAATGCAGGCCGCTGGATTATGCCAAAAATAATCCGGGGTACCTAACGGGCATTTTCATCCTGCTCAGTCAATCTGGTGTTTGAGTTGCTGTCGCAGACGCCGGTCCTTCTTGTCCGGCTTCGCCATCGGCTGCAGCAACAGCAGTGCGTGCAGGCGACGTTGCTCTGCCGACTGCTGGCGTTTCTCGATACTCTCTGGAGTCTCTGCGTAGAGCGTAGAGGCCTCCTGAGCGCCTCGGCGTTGCTCTGACAATCCAGTCACCAGCAGGGTTTTTTCATCCCAGCCCTGGCGGACTGTGAGAAGCAATCCCGTAGAGACCAGCCGACCGGGTTTTAACTTCTGTCCTTCGCACTGTACTTTGCCGCTTTCCACGGCATCCTTGGCGATGGCCCGTGTCTTGAAAAGGCGTGCCGCCCAGAGCCACTTGTCGAGGCGAACGCCGGTGGAGGAAGATTCGTCGTCTTTTTTCATAGGCTTCCCCGAATTGGTTCAATCGCGGACAGGTCCGCTCCCACAGGCTGCAGGCCAGGCATAATTTGCGTGAAATCGTCCAGTTGGACAAATTCTTCCGGCTGCAGCGGCGCGCGCTGGCTGTCCGGCTGGCGGATGGCGAGCAGATGGCGGATGCCTTCCGCAGCGGCGCGGCGCAGTACTGGCAGACTGTCGTCAATCAGCAGCGTGCGTTGCGGGTCGAACGGGTGCTGCTGACGCAGCGCGTGCCAGAACCCCGCATTTTCTTTGGCCAGACGCAAGTTCTGAGAGCCGGCCGCGATTGAGCTCGCAGTACGGGAGCTGACAGTATGGGAGCTGACGGTGTGGTCGAAGTGCTCTGCGATGCCGGTGTGGCGCATCTTCAGGCTCAGGCTGGCGGGGTGAGCGTTGGTGACGAGCAACGCTCTTTTGCCGCTGTTGCGCAATTGCCGCAGAAACTCCAGCGCAAAAGGGCGCAGGGCAATCTTGTGCCGGACTTCTTCCTTCATGCCAGCGATATCCATGTCCAGACTCTCAGACCAGAAGTCGAGGCAGTACCAGTCCAGTGTGCCTTTGACGTTCTCGTAGCGTTTACGCAGCAACGCCTGCGCCGCAGCTTTTTCCAGGCCGTGGCGCTCGGCGTAGCGGGACGGGACGAGGTCTTCCCAGAAGTAGTTGTCAAAGTGCAGATCGAGGACGGTGCCGTCCATGTCGAACAGCACGGTATCGATTGAATTCCACTCCAGCATCAGGCCCTCGTCGTCAATTTTCAGTACTCGTCAAAGCCTTCGGTAAACTCGATGTAAACCCCGGACGGATCGGTGATGAAGGCAATTTTCAGCCCGATGGTCGGCACATCGCGATAGGCGACATCGAACGCGATCCCCTTGGCTTCGAGCAGTTTGCAGAACGCTTCCAGATCGTCCACTTCAAAGCCGATGTGGTCGATCGAGCGACCCTTGGTGGCCAGGCGTGGTTCGTTGGAGTTGGCAAAGCTCAGGTTCATGCCAGGCACATTGGTGGTCGAGGTAATCGAGCCACGCGGGCGCACCTCAATGTTCAGCAATTCGGTGTACCACGCCAGCAGGGATTCGAACTCCGGGGTATAGAAATGGATGTGGTAAGGGGAAATTACAACGGGCAGAGCCTGATCTTCCTGCAATTCGACGTAGACGTCGTCGGGCATCATGACGTAGGCGTTGGGCTGACCTTCGGCGCCGATGAACTCGCGACCCACGGGGAGCCCCGCTGCACGCCACTTGGCGAGGAAGGTGGCCAGGTTGCGGACCTTGAACCCGAAATGATCCATGACGGTACCCTGCGAGCCGCCGGTCGGATCGCGGTCCGTCAGCACCACCATCATGTTCGGCATCCGTACAGCGGTCAGTGAGCCCTTGACGACGACGGTGCCGCCGAAGTGCTCGACCCACAGCTTCTTGTGAAGCTCCATGTCGGTGACGTTGAGGTGAACATGGCCGTAGGTCAGGCCGGCTTCGTTTGGCACTGCGAGTTGCGCCTGGGCCGTACCAGCCAGCAACAGAAGCATGAGGAATGTGGATAGAGCGCGCATGAGGAGTTTCCTTCGCTATTATGGTTTTTGTTGTCGACAGCGTTGCAGTGGTTGCGGGGTGTGATCCCGTATCCTGGGCATGCCATGCTAGCATTGCCAACGGAGCGCCGTCGAACAAACAAAAGGATGAAAGCGTGATGATCAATGAGCTGAGTCTGCTCGCTGCAGTGGCCGAGATCGCGAGAGGTGCAGGCGAGGAGATTCTCGATGTGTATCGAGCGAGTGGCGATATTGCGAGTCGGACCAAGAGCGACGACTCCCCGCTCACCGAGGCAGACACCCGCGCCAATGCGCTGATCGTGCGCGAGTTGCAGAAGTTGACACCCTCGATTCCTCTTCTTTCCGAGGAGTCAGCGCTGCCACCCTATGCCGAGCGTCGGCAGTGGCGTGAGTATTGGCTTATTGACCCGCTGGACGGCACCAAGGAGTTCATCAGCCGCAACGACGAATTCACGGTAAACATTGCCCTGGTCAGGGGTGGCGTCCCGATCCTGGGAGTTGTGCATGCCCCGGCACTGGCGAAGACCTGGACAGGCCTGCTCGGAGGCGGCGCCTGGAAGCATGAAGGCCAGGGGGGGCCGCAGGCCATAGTCACGACCTCCATGAAGGCAGCGATCAGTGGCGGAAAAATCAAGGTAGTCGCCAGTCGCCGTCACGGGGGCGAGGCGCTCCAGAGCATATTGAACACTTTGGCTCAGTCATTCGATGAGGTCGAACTGGTCAACATGGGCAGTTCGTTGAAGCTTTGCATTCTGGCCGAAGGTGGTGCTGATCTCTATCCGCGGCTGGCGCCAACCAGTGAATGGGACACGGCGGCGGCTCAGGCAGTGCTGTGTGCTGCCGGGGGGATGGTGTGCCGGACGGATTTCTCGCCCCTGCGCTACAACAGCCAGGAAGACGTCTTGAATCCCTCCTTCCTCGCGATGGGCGACGCGGACTACGACTGGCGGCAACTGCTGGGAAAGCTCCTCTGACCCGCACCCGCCTCCCGCACCAATCTGTGGGAGCCTGCCCCGCAGGCGAAAAGCCGCCCGCTATTACTGCGGCGTAACCGGCACTCTCAACATCAGCTCCGCCGTAAACAACATCGCGCGATCCCGATCCCGTGCCGCCCACTTCAGCAAGGTCTCCGCGCTCTGTTCTACAATGCCGTCGTGCACCACATCGTCGTTGATGATGACGGTGACTGGCTGACTGAAATCAATCTCTTCCGGGTTGAGCAGCAACGTAAAGGCATTGACGTAGTACGCATTGACGCGAATCTGGTTGCCTTCCCGGCGCACAATCACTCGGCCTGGCTCGCCTTCTTTATCCAACTCGTCGATCAACAGCCAGTGGTTGCGGTTGTAGCGGTCGGTGCGATTGGTGGCCCACTGCACTCTTTCGGGGAGCGGATCGCGCACATGGGTGCGTTTGAACTCCTCTATCGCGGGCCGTTCCTCCGGCATCCACGCCGTGTTGTGTCCGCCATTCGGAATCACCTTGAAAACATGTTCGACCTTGGCTCTCGCCATGTAGTCGATGTAGCGCTGCACCGCCCGTGCGGGATACAGCGGATCATTCTCGCCGTTGACGATGTACAGGGCTTTGCCCGCGAGGTTGTCGAACGACAGCGGATAGCTGACCTGGCCTGCTGGGTTCTGCAACACCCCGGGATTGCCGATGTACGGAAGGAATGCCGCCCACTCGGTAGGCTGCATGAACGCGAAGAAGTAGCTGCCGGTGCCGCCGTCTGAAACACCTGTCAGGTAGACCCGGTTGTCGTCGACGTTATAGGTTTGCTTGATGCTGCGCAGGATTGCGGGCACGTTGTCGGCCTGGTTGTCGAACCACCAGAACGCGTCGTCCCACGCGGCAGGAATAACCACGATGCGTCTGGGATCGCGCAGGCCGTCGTAGCCTTGCCGCCACAGAGGTTCACCCGGTGCCGTGGGCGGGCGGTTCACTCCGCCGTGCAGGTTGAATTCCACTGGATAGGAGCGGTCCGGGTCGTAGCTTTCGGGAACCAGAACGACATACGGGAAGACCGTGCCGTCAGGCGCCGTGCGGCTCAGTTCCAGCTGACCGGTAGGAACGTCCGGTGAGTAAGCGGGGCCAGCCTTGAGTTGGTCGTAAAGCGCGCCAACATCAGTCTCCGTTTCCAAAAGCCGGGCATTGGATTGCTGCTGCTCAGGCTCGCTGCTCGCGCGCCAGAACTGGTCTGCCAGAGTCTGATTCGCATCGCTGCCGACAGCAGACTGGCACTGAGTCAGCAACAATGTGGATGCCAGCAGGAGGGGGAGTATTGTTGTTTTCATGGATCAGATCATAAACCAGCCTCTGAGCCAGGCCAATCTTTCCTTTTCGGCGCTTTGGGAATAGGATTCAGCACACATAAACCAACTCGAGATAGATGGCTCGCCGCAGGGTCTCGCCATCAGAGGTAAAGAAAAATGTCTTTGAGACGTATCAGTACACTTCTTATTGCAGCGGCGCTGGCTTGTACGGCGCTGTTCAGCCATGCCCAAAGTTATGGCACAGCAGAATTGATCGCCAAAGCAGAGGCTGGCGATGCAGAGGCGCAACAGGCGCTCGGCGTGATGTACCAGACCGGGCAGGGCGTTCCTCCCGACATGATGGAGGCTGCCAAGTGGTACCACCTGGCGGCAGACCAGGGCAATGCCATGGCGCAGATGAACCTGGGCATGATGTACAACTTCGGCATGGGCGTGCCACAGGATTATGTTGAGGCAGAAAAGTGGTTCCGTCCCGCTGCC
>JACCDW011224098.1_pt1 | contig 9994 bp, 7 predicted proteins | sample 7449781 | NCBI WGS metagenome assembly JACCDW01 (sample SAMN15323449, study PRJNA562643) | freshwater metagenome | isolation source: river surface water | place: USA:Blue River Watershed | collected 2017-08-18 | reverse complement strand
GAGGCCATCCTGCTGCAGGCGGGTTACCGCACCGGGGTGTACACCTCGCCGCATCTGGTGCATTTTGAGGAGCGCTGTCGTCTCTCGGGCACTTCGGCCTCGCCAGAGGCTCTGGCCGAAGCCTTTGCTGCCGTGGATGCCGTTCGCGGCGAGATCAGCCTGACGTATTTCGAGTTCAGCACCCTGGCGATCCTGTGGCTGATGAGCCGTACCGGGCTGGATGCGGTGATTCTGGAGGTGGGGCTGGGCGGTCGGCTCGATGCGGTCAACATCGTGGATGCCGACTGCGCCGTGATCACCAGCATCGACCTCGACCACATGGCCATTTTGGGCAACGACCGGGAGACCATCGGGCGCGAGAAGGCGGGCATCATGCGCACGGGCCGCCCGGTGGTGGTCAGCGACCCTGTCCCTCCGCAAAGTGTGGTGGACCAGGCCGAGGCCGTGGGCGCCGACCTGTGGCGCTTCGGGCGTGACTTCAATTTTTCGGGCGACAAGCAGCAATGGGCCTGGGCCGGGCGCGGGCGTCGCTACAGCGGCATGGCCTACCCGGCCTTGCGCGGTGCCAACCAGCTGGTCAATGCCTCGGGGGTACTGGCTGCGCTCGAAGCCCTGCGGCAACGCATCCCGGTGACCGCCCAGGCCGTGCGCAACGGCCTGGCCATGGTGGAATTGCCCGGTCGCTTCCAGATCGTGCCGGGCGAGCCGGTGCTGGTGCTGGACGTGGCCCACAACCCCCACTCGGTGGCCGCGCTGGCCGAGAACCTGGACGCCATGGGTTTTTACCCGACCACCCACGCGGTGTTCGGGGCCATGGCTGACAAGGACCTGTTGCCCATGCTGCAGCGCCTGAACCCCCTGATCGACCGCTGGTATTTCACCGACCTGCCGCTGCCGCGTGCCGCTGCTGCGGCCGACCTGATGCAGGCCTGGCAGGCGCAGAACACCCGCAAGGATGCCGCGGGCAGTGTGCACGCCAACCCGCAGGCCGCACTGCAGGCGGCCATCGCCAGCGCAGACCCGGCTGATAGAATTGTCATCTTTGGTTCCTTCTACACGGTGGGCGGTGTCCTGAAGGACGGCGTTCCCCGCCTGCATGCCAGACACCTGAACGCCTGAATACCCGCGCCATGGCCTTTTTCAAGTTCCGACTCCCGGGCAAGTCACCGGCGGCTGCCTCCGAAAGCCTTGCCGCAGCACCTGGGCAGAGCATGGAAGTGCTGCGCCGCAGGGCGCGCCACCGCCTGTTTGGCTCCGTGGTGCTGGTGTTCGTGGCGGTCGTGGCATTTCCTTTGCTGTTCGACTCGCAGCCGCGTCCGGTCGCGGTCGACACGCCCATCGTGATCCCTGACCGCAACAACACGCCTCCTCTGGCGGCCACTGCCCCGGTGCCGGCCGCCCAGGCACCCGCCAAGCCCTTGTTGCCAGCGGCTTCCACGCAAGTGTCTCCTCATGCCAGCCTTGAGCCAGGCAAGGAGGAAGTGGTGGCCTCCACTGCATCAACCCGGTCGGCCGTGGTGTCTGCGCCGGTTGCTGAACCCGTCACCCAGCCGGCCTCGGTGCCTTTGTCGACGCCCAAGCCCGCAGCGCTGCCCAAAGCCGAGGGCAAGGCCGAGGCCAAAACGGAAGTCAGATCCGAGGACAAGGCCAGCAGCGACGCCCAGAAGGCCAAAGCCCTGCTCGAAGGCCGGAGCGCGACGGCCGAAGCGGCCAAGCTGGTGGTGCAGGTTGGGGCTTTTTCAGATGCTGACAAGGTCCGGGAAGTGCGCCGCAAGCTGGAGCAGGCAGGTCTGAAGACCTACACCCAGTCCGTAGAAGGCAAGGACGGCAAGCGCACCACCCGGGTCAGGGTGGGACCGTTTGAAACCCGTGCCGAGGCCGACAAGGCGGCTGCCCGAATCCGCAAGCTGGACCTGCAGGCCAACGTGATCTCCCTGTGAAATGAATCCCCTGACGCTGACCGATGGGGTGTTTGGTGGCCTTTTGCTGCTTTCGCTGATCGTGGGGGCCTGGCGGGGTCTGGTGGTTGAACTGATGTCTCTTGCCGGCTGGGTTGCAGCTTTTGTGCTGGCTCAGTGGCTCGCCGGCGATGTGGCGCAATGGCTGCCTGTCTGGCAGGAAGCTGCGCTGCAACTGCGCTACGCCCTGTCGTTTGTATTGGTCTTTGTGGTGGGCATGTTCGCAGCCGCCCTGGTGTCATGGCTGCTGCGCAAGGTGGTCGATACCGCTGGTCTGCGGCCTGTGGACAGGAGCCTGGGCGGGATTTTTGGCCTGGTGCGTGGTGTGGTGGTCCTTCTGGTGCTGGCCGTGGTGGTGCATCTGACCGGTATGCGCACGCAGTCCTGGTGGCAAGAGTCGCGTGCGACTCCCGTTCTGGAAGTGTTGCTGGCGGGTGTCAAACCGATGCTGCCGCAGGCCCTGCAGAACTATTTGCCTTGAGGTCCTTCGGCAACAGGGGCCACTGTCGCTTTTGATATGAGTTACTGGACGGATTGAACTATGTGCGGAATCGTGGGGGTGGCCAGTGCCACGCCGGTCAACCAGCTGATTTACGACGCTTTGCTGCTGCTGCAGCACCGAGGCCAGGATGCCGCAGGCATCGTCACACAGCTTGATCGCAAGTTTTTCATGCACAAGGCCAAGGGCATGGTGCGCGACGTTTTCCGCACCCGCAACATGCGTGCGCTGCCTGGTAACTGTGGCCTGGGTCAGGTCCGCTACCCCACGGCGGGCAATGCTTTCAGCGAAGAAGAGGCGCAGCCCTTTTATGTGAATGCCCCGTTTGGACTGGTGCTGGTGCACAACGGCAACCTGACCAATGCGCATGCACTCAAGGCCGAGCTGTTCTCCATTGACCACCGCCACATCAACACCGAGAGCGACTCTGAGGTCTTGCTCAACGTGCTGGCGCACGAACTCGAAAAGACCACGCGCGGTTTGCCGCTCAAGCCTGCGGACGTGTTCGCTGCCGTGCGTGGGGTGCACCAGCGGATCAAGGGCTCTTATGCCGTGATCGCACTGATCGCCGGGCACGGCCTGCTGGCCTTCCGCGACCCGCACGGCATTCGTCCGCTGTGCATGGGCCGTGGCAAGGACGGCACGGTGATGCTGGCCAGCGAATCGGTGGCCCTGGAGGGCACCATGCACCAGTTCGAGCGCGATGTGGCGCCGGGCGAAGCGGTGTTTGTCGACCTGCAAGGCCAGGTGCACAGCGAGCAGTGCGCCAGAGGCGCGCAGCTGAACCCCTGCATTTTTGAATACGTCTACCTCGCCAGACCCGATTCCACATTGGACGGCATCTCCGTCTACCAGGCGCGACTCAACCTGGGCGAGACACTGGCCAAGCGTGTGATCTCCACTGTGCCGCCGAGCGACATCGATGTGATCATCCCGATCCCCGAGTCGAGCCGTCCCAGTGCCACACAGCTGGCGCACCTGCTGGGCATTCCGTATCGCGAAGGCTTTGTGAAGAATCGCTATGTGGGCCGTACCTTCATCATGCCGGGCCAGGGTGTGCGCAAGAAGTCGGTGCGTCAGAAGCTCAACGTGATCACCAGCGAATTCAAGGGCCGCAATGTGCTGCTGGTGGACGATTCGATTGTGCGAGGCACCACCAGCCGCGAAATCGTGCAGATGGCCCGGGATGCCGGTGCGAACAAGGTCTACATGGCCAGCGCCGCGCCGCCGGTGCGCTACCCCAATGTGTACGGCATCGACATGCCGACCAAGGAAGAGCTGGTGGCGCATGGCCGCAGCATTGAAGAGATCCGCCAGATCATCGGCTGCGACGCACTGATCTATCAGGATGTGGATGCAATGAAATCTGCGGTGGCCAGTGCGCGCATGGCATCAACGGCGGGCACGCTGCATGGCTTTGACGCTTCATGTTTTGACGGGGTGTATGTGACCGGTGATGTGTCGGCGGATGACATCGTGCGCATCAATGAAAACCGCCTCAAGGTGGAAGAGGGCGAAGCCGACAACTCGCGTCTGGCCTTGCCCAATGCATCGGAATAAGCCATCGGAGTGAGTGATGACGGCAAAAAAATTACCTGAAGGACTGCACATCGACACGCTGGCCGTGCGCGCTGCCGTCGACAAAAGCCAGTACGGCGAAAATTCCGAGGCCTTGTTCCTCACGTCCAGCTTCACCCAGCCCGACAGCGAAACGGCTGCCCGCCGTTTCTCGGGTCTGGAAGATGGCTACATCTATTCGCGCTTCACCAACCCGACCAATGCCAGCATGGAGCAGCGCCTCGCAGCCCTGGAAGGCGCCGAGGCCTGCATCTCCACGTCCAGCGGCATGTCGGCCGTGCTGCTGCTGTGCATGGGCCTGCTCAAGGCCGGTGACCATGTGGTGTGCTCGCAATCTGTGTTCGGCTCCACACTCAAGCTGATCGGCTCCGAGTTTGCCAAGTTCGGTGTGCAGAGCACCTTTGTGCCGCAGACCGATGTGGCGGCCTGGCAGGCCGCTGTTCAACCCAACACCAAGCTGCTGTTTGCAGAAACACCGACCAACCCGCTCACCGAGGTGTGCGACATCCGCGCCCTGGCCGACATCGCGCACAACGCGGGCGCCTTGCTGGCCGTGGACAACTGTTTTTGCACGCCAGCCCTGCAGCGCCCGATCGGCCTGGGCGCCGACATCGTGATCCATTCGGGCACCAAATACCTTGATGGCCAGGGCCGCGTCGTGGCGGGCGCCTTGTGCGCCAGCCAGAAGCTGGTCAAGGAAGTCTTCATCCCGGTGATGCGCAGCGCGGGCATGAGCCTGTCGCCCTTCAACGCCTGGGTGGTGCTCAAGGGCATGGAGACGCTGGGCATCCGCATGGAAGCCCAGTCGGCCCGTGCGCTGGCGCTGGCTTCCTGGCTGGAAACGCACCCCAAGGTGGCGCGTGTGTATTACCCCGGTTTGCCCAGCCACCCGCAGCACGCGCTGGCCATGGCGCAGCAGTCCGGTCTGGGCGGTGCGGTGGTGTCGTTCGATGTGGTGGGCGACACGCCCGAAGCAGGGCGCAAAAACGCCTTCCACGTGATCGACAGCACGCAGTTGTTGTCGGTGACGGCCAACCTCGGTGATGTGAAAACCATCATCACCCAGCCCGCCAGCACCTCGCATGGTCGCCTGACTGAAGAACAGCGCCTGGCCGCCGGCATTAAGCAAAACCTGATCCGTGTGGCCGTGGGCCTCGAACATCTGGATGACCTCAAGGCCGACCTCTTGCGCGGCCTCGACACGCTTTGAACATGACCAAAATCCGTACCCGCATTGCCCCGTCGCCCACGGGTTTCCTGCACCTGGGCACCGCCCGCACCGCGCTGTATTCGTGGGCCTACGCACGCCACTACGGTGGCGAGTTCGTGCTGCGCATCGAAGACACCGACGTGGCCCGTTCCACCCAGGACTCGGTGGACCAGATCCTGCAGTCCATGGACTGGCTGGGTCTGGGCTATGACGAAGGTCCGATCTACCAGATGCAGCGCCTGGAGCGCTACCAGGCCGTGATCGACCAGATGCTGGCCGCGGGCACCGCCTACCGCTGCTACTGCACACCCGAAGACCTCGAGGCCATGAAGGCTGCGCAGGAAGCGCGTGGCGAAAAGCGCCTGTACGACCGCACCTGGCGCCCCGCGCCGGGCAAGGTGCTGCCCCCCATCCCTGAAGGCGTCAAACCCGTCATCCGCTTTGCCAATCCGGTCGATGGGGTGGTGAGCTGGGACGATCTGGTCAAGGGCCCGATCAGCATCAGCAATACCGAAATCGACGACCTGATCATCCAGCGCGCCGATGGCGTGCCGACCTACAACTTCGCGGTGGTGGTGGACGACTGGGACATGGCCATCAGCCATGTGTTCCGCGGTGACGAGCACATCAACAACACGCCCTGGCAGATCAACATCTACCGCGCCCTGGGCGCAGCGCTGCCTCAGTTCGGCCATCTGCCGGTGATCCTGGGCGACGATGGCCAGAAGCTGTCCAAGCGACGTGGTGCGGTGGCGGTGTCCAACTACGACGAAGCGGGCTATCTGCCCGAAGCCATGAACAACTACCTCGCCCGCCTGGGCTGGAGCCACGGCGACGACGAGATTTTCAGCCTCGAGCAGATGGTCCAGTGGTTCGACGGCACGCACCTGTCCAAGAGCCCGGCGCAGTGGGATGCCGCCAAGCTGCTGTGGGTCAATGCCCAGCACCTCAAGGCCATGCCCGACGCCGAACTGGCAAGGCGCGTGCAGCCTTACCTCAAGGGTTTGTCTGTGGATGAACGATTGCTGGGCATCTGCGGCCTTTTCAAGGACCGTTGTGACACCCTGATGGCGCTGGCGGGCTGGGTTCGTGCCTTTTATGAGGACGTACAGCCCAAGGCCGAGGATCTTGCCCAACATGTGACGGCTGCGGTGCAGCCTGCGCTGGACATGCTGGCAAGCAAATTGCGGGATGTGGAGTGGACCGCGATGGCCATCAATGCGGCTTTCAAACAGGTGCTGACCGATGCTGGACTGAAAATGCCCCAGCTGGCGATGCCAGTGCGTGTGCTGGTCATGGGCACACCGCAGACGCCCTCGGTTGACCAGGTGCTTTTCCTGTGTGGCAGAGAAAAAGTTTTGGCCCGGCTTGCGAAACGCTGAAAAATCTGTCTATAATTCAAGTCTCGACACCAACGAGGTGTGACGCGAAAGCAGCAATGCCAAGCGCCAAACCAAAGGGGGTATAGCTCAGCTGGGAGAGCGCTTGCATGGCATGCAAGAGGTCAGCGGTTCGATCCCGCTTACCTCCACCAAATGGTTCGAGAAGTCCAGGTTTTGACCCTATCGTCTAGAGGCCTAGGACATCACCCTTTCACGGTGAGTACCGGGGTTCGAATCCCCGTAGGGTCGCCAAGTTTTGTGGCACTTGGCTGAGCTGCTCCGGCAGTGCAGCGAAAGTCACAACCGACGAGGAGTGGTAGTTCAGTCGGTTAGAATACCGGCCTGTCACGCCGGGGGTCGCGGGTTCGAGTCCCGTCCACTCCGCCAGACAAAAGCCGCTGCTCACGCAGCGGCTTTTTTCATGGCCAGGCAGTCTGTTGGAATGTCGTGACGATTCCGTGAAGTTGAAGTAAGCTCACGCCCTTTCCCATTTTTGAAGTTCATGACCTCTGCGTTGCCCGCCATTCCTGCGAAGCGCTACTTCACCATCGGTGAGGTGGCCGAGCTCTGCGGGGTAAAGACGCATGTGCTGCGGTATTGGGAGCAGGAGTTCACTCAGCTGCGGCCTGTCAAGAGGCGCGGTAACCGCCGTTACTACCAGCACCATGAAGTGCTGATGATCCGCCGCATTCGCGACCTGCTGTACGAGCAAGGTTTCACCATCAGTGGTGCACGCAACAGATTGCAGGAGCTCGTGCAAATCGAGCGAGCGCCATCGGCTCACGGTTCCATGGACTCCGAAGACATTCACTTGCCTGAGCCCACGGTTGCTCCTGCCGCTGAACGTCTTGCGGCGCATGTCGGGCTGGAGTTGCACAAGGAGTTGCAAGAAATCCGATCCCTGCTGACGATTTAGCGAGGATCACGGGTTATAATTCAAGGCTTCGGCGTGTAGCGCAGCCTGGTAGCGCACTTGCATGGGGTGCAAGGGGTCGCGAGTTCGAATCCCGCCACGCCGACCATCAACGCAAAAGGGCCCATCTGATGATGGGCCCTTTTTTAATGCGTGCTCACAATGGCGCGTTCATCATCGGCTTTGCAGCGACTCCGACAGGCGTGTGGCCATGATGGCAGCAAAAAAACCGTTGAGCCAGTGCATGCTCAGCGGCTTGGGCATGAAGATCACACCTTCGGGCAAACCGCCACGCTCGTCAATCTCTGCCTGTGTCAGAGCAGAGATGGCCAGGCAGGACATCTTGCTGAACAGGCTGTTATTGCGCAATGTGCGCAACAACTCGAAGCCGTCGACGCCCGGCATGTGAAGGTCGGCGATCAGGACATCGGGCTGAATGCTGCTGATGTCGATCAGCGCTTCCAGTCCCGAGGACATGATGGTGCAGTCCAGTGGAATCTCGCTGCGTGAAGTGAAGCCCCGCAGAATCTCACGTGCCACGGGATCATCGTCGACCACCAGCACCCGCAGCTGCTGGTGACTGGAATCCGTCATCGTGATCGGCATGTTGTGCTTGCGCTGGTACTCGCGTATGGAGGGCATCGAGATCCGGCGGTGACCGCCCTGCGTTTTCCAGGCTTGCAGCTCGTTCTTTTCGACCAGCGACTGTATGGTCCCGACGGACAGGCCCAGCAGCTTGGCCGCATAGGTGGTGCCGCAGTAGTTTTCGACGGATTCGGAGTGGCTGGGATGATGCATGTCGTAAATTATATGTATTTAGTACCAAAGATGACAAAATTTCTTGCATGGTATCAGAATGATTGCGGATAAGTAAGAGGGGGTGGCGGGCAGTCCCTGTTGCGACAGAGCACGGGCCTTGGAGTTTCACTGGCCTGATTAACATCCAGCAAAGCAAGGAGACACTCACGATGCCACGTCACGCTGCCGTCTGGCCAGCCCGACTGCCCATGCGCATGACCCCGCCTGCCACATCGCTGTGGGCCAACATCAGCATCAACGCCTGGCGATACCCGGAGAAGGCAGCCCTGGTCTTCATGGGGCGCCGCTGGACCTACAAGGCCTTGATGCAGGCTTGTGAACAACTGGCCGGACACCTGGCGAGGTTGGGCGTGCGAAAGGGGGACCGGGTGCTGCTGGACATGCAGAACTGCCCCCAGCTGGTGATCACCCATTTCGCCATCCTGCGGCTCGATGCCGTCGTGGTGCCGGTGAACCCGATGAACAAGGCGCAGGAGCTGCAGCACTACATCACCGATCCGGATGTGAAGGTGGCCGTGACCACGGCTGATCTGGCGCCCGAACTGGCCCAGGCCAGTGCAGCATTGCCTGCTGAGCAGCAGCTCGCGCACATGGTGGTCACGCAGTTCACAGACGTCTTTGATCCGGCCGCGCTGGACCCGGTGGAGATGCCGGTGGCCTGGCGCGACTGGCTGCTTGCCGTGCGGGAGATGCCACAGCTGCCTGGCGCGCAGGTCCACCCCTGGTCCGAACTGATGGCGCAGCCCCATGGCCAGGTCCTGCCCGCAGTGCAGGCCGGGCCGGACGATCTGGCGGTGCTGCCCTACACCAGCGGCACCACCGGCCTGCCCAAGGGTTGCATGCACACCCATGGCACGGTCATGCACAACACCGTGGCCTCCGGGATCTGGGGCAGCGGCACTGCCGAGAACGTCACGCTGTGCGTGGTGCCGATGTTCCACATCACCGGCATGGTCAGCGTCATGCATGCCAGCCTCTACCTGGGCGCCACCCTGGTGCTGATGCCGCGCTGGGACCGCGATCTGGCCGGGCACCTGATTTCGCGCTGGAAAGTGACCCACTGGACCAACATCCCCACCATGGTCATCGACCTGCTGGGCAGCCCGCACCTGGAGCGTTATGACCTCTCCAGCCTGGTGTACATCGGCGGCGGTGGCGCGGCCATGCCCGAGGCGGTCGCACAACGCCTGTTCGAGCAGTTCCGTCTGCGCTATGTCGAGGGCTATGGCCTGACCGAAACGGCGGCCCCCTCGCACACCAACCCGCCCGATGCGCCCAAGCGCCAGTGCCTGGGCATCCCGTTCATGGGTGTGGATTCGCGCGTGGTCGACCCCGACACACTGCAGGAGCTGCCAGTTGGCGAATCCGGCGAGATCGTCACCCATGGACCGCAGGTCTTCAAGGGGTACTGGAAGCGGCCCGATGCCACGGACGCCGCATTTTTCGAGCGGGACGGCAAGCGGTTTTTCCGCACCGGTGACATGGGGCGTGTGGATGAAGAAGGCTATTTCTTCATGACCGACCGCCTCAAGCGCATGATCAACGCCAGCGGCTTCAAGGTCTGGCCCGCCGAGGTCGAGGCGCTGATGTTCCGTCACCCCGCCATCCAGGAGGCCTGCATCATCGCCACCCGTG
>JACCDW011108077.1_pt1 | contig 9996 bp, 11 predicted proteins | sample 7449781 | NCBI WGS metagenome assembly JACCDW01 (sample SAMN15323449, study PRJNA562643) | freshwater metagenome | isolation source: river surface water | place: USA:Blue River Watershed | collected 2017-08-18 | reverse complement strand
CCACGCTCCATCGCACGACGAGCGTGCTCGTCGAAATCTAGAATCTTTCCCATTTACTTCTCGATAACAGCGAGAATGTCACGTGCAGATAGAACTAAATACTCTTCATTGTTGTACTTAACTTCTGTTCCGCCGTACTTGCTATAAAGGACAACGTCGCCAACTTTGACATCCATAGGAACGCGAACACCATCATCAAAGCGACCTGGTCCAACAGCTACAACTGTGCCTTCTTGTGGCTTCTCTTTTGCTGTATCTGGGATAACAAGACCTGATGCAGTCGTTGTCTCGGCTTCATTAGCTTTAACGACAATACGATCTTCAAGCGGCTTAATGGCTACAGCCATGGGTATTACTCCTCTTTTACTCATGAACTAAACGAATGGGCCTGGAGTCGCGAATTAGCAGACTCGACCCTTGAGTGCTAACGCCAAGAGTAGGGTGGCTATTCCCGCGGTGCAAATTAAGGGATTAAACGCTTACAGATGTAACGGGAAGGCTGGATGAAGCGCTGAAATCAATGGTCGAAGGAGCGCGACCGGCACTGCTCATAAGAGATCCAAGGGCTGCAACCATCGCGCCGTTATCGGTGCATAAAATTGGTGATGGGATTCGAAGGCGAACCCCTGCATCAGAACAACGCTGTTCGGCAAGTTGGCGCAACCGCGAATTGGCTGCGACTCCCCCTGCAATCACTAGTGATTCGATCCCAGTTGCTTTGCAAGCCGCTAGTGATTTTTGTAAAAGCACATCAACGATAGCTTCTTGAAAAGATGCTGCCACATCTGCGCGCTTGTATTGCGGAGTTGATTCTAAATATCGCGCGACTGCTGTCTTAAGACCCGAGAATGAAAAATCGTAAGGACGAGTGCGCCAATCTTCTGCTTGAGTTAATCCGCGTGGAAAATTAATGGCTTCTTTGTCCCCGCTTTGAGCTTCGCGATCAACAGCTGGCCCACCAGGAAAACCTAATCCCATGATGCGTGCAATCTTGTCAAAAGCTTCGCCAGCAGCATCATCCATTGTCGAACCTAAAGATGTCACCGATGATGTGATGTCATCGATTTGGAGGATTGAAGAGTGTCCACCGCTTACAAGTAATGCAATTGTTGGATCAATATGTTCGGAGTGAGTTAAGTAATCAACGCTGATATGGGCAGCCAGATGGTTGACGCCATAAACTGGTTTATCCAGTGCCAGTGCAAGTGCTGTGGCTGTTGAAGTGCCGACCAGAAGTGCGCCAACTAAACCTGGTCCTGCCGTAACAGCGACTGCATCAATATCTTTAAGTGAAACCTTTGCACTTGCTAGTGCACGATCTAACGCAGGAATCATCGCTTCCAGATGCGCCCTGCTTGCAATTTCTGGAACAACACCTCCAAAGCGCGCATGTTCTTGCACGCTGGAAGCAATCTCATTTGCCAACAGAGTTCGTCCTCGCACGATGCCAATTGCAGTTTCATCACAGGATGTTTCGATACCCAAGACCAGAGGCGTGCTCATGACAACTCTTTTCTCATGACATGCGCATCTAACCCATGACCGTAATAATTCTTGCGCGTATTGATGATTGAATAACCAAGGGATTCATATAGCGCAATTGCAGATGTGTTGTTGACTCCGACTTCGAGCATCATCGACGGGGCTACTCGCATCTGTGCCCAGTTTTCTAGCGAATCCATGAAGTGCCGCGCAATCCCTTTCCTGCGCGCTTCGGGCAAAACAGCAACGGTTAATACATCCGCATCTACACCGGATGAAACAACCATTACTCCGGCATAACCAACAATTTGTTTATCAGAATCTGTTGCAACGATGAAATAACGAGTCTTTGGAATGCCCGAAAACTCTTCCTTAAATTGACCCATAGACCACGGTGAATCTGCAAAGAGTGTGCGCTCCATGGAAACTAAAACTGGAAGATCTAGTGGCATTGCCTCGCGATATGTAATCTGCACTATCGCTCCGATGTTGGAACTGCATCTGGGCGACGTAGATACATCGGTTGATCTACGGGTGATAAGTGCGCAAAGCGTGAAAGGTCCGGATAAGTAGCAACATCACACAATCCGTACTTATGTGCACCTTCGCCAACGAAAACTCTTCCATCAACTTCTGCCGGAAGATTTACATGTGGCCCATCAATTCGTATGCCATCTTTATACGACGCCCAATAAATTTCTTTTCGTCTGGCATCGGTAGCTGCAACATATTCGGGCGCTTCACAAACGATTGCATCCAGTGAACAGACTCCGCGTAACTCAATTTTTCTAGCCCACGCGAATGCCTGTGCAAATGAAATACCAGCACGCAGTCCCGTATATGGTCCCGGACCCATTCCAACAATTACCCGAGTAATACTGTCTTCAATTTCTAGTGCTTTTTTGACCAAACGTGGAACAGCTTCTGCGTGAGCTGTTGAGCCATCTTCAAACTCTTGCCACTTGACTGCGCCATCAACAATTAGTGCAACTGAAGTGCGCGAAGTTGATGTATCAATTGCTAGTTGTGCGCTCATGCAGAAAAACCTGCCCAACGACTGCCCACACAATTAAATGAAACTTTTCGAACCTCATCGCTTCGATCAATTGTTATCTCAAGTCGCTGCTCCGACAAGCGCGCAGACTCTGCTCCACCCCATTCGATAACTGTTACAGAATTTTCTCGATCAGAGTCAATGTCAAGATCATCTAGAAATAGTGCAGCTTTGCCAGAATCCAATAGTCGATACACATCGACATGAATCAATGGAAGTGCAGCTTTGTAGCTTTTAGAAATAACAAATGTTGGCGAAGTAACACCATCGATACCGAGTGCCCGAGCAATTCCCTGGACTAAAACAGTTTTTCCTGCGCCAAGATCCCCGTTCAGCAAAACTAAATCTCCGGGCTTTAACTGTGCGCCAATACGTGCGCCAAGTTCGTGCATCTCTAAGGCGCTTGCAATGTTTTTCATAATTATCCAAAGTTTAGCGGCAAAAGCAGAGGGCCCCAGGTTTACTGGAGCCCTCAGCTTTTGAACCGTTAGTTATTAACGATCAGCGAACATCAATTCAGGTTTGAAATCTGGATCGATGAACATATTTGGATTCTTCTTAAATGCTGCCTTAGCAGTTGCAACTGAAGGCAACTTACCTGTCTTGCCTGCGTTAGCAAGCATCTTGGCAATAATTAGAAGATCTGAGTTTGTATACATAAAGTGGCTTGTGCCAGTTGTTGGGATAGCCGGTGTTATTGGCGCTCCCGTAGCATCAAACTTTGTGTATGTATCTGGTGGTTTGTTCCAGATGTTTAGCAGCATGCCCTTCTTTGCAGTACCTGCAGCAACATTAGATTCATACAACTCTTTGAACTTCTGAATGAATCCAGCTGGTGTCACTTGATCAGCAGTCTGTGAGATTGTAATTGTTGGAATTGTTACTGCACCTGAATAAGCAGATTGCTCATTTTGGATGCAGTTAACAGCAGCAGGTGTGCCCTTTACGCGAGGCGCGGCTGGATTGAGCTTATTGAGATAAGCCAACATTCCTGCAGCTGATGCCTTTCCGCTAAGACCTGCAGCATATACATCTCCATTATCTCCAAGACGCGCTGCGAAATCAGTTGCAGTGTTATCGTAAATTGTTCCACCGCACTTAACTTCTGCGTCATAGTTTCCAATGAGCGCAGTTGCAGCTGCTGTGAATCCATTTTCAAGTACACCAAGTGCTGGGCTAATTGCTAGACCAAATGAAGTTTCAAGTGGACCTGCTGGACCAGACGATGCGTCATATGTATTTGACTGCACTGGTACACCAGAGAGCAAGCCAATTAGTAGCACTGCGCTACGAACTGGGATCGCCTTCATGGTTGCTGGCACCTGCGATGTAGCTGGCCATGTTGGTGTTTGTGGATTAGCTTTGATTGCCGCTTGGATTGCTCCAAAGGCTGTTAGCACTTTGGAAATATCTCCCAAGTACTCGGCATATCCAGCTGAACCAGATGCGTATCCATTTCCCTTGATTGTTGGATCAAAGAATGTTTTGAATAACCACAAGAAATCATTGGCGTATGTGAACTGAGAACTAGCTGAACCCGCCATGTGCAAGTTTGCCGCAGCATCAATTACGTCAAATTTCTCTGATAGTGATTGAGAAATTGCGCCACCTAGTGAGTCGCCCCAAGAAACAATCTTGTTGATCTTTGGGAACTTCTCTCGAGCTTCAATGATCAGCTGGAGGTTGTTGTTCACAGCTTCTGGAACAGACCATCCCTGTGTAGAGATTCCTGATGCTGCAAGAGCGTATCCCTGCTTAAGGAGTTCTTGAGCAATGAATTCTTGATCAGCCGGTGTACGTCCTGGTGCGATTTCAACTGACATATCAACTATGTAGCCATTTGGACGCACGATTGGAATCTTAGGCATGTTGTGATTGCCACGAATGCCGTGGTTGTACAAGTACAGCATGCCGTTGAACTTTGATGGCATGCGAATTTCGTACTTAGCTCCTTGCCAATCAGTACCCGTACATTTTTGGTAAGAGACGCTCTTACCTGCAGATGTAAAGGATTCCTTTGAGCAAGTGGTTGCTTGCGCAGAAGAAGGGATTGCAACTGCAAGAGTTGTTACAAGTGCTGTAACAACAAGTGCAGCTAGAGATTTACGAGCTTTTGTATTTTTCATGAGTTTGTTGGTATCCCGTTCTTAGGAATTGAAATGCGCTTGTAAGTTGAAGGTGTAATCGGACCATTTGTTGAGTCTGTTGTGACAACTGACAATGTTCCGCCGTATGGCTTCAATTCACCCTTTGCGTTGAGTTGACCCATCCAGTAGCCGTTGTAACCGATGTGACTTGTAGGTGAGTAATTAAGTGGAACAAGAGCTGCGCTTGCAAATGTTGATCCCTTATTTTCAATCGCCTTGATCAAACCAGTACGAGTTAAATTCTTACCGGCTGCACGAAGTGCCTGCACTGTAAGCATCGCTGAGTTCATGCCTTGTAGAACTGTGTTGTCGAATGAGACACCAGGGTTGTACTTGGCATTGATTTTGCTAAATTCCTTGACGTATTCGTCATTTGTGTCTTTAGCGTCTGGGAAGAAGCTTGCAGCGACAATGCCATCAATTGTTGTTGGCTTAACACCGAGTGCAAGAAGAGTGTTGGAGTCTCCACCAACAGAACCAGCAATCCAAGTAAATTTACTTACAAGGTTGAGTGATTCAGCAGCCTTAAGAATAAGTGCTGTGACATCTGTTGTTCCAAAGAGGATTACAACAGGCTTGCCAGGGACAGCACTTAATCCAGTTACAAGTGCTTTTGCACGAGCATCTGTCATTGAGCTTTGTGGGTACAAAGTCTTCGATGCAAGAGTGAGTGAACCTGCAGCAAAGCCATTAACACCGTCCACACCAAATTCATCATCTTGGGCAACGAGTGCAACTGCTTGGCCAGGGAACTTATCCTTGACGAATTTAGAAATGATTTTTGCTTCCATTGCATAGCTTGGAAGAACTGTGAATGTCGTTGGGTACTTGGTGCGATTACCAAATCCACTGAAACCGGTATTTACAAAGAGATCAGGAACATTCTTTTTCGCAAGTGATGCGGCTGCGTACGCCTTTGAGTGCGTAGCTGTACCGAGAGCTGCAACCAGAGCAAATACGCCATCCTTTAGAACAAGGTTAGTTGTCTGTGTTGCTGCCAATGTAGGTAGGTACTTATCATCGCGAACAATTAGTTTGATTTTGCGGCCGTATACTCCACCATTTGCATTGATATGGTCGAAGTAAGCCTTCATCGCTCCTGGAACCTTGCCGTATGAAAGCGCAGCAGTACCAGTTAGTGGAGTAGAAATTCCTAGTTTGATCTCTTTCGATGTCAGACCTGGTTCGGCAGCTTGCGCAGGAAGAGCGGTGATAACCATTGTTCCGAGTGCGACTACCGCTGAAACGATGGAGAAACGTTTCATGCGAGTATTTCTGATCATGTATTTCCTTCCGTGTGTTATCTGAGGGGGTTTCTTATTTAGTTGTGTTTTTTAAAACTATGTAAAAGCGTTCCTGGCCCATTCGGTGTAAATAACACCGCCAAGATCAGCAGTGCACTGACCAAGAAACCAGGCAAGGTTGCGGTGAATCCTTCAGATCCTCCGATTCGTGTAACGATTGAATCGGCAATCTCAGGGATAGCGACCAAAACCAACCCCCCTAGCATCACACCTTTGAGGCTGTACACACCAGTAACAACCGCGCCTGTCAGCAAAGAAAATGAGAGGCTGAGCGGGAATGCGCTCGGCGAAACCCCGCTTATGAGCATAACCAGCAGGCCTCCGGCCAAGCCAGCCATTCCTGAACTGATGGCAAATGCCAGGACCTTCAGGCGGCCGGTGTTGAGCCCAGACAGGGCAGCTGCAGTTTCATTATCGCGAATTGCTCTAAAGGTTCGACCGTAACGGGAGGAGACCACATTAGAAATTAGCCAGAGCATAATTAACACTGCAAGTGTTGAAATCCAGAAAAACCACTTGTACATAGAAAAGTCTTCGCCAAAACGGGCAGGTGGTGCGCCCACATCAAAGACAACGCCTTGTTCTCCGCCAAGTATTGGGAATTGATTAGCAAGAGTCGGCAACGAAACAGCCAGAGCCAATGTTGTTCCAGCTAAATACGGGCCTGATAATCGAGCGACACCGAATCCCAATATGAGCCCAAATACTCCTGCTACAAAGGTTGCAATCACGAGTGCAATGGCTGGATGTAAATTCAGGTTGTTAATTGAAAGTGCGCCGGCGTATGCACCGACTGCCATTAACGCACTGTGACCTAATGAGAGTTGTCCAGAGTATCCAGTGAGCAAAATAATTGATGCAATTGCCAATGCATACATCGCAACAAATGAGCCTTGATACTGCAGCAACTCACCGATGCGATCACCAATTAACAATAGAGCCCAACCGAGAGCAACAAAAAAGAGTGTTCGCTTTTTAGTAGGAGATAACTTAATCATCAATCTCTCCGACTCTTCTTGCCTGAGAATAAACCAGCTGGTTTAACCAAGAGGACAACAACTAACATCACAAAAGCCATTGGGAAGACGAGTTTTTCGCTGACGTAACTTGTTGCAAAACTAATTGCAAATCCAAGAATCATTGCACCAGCTACGGCTCCGAACAAACTATCTAGACCGCCAATTACTGCAGCCACAAAACCAAAGACGAGTAATACATCCATCGCATTCGGGTAAAGATATGAAGATGGTATGTACAGCATTCCTGCAAGACCACCTGCAGCACCTGCTAGTGACCAGCCAAGAGTTCTGATGAAATCAACTTTGATTCCTGATAATTTTGCGATTTCAGGTGAGTGGGCGGATGCTCGAAGCGCGAGTCCGATATTTGTTTTTTGAAACAATAAAGTGAGAAGAAGCATGCTTACAGTTGCAAATACAAGTACCAATAAATTAAATGGGCTAAAAGCAATTACTCGACCAAATAGCGTAAATCCATCAGTTGAAACCGGGGCAGCTAGTGATTGATAGGTCAATCCCCATCTAAATCCGATGACGGCTTGAATAATTCCAAGCAAACCAAGTGTGGCGACAACGGGCGCAATCATAAGAATAGGACCGCTTTGAATTCGCTTAAAGATTGGGCGCATAAAGAATCTATCAATCGCAGCACCGAGCAGTGCTCCGAATATCATCGCCGAAATTACGCCCACCCAAAATGAACCGCTACGAATCGTGACTTCATATCCAATATAAGTAGACAAGACAGCCTGACCTGCCTGTGCAAAATTGATAATTCGAGTTGAACGCCACACGAGTACAAGAGCGGTAGACATCAACGCATAAATAGCGCCAGTTGTTAGAGCGGTAAGAATCGCTGTTATGAATTGAATCATTTAATACCCCAAGTAAGCAGTGCGTACTGCTGGATCATTAAGTAGGTTTTCTGCAGTATCAACGCCAACAACTCGTCCCAAGTTGAGAACCACGCCCTCATCAGCAATTGCTAGTGCACCCATTGCATTCTGCTCAACAAGCACAACGGTGAGATTCATGGTGGTAACAAATTTTCTGATTGTCGTAAATATCTGATCGATAATCAATGGAGCAAGTCCGAGTGATGGCTCATCTAGAAGTAGCAACTTCGGGCGTGCGACCAGAGCTCGTCCGATTGCAAGCATCTGACGTTCTCCTCCCGAAAGTGAACCACCAGATTGGGACATGCGTTCGCCTAAAATTGGAAATAATGAAATGACTTCTTCGGTTGCAAGTGCAACATCTTTCTTATCTTTGCGCCATAACCCTGTCAGGGCCAAGTTTTCTTTGACACTGAGTTCTGCAATGACAGATTTACCATCGGAAACATGCATTATTCCTGCGCGTGCTAAATTTTCAGGACGCTGACCAACTATGGATTCTCCATTCCATGTTGCACTTCCAGATTTGATTTCCTTTAATCCAGAGAGTCCTCGAAGTAGCGTTGTTTTACCAGCACCATTTGCACCGATTACAGCAGTTAATTTGCCTGTGGGAACTTTAAATGAGACGGCATTGATGGCACGAATAGCACCGTGATCAATAACAAGACTTTCGACAATTAACGTCATGCGTGTGCCCCTAGATAAGCAGCTACGACGTCCGGGTTGCGCCTGACTGACTCAACATCTCCTGAGGCGATAACTTCGCCAAAGTTAAGTACATAAAGTCGATCACACACTGACATAACTACATCCATATGGTGTTCTACCAAAACAACAGAACATTGCGAGGATAGGTTATGGATTAATGAATTCATCCACTCAATATCTTGTGCGCCTAATCCGCCTGCAGGTTCGTCGAGTAGCAAAATTTGAGGTTGGCTGATTAATGCACGAGCGAGTGCCACTCTTTTTGTGACTGGATAATCCAGAGTATCTGCTCGACGATTTGCTAAGCCAGTTGCATACACTCGTTCTAACGCTGTCATTGCGAGTTCTTTTAATTTGGTTTCATCTTTTGAACTCAATCCCAGAGCGGCAGAGATCAATCCAGTACGAGCGGTATTGGAAGCACCAATCATCACATTTTCTAAAACGCTTAATTCAGGAAATAAGCCAACACCTTGAAGAGTGCGCGATATACCCAGCTTCACTAATTCGTGGGGCTTTGGCCACTTGTGGGACTTACCTTGAATTTCAAGTGCTCCGCTATCAACTTCTACAAGTCCAGAGAGAGCGTTAAACAATGTTGTCTTGCCAGCACCATTTGGGCCAATCAATCCAATTACTTCATTTTTGTGTAAATCCAAAGATACTTTGTTAAGCGCTTTGAGACCTCCGAATGAAATCGAAAGGTCTTTGATGCTTAGTATGTGTGAATTAGTACTCATGAGATTGGTAGATTCTAGGCACACGTGGGCCAATTCGGGTAACAATCTCGTAATTTATGCTCGAACTCGCACGTCCCCAATCATCTGCGGTGTACTCACCATGTGATCCATCCCCGAAAACAATGACCCAATCCCCCGATTTTGCGGTGCTATCGGAACCCAAATCGACAACAAATTGGTCCATAGAAACTCGCCCAATAATTGGTGCTCGCTTGCCCTTCACAAAAATTCCTGCACCTTGTGCAATACGAGGGATTCCATCTGCATAACCCATCGCAACAACACCTAACTTTGTATCTGATGGTGTGTGTGCACTTGCACCGTAACCAACTGGCACATCTTTTGAAACAACTTTGACTAAGTGTAATTTCGCACGCAGTTGTCCTGCTGGGCGCAAACCTAATTCCTTGCTTGTACCCATATGCGTGATGTCGGGAGTTAATCCATACATCACAATTCCAACTCGCACCATTGAAAAATAAGACTCTTTATCATTTAGCGTGGCAGCAGAATTTGATAAGTGCTTGATGGGCGGATTGATTCCAATTCTTTCGAGCTCACTCACCATATGTTTAAACCTGTGAAGTTGATCTTCGTTTTGTTGCTGACCTGGTTCATCAGCTCGTGCAAAATGAGAGAAAAT
>JACCDW011748066.1_pt1 | contig 9999 bp, 4 predicted proteins | sample 7449781 | NCBI WGS metagenome assembly JACCDW01 (sample SAMN15323449, study PRJNA562643) | freshwater metagenome | isolation source: river surface water | place: USA:Blue River Watershed | collected 2017-08-18 | reverse complement strand
GTCCATTATGGATTTTTACAACAAATTGTTGATAAACCAAAAGTTGTTTGTATGGTGAGAGACCTTAGAGATATCTATACCTCTATGGAAAAAAACTTTAGAAAAAATCAACACAAAGATTTTGGGATTGTAAATCATTCGGATTTGAAAGGAACATCAACACCTAAAAGAATAGACATATGGGCGAACTCACAACCTGTTGGTATGGCGATTGAAAGACTACAAGAAATTTTTAGACAAGGTATTAATGAAAATATGATGTTTGTTAAGTATGAAGATTTATGTTTGTATCCCGATTTAATCATGAGAAAAATTTATGAATATTTTGAAATACCTTATTTTGAACATGATTTTGAAAACATTGAACAAATAACAAAAGAAGATGATGAAGTGTATGGTATTTTTGGAGACCATAAGATAAAAAAAACTTTGGAGTTATTACCATCGGATGCTCAAAAAATTTTAGGTTCAGATATTTGCGATTGGATTTATAATAATTATGGGTGGTATAATGAGATTTTTAAGTACCCTAAAAATATATAGTTTATTGGTATTTATATTTGAATGAGTTGCTACATAACAATCCCAAATATAAGCGGTACTCCACCCTATCAGATAACTGTTTGTGATAATAACAATAATAATTGTTTTCTTGCGGCATATGAGTTATCATATGTACCCCCAACAATATATGTTGATGTCCCATCTGATTGGTCAGGGTTACCATTTGTGATTGTTTCAGTACAAAGTTCAGAAGGTTGTGAAGAAATTCAATTTGTACCTACCACACCTACACCAACACCTACTCCAACTGCCACTTCTGTAGGGCCGACACCGACACCAACAATTACACCAAGTATTACTCCATCTATAACACCTACTAAATCAGTACCTGTACCCCCATATTTCCAAGTTCAAAATATTAATGGGGCGAACCCTCAGTCAATAACTTTAAATGCTAAATTAAATAGTAAATTTACGGTAGATTTTGGAGATGGGACAGCTCCGTTAAATTATTCAATTACTAACCCTTCTTACACTGGTGCTACAAATTTAGTTGCATTAAGTAAAAGTTATGTACCTTCAGATTATATTACAACAATATATGATTTAAGATATGGGTCACCTACTTTTCCAAATTCCGCTGACGGGTTAAGGGATATATATGTGGATAAAATATCTGAAATTTTTGTGAATGATTATACCTTTACAGCATTTACTAGTTTGGACGGAATATATATTACTAATTCTACTGTCGATACTTTTAAATTTGCATTAACAAATGCCTTTGATGTTTTTACTTATCAATACAACTCGGCAACTACTTTTGATTTTGAAATATTAAATCCGACATCTATTACTCAGTTACAGAATGTTTATTATCGTTATAATAATTTTACTTCGGCGACTATTAATTATTCAGGATATACTACAACTTCACGACCAGCATCACTTGTTATTACAAATAACTCAAGTTTGACAAATCTTAACTTTGCCCCACCTCAAACCGGAGGTGTTATTTACATATATGATAATGGACAATTAAGTGATATTAATTTTATAACACCATTAAGTTCTAGTACTACATCTTCAAGAATTGATTTACATGCAAATCGTTTTACAGGGTGGACAACAAATTTCCCAACACAAGTTTCCAGAATTGATATGGAACAACAACAGGGGGGCTTTAGTTTGGGTGTAAACTCATTTAGGTATTTCTCACCTGATTTATCAAATAATACAGGTTTGACACAATTAAATTTATATACTAATAGTTTAACGAGTATTACTGAAACTATATCAGGTTGCACATCATTAACCAATTTAAGAGTTGATAGAAACCAATTAAAGACCCTACCACCTATACTTCCGAATTCTATTACAGACCTAACTGCTCATAGTAATTATTTTACAGGGTATACTTCTAATTTCCCGACTTCTATGAATTATTTCACTATTAGTAAAGGTGCCGGAAATCCTTCATTACCTATTTGGGATGTTGAGATTAGTGGTTCGACTAATTTACAAACATTTTTAGCTAATGATGTTGGATTAACTGCGTGGACTAAAAATTTCCCAGTATCGATAGTTACTATTGATTTTAGTGAAAATAGCTTAACTTCATTTATTGACTCGATTTCAGGAAACACAAATTTAGTTACATTATCTCTGAATAATAATAATTTAACTTCAATACCGGCAATTTTCCCTAATTCCGTTCAAACATTAGAATTACAAAATAATGATTTGACAGGGTACACTAGTAATGTACCAACATCTTTAGTAACCTTCTCAATTGAAAATCAATTTGTGATTGGTAACTATATACCTGAATGGACACAAGAATTAACAGGTGCAACAAATTTGAATTCTTTTGATATAAGTAGAGTTGGATTAACTGGATGGACTAAGACTTTTCCATCGTCAATCCGAACAATCGATTTTGGTTCTAATAATCTTACTAATATTGATTTTGGATTAATGACGGGGGCTACCACTGTTACGTTGAGTAGTAATTCAACTTTAAGTGCCGCAACCAATTTAAGTGCGGTTACAAATTTAGTAACTCTGTCTTTGGACTCAAGTGGATTTAAAGATTCGTCAGACATTATACAAGGAAATTTCCCAAAAACTTTAAAAAACTTTGCAATCAATAATTCGTTTAACTTATCAGGATGGACCAATTCATTTTCGGCTTTGACAGGGTTTACTTACGGATATTTTTATAGGACAGATTTAAAAACTGCCGCTGTAGATTTCTTACTTGAGGACTTTTATAAATTGGCAACCGCTAATACATTGACAAATAAAACTTTATTATTTACAGGAACGTCAACCCCACAACCCGAATCCCCAACAGGAGGTTTATCTAACCCATATTATTTGGCTCTAAAAAGTTCCCCATACAATTGGACGGTAACTGTAAAACCATAATGGATTTATTTTTCATAAAACTTATTTAGTATTATTTATTATATAGAAAATGATGTTTGTACCACCATATAATTATTTAGTTGTTAGTTGTTGTGACGGAGCTCAATATATCATCAACATGCCAAGTGGAGGACAGGTTGGTGAGATGTGGTATATTAATACTGTTGAAGGACCAAGTTTTTGTTTTGTAATTGAAAATTTAATAGGTCCATCATCTTCAGGTTATGATTATGGTGCAGATACTGCGGAAATAGTTTTAAATGGGCTTAATAATTGTTCTGAAGCTCCTGGATTTTGTTGTGCAACATCCCCAACCCCAACACCTACGGTCACAAGGACTCCTACTTTAACCCCTACCAAAACAAAAACTCCTACACCTACTAAAACAAAAACTCCTACACCAACAAGAACGGCAACCCCAACTAAAAGTATGGGATTCACACCAACCCCAACCGTTACAACAACTCCAACTGTCACACCTACAATGTCGGTCACTCCGACAATCACACCAACTGTTTCAGTATCTAGAACTCCATATCCTGAAATAACCGCAAGTTTACGTATTACAGGTAGAAATGAATGTGATATTATTACCATTTATCCAATGGAGGTACAATGTCAGACAGTTCAAGAACCAAGTACCTCAACATCAAGTGATGGTATATTATCTTTATTTATAACAGGAGGTACACCACCATATACAATACAGTGGTCTAATGGTCAAACTTCACAAACTTTAAACAATGTTAGTTATGGATTTTATACTGCGGTGGTTACAGATTATTACGGAGATTTCTCATCCACAACTACTTGTGGATTTTATGCTCCGACACCTACACCGACCACTACTCCTACCACTACGCCAACTATGACTCCATCGAGAAGTGTGGGAAGTAATCCTGTAATTCCAAATCTATGTATGTCATTTACATACTGTGAACAGTCATATTTGATTACATTTATTAATAATGGAACATACAATTCTCATTACTCTTGGATTTCTGAAGATGGACAATATTTCATATTACATAATGGTAGTTATTGGGAATTCATTGGATTAGTAATGTGTGGTAGTCAAACTCCTCAATTAAGGACAACAACAACGTCATCGATACCTAATAATGGTTGGACATTCTTAGGTGCTGGAAATACAGTAAATGGACCAGTTATAGTAACTGAGGGTACTTGTTCGTCTCAACCATTGGCATTGACATATACAGCTAACGGTGCGTGTACTAACAATGGAAGTATTTTAGCAACTGCGAACGGAGGTTCTTCACCGTATACATATTCAATTGATAACATTACTTATCAAAATTCTCCATTATTTAATAATTTGGTGTCAGGAAATTACACGTTGTATGTTATGGATAATAACAGTAATACATCTAATGTTGGTGTAACAGTACCACAAATTGCGAATCAAAATTATGTTATAAGCGTTAATTTTGTTGGTAACCCAACAGGGAACTACACAACTACAAATTGGACATCTAATCCATCTTCGATATATACTACAACTATTACAAATGGTAGATTAGCACAAATTACAATCACTCCATCATTACCTAGTGGTGTTATTGTTGAATTTGATTTAAGTTTTACAAGTCAAATAACCCAATCGCCTCAATATATTTCTTCAGACTATTATAGTTGGGGAACAAGTAATTCAGTTGAAAAAAATTCAATATTACAAACACCTGTGGTACAACCTCAGAGTATTACTAATTTCCCATTAGCGGGATGTAAAGGAGCCCTATCAGGTAAAACAATTGTATTAGATGTTGATATGTATAATGGTCTACAAATGATTAGTACTGATACATATGATTTATCATTCAATCATTCAATACTAATAGGTAATAAACCAAATGGTGTATTTCCTTGTAATAAAAAGTATGAATACTTATTGAAATACCAATTAAGAAACATAAAACTTTATAACGCACCTTGTTCAACAGTATCGATAGGTAATGACATAGTTCAAGTTTCAGTTAATTTAGGTCAACAATTTTTTGGAGGGTAATAAAATTTAGATTTTGATAATTATTATATATGGGTTATATTTTACAAAATACATCAGGTTTAATTTCAACTAGAATTACAGATGTTGGGAGAAGAAAGATATCGCAAGGTAGTTTAAATATACAGTATTTCCAAGTAGGGGATAGTGAGGTATCTTATACCGGTGTTACAAATTCAGTGTCAACCACTTCAAAAATTTTGATGCCACCATATAATGCTCAAAATAATACAGGGTTTCCTCAATCCACTAAAAATTATATTAAATACCCATATTACATGCAAGGTACCTCAGGTAATACATATGGTATACCTTACATGGAATCTGAATATGTATCAATATATAATACTGCGGAACCTAGAGGGTTTTTTTCTGGTGACTCAACATGTTGGTATGTACAACCTTGTTCAGCATATACTATTAATAGCGAGTTTGATACTGATACAACACTACTTGACGGTGGGCTATTAGTACAAGCTTCTTCAAATCCATTGGCTTGTGACTCAACGGCAAATGGAACTATTGAAATTGGTGACTTAATAACAATTTTTTATAATCAAACAGACCTTTGTTCATGTTATCAATCTTGTTACCCTACCTTAACATATCAAGTTACTTATTATGATTCAGGTAGTAATTTAATTGGTTTAGACAGACCTTGTGTTAATTTTACAAATATTACAACTACCGCTAATTCAAGATTAATGGTATACCCTTCAGGTATGACTGAGTTATATGATACAATAACTCCGGCTGGACATTGGAATGATGATGTTGTTAATTATGAATCACTATGTTATACTGACCAAATTTCTTCACTTATATGGAATATGAATATAATATGGTCTGAAAGTATTGCGGGATTAAATAACGCAATATACCAAGACTATAATTATTATAATTCAAAAGACTATATTGGGACTAAAGAATATTTAGGTTACATGTCTTCTTTAGGACAATCGGCAACTACTGATGTTTATTATTATAATTCGTATGATGAAAAAATAATAGTGACACCTGAAGAACAAAAATCTATCGCGGTAATACATTTCACTAATCAATCTATTAATAATTTTTATGGTGAAAAATTTGCGGTTGAGGAATACGACGTGAATAATCCAGGTGAAACGGGACAAGCTAGAAATTTTAAATTACATATACCGACAGTAATGTGGCATAAGGGTAATAATTGTTGTTCAGGTGAAACGTTTTATATTGACCCACCTGTAAATGGTGGAGGATTTATGGAACAGGGATTACTATTATCGTCAAAAAATTCAGATATGAATAACCCTGGTATTAGGTATTATACTCTATGGGATAATCATTTAACATCTACAGGTTTACCTAGCAGAATTGGTAAAGTATTTCCTGATGACCAATTGGTTGTAATTGATGACCCTGAAATAATTGCGACACTATCATATAAATCTAATAGGAATTGGACGTTACCTGCTCCAAAATTAACATTAACTGCTCCTAATATATGTAATGGAGATATAAATAGTGATGGAGTATTAAGTGCAGAGACAGAAACATTATGGGTGTCATATGGATTCTATAATAATTCAACTTTCACTAGTTCATTACATTGTCAATATTACCAACAAATTATAGGACCAACAAGTGGATGTACTAATTATTCTATGGATGTTTCATTAATTTTTGGTAATGAATTTGGATGTATGAACACTGACGGGATTGTTGGTTTCGTTGCCGAGGAATTTTATGTGATTGCTCAGAAAGTTACTACTGGAGATAGACCGAATCCAAATTTATGGAAAGAAATTGATTTTACTGACCAATTGAGTGGATATACAGTTAACGGGTATATCACACCTCAAGGACTAACGGCTAGTACATTTACAATTACATCAACTTTATATGATAACGCACCAACACATGACATGGGTAGTGTTCTTTACTTACCAACTGTTGGAAGTACAGGAGAATTAAATTTTGGTGATGAATATTATTTTTATGGAAATATTGAAACAGATATCCAAGCTACAATATACGAAATGAAATATAGGATTAATTTACCTTCGGGTATGTTCATGAATAGTAGTAATCCATCTTGGAATAATTCATTAACTCCATATTTTAATGAAATCGGTCTTTACGATTCTGAGAATGACCTTATTTTTATATCAAAAATGCAAAGACCCACTCAAAGAAGTGGTATACAGCAGATAATGATTAAATACGATTTTTAATGTCAAAAAAAGAACTTAAAAACAATCCTAAAATATTAGGATTAGATGTGTCTACCAAAACAATAGGTTGGGCACTTTTTGATTTACAAACTAAAGAGTTATTGGAATTAACTCATATTTCCCCACAACCAAAACCAAAATCTGAGGATAAAATAGAAGAGCTTTTAAAAAAATCTGATTTATTTAAAATAAAATTAGAACAATATAAAAACTTAGGTATTGTTAAAGTTGTTATTGAGGAACCATTACTTAATTCTAATAATGTTTACACAATTGGTACTTTATTACGATATAATACTTTAATCACTAAAGAGGTTTATGATGTGTTAGGTATAGTACCTGAATACATATCTACATATAACTCTAGAAAAAACGCATTTCCTGAATTGGTTAAAGAAAATGATAAAGGTAAATTTGTTTTATTTGGGGGGTATCCAAAAGACATTGATAAGAAACAAGTTATTTGGGAATTAGTTGCGAAACGTGAACCACAAATAACTTGGTTATATACTCGAAACAATACTTTAAAGAAAGAGAACTTTGATATGACAGATGCATATACTGTTGTTTTAAGTTATTTTAATTCAAAATAAAAAAACATTAATAAATTTTAAAGGGTCCAATAGGACCCTTTTTTTATTTACTACGTTATGTAATTTGAGGTTGTTATGTTTATTGTGGACAATTTGGTATATCTGATATACTACCTGCGGAACCAAAATAATTACCTGTGTAAACAATATCTGAAGGATATGATGGATTCCATCCTGGAATTACATTAATGAATGTTGCTTTTTTACCTTGTGAAGGTGACGTTGATGACGATACAAATCCTTGACCTAATGATACATTTGGAACTGGTTGTGTCTGTATTACTATAATTGGACTTAGTGGGTAACTTCTACAAACTCTATAAATATACGTGTAAGCTTGTAATGATGGAGTTGGTGTTAATGTTGAGGATGGAGTTGGTGTTGGAGTATATGTTGGAGTCGGTGAAGGACTAATACCTGGAGTACAGAATACACAATTTAATAAATCAACAGATGCTACTGAAGTTAGTGAATGTGTTGGTGCGGTACTAACAACATCAACATAGGTTACACAATAACTAATATTATTAATATAAACTGATACTACTGCTCCAATTGGAACTTCACCTAAACTACCTGTAACATAAAATATTTGGTCAGAATTACAATCTACTAATTTTTTAGAGATTGGACATAACAAAAATTGTTCAAACGAGTTATAAGTAACAGTACCGGCAATTGGTACGTCAAACGGTAGTGGTGTCGGTGTTGGTGTTTTTGTTGGAGTTGGTGAGATAGATATAGTTATTGTTGTTGCGGAAACGTCAACTGATTTACCTGAACAATATTGTGTAGGTGTTGGAGTAGACGTAGGTGTTGAAGTTACCGTAGGTGTTAATGTTGGCGTTGGAGTCAATCCTGGGTAAGACCCACTACCATCAACGGAACATTCAAACTGAGCTTCAAACCAAAAATCAGAACATGTAATATCGGATGGTGTTGGTGTTGGTGTTACAAGACCTATATATAATATGTCATCACATAAGTCAGGACATTTATTAAAACAAGGACTCTTACCTTCTAATACACATGGACCATCTAAAGTTTGTGATAAACACCATCTTGTGGTCCCTGTATTATAATAAATTACATTTAGACTTGATGAGTTCCAATAATAAGATTGTCCATTCCATTCACTTATTAAATTATAAACTCCATCATATTGTGAATACGCTGGGTCGTTAGTGTATACTGTATAAACTTGTAATGGACATGTGGTATATGTTGTTGGAGTAATTGTAGGTGTGATTGAAGGAGTTACAGTTTTTGTTGGTGTTGGTGTTGGTGTATTAAAAGATACACTTGTTCTTGTAACTGTTGGTGTTGGGTTATTTGTTGGTGTAATTGAAGGTGTGACAGTATTTGTTGGAGTTAAAGTTAAAGTTGCGGTTGGTGTCTTTGTTGGGGTAGATGTTTTAGCCGGTGTCTTTGTTGGGGTGTTTGATGGGGTAATTGTTGGAGTTACTGCAACTGCGGTTGTTGTAAATACTTTTGAAGGAGATGCGGTACCTCCTCCTGTACAAGTAATTAATGTGTATAAATATAATGGACCTGTCAAATATCCTGACGCGGCTATTGTCACTGACGGACCACACCCAAAGGTACTTGGTGAATATGTTATGTCATCAAAAGAATAGTATAAAGTAACAAAGTTACAATTACCTGTAGTAGTCTCCCAAGTTACATAAAATTGGTCACCACCTAAATAAACTGCTGATAATATGTTTGGTGAAGTACAAACTTGTGATTTAGTTGGGGTAATGGTTCTTGTTGGTGTTGATGTTGGTTTTATTGATTTCGAGGTTGTACTTGGTGTTGGTGTTGGAGTCTTTGTTTTTGTTGGTGTTGGAGTCTTTGTTTTTGTTGGTGTATTTGTTGGGGTTGGTGTAGATGTTGCTTGAGCTAAATTTGATGTATGTGTTGGTGTTGGAGTTTTTGTTTTAGTTGGTGTAATCGTTGGTGTTGGGGACGCGGGTATTGGTGCGGGAGCTGGTGATGGATTACCTTGAACGTCACTTAATGATAGAGTATTACATGAGGTTAATGATGCCGCGCCTGCGTTACGTATATTAGTATTACCTGCGGGAGTTAGAGTCCAAACACCTGATTGGTAAGTCAATTGTAAAACTTGACCGCTAAAATCACCACGGTATAAATAGAAGTTACCTCCCTTCATTCCAATACCGTAGATATCATTGTAACCTAATAACCCGACGTTAATCTCAACTTCAAG
>JACCDW011811151.1_pt1 | contig 10000 bp, 11 predicted proteins | sample 7449781 | NCBI WGS metagenome assembly JACCDW01 (sample SAMN15323449, study PRJNA562643) | freshwater metagenome | isolation source: river surface water | place: USA:Blue River Watershed | collected 2017-08-18 | reverse complement strand
ACAGGTATTGGCTGAGGAATAAGGGCACGTAGGGACTGAGTTAATCTCTTTAAAAACTGATTCGATTTTTATACGGCAACGTACTTGATAACCTTTCAGTGGTTGGTTTAATTGCAACTGAGCAAGTTACTGTAGCTTAAGATAAGCACGGAAACGGGGGGTCGGTCAGACATATAACCTAGCAACAGAAGTCGTTGATGAGTTGGTTTTCACTCTAAAAGAAAACAAAAAGGGTGTGGTTCCCCTAAAGGACTACCACCGTCGCTGAGCGGTGTGAGAACTTAGATATTTCGGAAGGTATGAAAAACCTTGACCTAAACGTGTAGTCCTTATCTGACAGGATAGGCTGGACGAGGGTTCGAGTCCCTCCACCTCCACCAAACAAAAAACCCCTCTTTTGGAGGGGTTTATTTTTTAGAAACCGTTGTTTCCGTAATATTTTTGTTTTGGTCCTTTGTATCTTGTTTTGGTCATACAACCTTTTTTCTTAACTTTATACTTACCTTTTTTACCTGGAGGTGTTGCTACATCAGAAAAACATTGCATATCTTCTTGAGCGATGTCGTCAACACTAACCACAACTTCTTCTTCCTCTTCTGAAACTTCTTTTTGTTCTCTGATAACTCTTTTTACGATACGAGCTAAATCGGATTCCGTTAATCTTATAATTCTTTTCATAATTTTTTAATTATTTTGTTTTTTTTATTATCTTTGTTATATAAATATACACCTAAAACAAAAAATATATGCAAACCTTCCTTCCGTACACAGATTTTAGAAAGTCATTAGAAAGTCTAGATAATAAACGTCTTGGTAAACAACGAGTGGAGGCATATCAGATTATATCAGCAATTACAGGTAGACCAAAAAAGAACGGTCAACCATATAAAGGTTGGACATCTCACCCTTGTTCAGTTATGTGGAGAGATTATGTAAATGCCCTTAAACAATACTACAACGATTGTATTGATGTTTGGGTTGAACGTGGTTTTAAAAACACAATGCAACACGAACACATCGAAGGTGAATTTGTTTTACCACATTGGTTAGGTACCGAAGAATTTCACTCTTCCCATAGGGCAAATCTTTTACGTAAAGATTCTGACTATTATTCAAAACACGGTTGGACTGAAAACCCTAATGACCCATACGTATGGATGGACGATAAAGGTTTGTGGTATAAACAAACGGCAGGTACCAAAGAAAGAGTGTTTTTTACGCCTCAGGACTGCTCAATTATGGTATAAGTTACCGCATTACCATTTATATCTATCCATTCTATACATTGGTCCAGTGTGAAATTTATTGTTTCAGGCACTAACACATATGGTGTAACTGTTATATCATATACATTATATTTTTGTTCCATTTTTAACTGAATGTGATTGTTATAGTTTGAGTTGGTGAATTACAAGCAGATTGATTGGTTCCACCCCAATTTTGGTTACGAATAAACGGTCTAATTATATAACCCGTACCACAACTACATCCACCTAAATTTGTAAATTCTATTGCATCAGCAGGTGTTGGGTTAGTTACACTACAGTTTTGAATTACTCTCCAAGTGTTACTTCCAATAGTTGTTGTGAAATTTGTTCCTGTTGTACCTGTACGTAAAGCGTTTGCAATTAATTGTACTCTTGTCGAATCAGTTACCGTGATACTACTACCATTTGTGCTAGACCATGTAAATGTAGTGTAAGAACCGGTTAAGGATTGTCTAAACGTTGTCCAAGCATTTTCTATAGTAGTTCCCGCTGCAGTTCCACCTGTAAATGTTCGTGAGAATGTTACACCACTACCTGCAGGTGTAGGTGTCGGCGTTGGTGTTGGAGTTGCGGTTGGTGTAGGCGTTGGAGTTGCGGTTGGAGTGGGTGTAGGTGTTGGAGTGGGTGTGGGAGTTGTATAATTCCATGAAGACCAATAACCGTTACCACTTAACCAAAGGTACGCTTCATTTCCTGTTGTAAAATTTTGATTATTTGAAATAATTTTTGATATCTCAATATACGAACCTTCCGTAAGATTAGTTGACCTATAAAAACCAATCGAAGCAAAAGAACCGTCAGGTACTGGTTGGTTACCGTCAGCAACAGGAATTGCAATTACATAACCAAGGTCTTCATCGGGTCCGTTAAACCATCTTGGGTTTCCCGTTAGACCTGAAGTTGGTGTACCAATAGCGACGTTACCAAATTGTAACGTTCCGCTTATTTGTGAACCAGGATTATATGCAAATGGTCTTGCTGTTGCCATTACTATTTTAGTAATAAATATTAAAAATTATATAATTTCTAAAACTTTATTATAAACGGAAAATATTGTCGGATGACATTCAAAGGTTTCTTTTCTTTCTAAACAATTAACAAGAGATGGGATACCCTGTATTGATTGCCATTCTCTAACACCATATTTCATGTCTGACGCACAATGTAAACCACAACCACCAAGAACATAATGATATTTATAATCTTGCGAACCATTTCTAAATGGTGACCTAAATTCAGGATTTATTGAACTACCAAGTTGGATTATTTCAATATCAGTTGTACCTGCCAAATGTAATAGACCTGAGTCCATTGTGATAAAACACATACTATTATTAATTAAATGCCAAGTTTGAGATAAACTTGTTTTATTCATTAGATTTAAACCTAAATCAATATTAAAATTAAAAACAGGTTTATCCACATTTGAACCTCCTAACTCTGAAGAATCTTTACCAACTGATACTACGGCAATTCCTCTTTCATTTAATATTTTTGTTAACATTTGCCATTTTTTAACATCCCAAGTTCTCGAGTTCCAATTTTGAACAGGATGGATTAAAACATATTTTTCAGGTAAGTTTTCAATAGGATTCATTTCGTCAGGAAAATAATCCATAGACATTTCATCTTTGGTTAACATGAACCCTAAATTAACTGCGTGGAATTGTCTAATATCCATGGCGTTATGTTTATAACAAACACCATTTGGGTGATACCCAACATTAAAAGAAACAAATGTTTCGTATTCGTTTCTTATAAAATCATTCATTTCCGTAAACACATTATCAACGTAAGGATTGTTTTTAAACAATTCAGGATGATGTGTTGCTATGGATATTTTTTTATTATAAGACCGGTATAGTTTTCTTAAAGTTGGTGTTACCGCCAAAGTATCACCTAATGCTCTACAACCTAATACGTCAAGGCAAACATTTTTCATATTTTAAATATAAAATATGGTATGATAAAATAAAGTTAAATTATAAGATGGGTTGAAACCATTCTGAGGTTGACATTATTGTAGATATTTCAGAATTAGTATACGGACCTTCAGCGTTATTAATATTAGACACAAATAAAGGAGTATCCCCTTCCCACTTAATGATTGTTTTTTGCATATTTGTTGATAACCTCAAAGTATTAATTGACGTTTCATATATATCGTCAAATACTACTTTTGATAATTCAGATACAGGTATTATTAAATAAGTTAAATTATTCATTTAATCAGTTATTTTTTGTTCCACAGACAGAACATTTATTATTTTTATCTAATGGTCCTGTTTGACCACATTCTGTACAATTTCCATAAGTTTGTTCCATAATTAAAGTCTACTTGCTAAAGAGTTATAGTTTGTATAAATTTCTTGGTTTGTTAAAACTCGATTATAAATTTTACATACTTGAATTTCCATAAGTCCGGATGAGTAATAATCAAAAAATCTTAATACAGCATTACCTGATGTTTTTGGAAACGATACACTATTAGAATTAACAAATGTACCATTAACCCAAGCTTCGGCAACGCCACCATTTTTAGTCACTAAAACATGATAATATGTGTTCAAATCAAATTGGTCTCCAGCTAAATTTTTTCCAAAGTCAACACCACTATTACCAGGGTCATACCTCCAATGTATTCTTCTTTCTGATGGGTATCTCCAAACACCAGGTGACCTATCACTACCACCACTAAAATATCCAAAAAATTGTTCCCAACCTCCTGTCCAACCATTTGGATAATCCACCGTATTTTTAAACATTAATACCATTTCTATCGTATGATAATCATTATTTAATATTGATGAGGTTTCAATGTCGGCATTATTCCCATCACTATATAATGATAATCTATTATTTCTACCTGTTTGAAAATTACAATTAGTGACCGAATAATTACTTGGAGACATATCCGTCCATACTGTTCCTGTTTTTGGGTAAGATATTATGTTGTTACCATCTAAAAATAATACCATTCCGGATGTTGTTGTATTACCAGCGTAATAATTTTGTAATATTTCTGTAGAAGATAAAGACCTATTATGAACCATTACTGACATTATATTACCATTAAAACCACCGTTTTCTCCAGGTTCAGGGGTATAACCAATATAAAAATTAGAATCATTTACTATTGAACCTGTTTTAGAAATATTAAATTCTAAATTGGAGTTAATATAACCTTTGAAAGATGACCCATCATATGTCATTACAAGATTATACCATTTATTATTAAGTAATGTCGTAGTTCCATTTTGAAATAACCAACCAGTGTTAGTTAATACGTTAAACCTTACTTTAGAATTAGAAATTCTCATAAAATAAGGTCCGTTTTTTGACACGATATTATTTTCTCCGGCCACGTTAGTACATCTAACCCATGAAGAAACCGTAAAAGTTTGAGATATCCCAAAATTGGTACAATATATTGAATCGTCCGCACCATCAAATGACATAACACCTATAGAATCGTATGAAGGACCATTAACTAATGTCCCCGAATTTGCGGACGTACTAATATCGTACCACGTTGTTCCATTTCTAGGGTATGATAATAAGATACTAGCATCCATGTTAAATACCAAACCATTAGTAATCGTCGCTTCATAATCTTTATTAAAAACCATTTTATCTGATTGACCCGCAAAATAATTGAAACATTGATTAACTGTTGTATAATTGGCTCCGGCTATTCCATTTGTGATACCTATTAGTTGTGAATCACTATTAGCAACATAAATAGTTGGTCCTCCACTTGCTTTATTAATATATATAGTGTACCCACCTCGTGGTGGTGTTATACCATTATAAAACCCCGTTGTTGAAGTGGGTCCCTTACCTACATCCCCCGTACCGACATAAAAGTTACCCTTTTTGAGAGCCAAACTTTCGGTACTTGTATTATATTTAATTGAGTTTGGCATTTTAAGCTTTGTTTTATAAATACTTTAATTTTATTTATTAATCACCTATTTTAATAGCATGAGAAAGATTAAACTATTATATCTAACGCCACATCTATCTACAGGAGGTATGCCACAATTCGTATTAAAACGAATCCAATCCCTTCAAAAATACAAAGACCAAATTGAAATATTCTTGGTTGAATATTCACAATTTAGTGACACGTATGTCGTTCAAAGAAATGAAATAATTAAATTATTAGGTGACGGCCATTTTTTTAGTTTAGGTGACACGACAGATACCAAAAGAAAATACCAACTTATTGATATTATCAAAAACAACAATATTGATATAGTCCATTCAGAAGAAATGTTAGAAGGTTTTGAGAGTTTTAATAAAATACCTTTACCATTATTGAACCAACTTTATTCAAATGATAGGACTTGGAGAATGGTTGAGACTTGTCATAATGTTTGGTTCAATCCTCAAACACATAAAAAGTTCAATCCTGATGCATATTCATTTGTTACTCCATATCATTTAGAAGAAACATTTTCTAACGAAAAACCAATGAAATTTTTATCATTGTACCCTATTGAAGATAAGGTAACAGAAATTTTAAATAAAAATGAAATTTACGGTCAATTTAATCAAGTTCCACTTATTGAAAAAATCAAAGTAAGAAATGAACTTGGTTTGGATATGTTCAAAACTCACGTATTAAATGTTGGTTTATGGACAAGTGGAAAAAATCAAGGTGAGGGTGTTGAGGTTGCAAGAGAATTAATCGAATCAAATCCTGATATTGAATTTCATTTTATTGGAAATCAAGCACCAAACTTTGAGGATTATTGGGGACCAATAATGAAAAATCTACCATCGAATGTAAGAGTATGGGGAGAAAGAAATGATGTTGATAAATTCATGACAGCTTGTGATGTGTTAATGTTTAATTCAACTTGGGAGTGTAACCCTTTAGTTGTTAGAGAATCGATTAACTACGGTATGAAAATCCTTACAAGAAACTTACCACAATATATGGGTATGTTTGACGGATATATTACACCAATTGAAGGTGACGTTAAAAACATTTCAAAACAATTGGTTGAGCTTATTGAAAGTAAGGACGTTTACACGATAATACCTGATGAAACTTTTGGTGAGGATTTATTATCAATGTATCAAATGGTTATGAATGAAAATATTACAGAAAATAAACCATTAATCAAAGATTATACATTTGTTAGACATTACGTGACCCAACCGTATTTTGAGGTACAAGGAACAACAGAAAACAAACTAAAAATTAAATTTTATGATGGTGATTTTCTTTCTTATCAAAATGAATTATCTATCAATAGTTGGGTTAGATTAAATAAAGAATACTTTATTCCATGGAGAACAACCGTAGAAGAAAATGGTGAAATTATTTATGATGAAAGTTTAAACTTAAAAGATAAAAGAGTTTATATTTCTTTTGGTTCTAAATCTTTGGGTGACACAATGGCTTGGATTCCATACTGTGAGGTGTTTAGAAAAAAACACGACTGTAAATTAGTCGTATCCACATTTTTAAATAGTTTATTCAAAGACCAATACCCTAATATTGAATTTGTTGAACCAGGTGACCTTGTACCAAATATTCACGCCCAATATAGATTAGGTTGGTTTTATACTGACGAAGGAACTTACGACACAAACAAACATCCAAATGACTTTAAAACAATACCACTTCAAAAAACGGCAACAGATATTTTAGGTTTAGATTATGTTGAAATTAGACCTGAATTAAAATTACCTAACAAACCAAAAAAGAAAAAAGTGGGTATTGGGTTTCATTCAACCGCACAAGCAAAATATTGGAACAACTCAAATGGTTGGCAACCAGTAATTGATTACCTTAATAATTTAGGTTATGAATGTATGATTTACTCTAAAGAAGGTGATGGATACATGGGTAATAATTACCCAAAAGGTGTTACCATTTATAAAGGAGGAAACTTACAAGACGTTATTGATGATTTATCACAGTGTGAATTTTTTATTGGTTTAGGTTCAGGCTTATCTTGGTTAGCTTGGGCTTGTAAATTACCTGTAGTTTTGATTTCAGGGTTTAGTGAAAGATGGGCAGAAATTAATTTAGACACATACAGAGTTATAAATGAAAGTGTCTGTCATGGATGTTTTAATAAAGAAAGATTAGATGCCGGTGATTGGAATTGGTGTCCGTTACATAAAAACACCAATAGAATGTTTGAGTGTACCAAACAAATAACATCAGAAATGGTGATAAAAGAAATAAATAAAATTATGAACGGAAAAGAAGTTTTTGAAACGAAAAATAAATTAGATGGTTTTGATTGGGGCGGAAAAGATAATTGGTATAGTGATGCTGCAATTAAAGAAATTGAACAAAATAATATGTATGATAGACTTTTCACGGTGGAAGAAGGTGATATTGTTGTTGATTTAGGAGCTTCATTAGGACCATTCACATATTCAATTTTACCTAACAACCCAAAACAATGTTATGTTGTTGAACCTCTATCATATCAAGTTGATGTGTTAAAAAGAAATGTTGGTAGAGATAATGTAAAAATCATTCAGGGAGCGATTACGGATAAAAAGAAAATTGAAATTACTTGGGACGGTGTTTCTGAAAGTGTCCCAACATTTACATTCAGAGAGTTTTTAGATGAGAATGAAATTGATAAGATTGATTTTTTAAAGTGCGATTGTGAGGGAGGTGAATACGACGTGTTCCAACCATCTAACATAGAATTTTTGAAGACAATTCCAAAAATTGTCACTGAGTTTCACCTTAGAAAAGATGAGAATTTCCATAACTGTAAATTCAGATGGTTTAGAGATAATATCCTATCTAACTTTAGTAACTATCAAGTTTTTTCAGTTGATGGTGTTGATATTAAGTGGGACTTATATAATGATCACTTTTTAGATTGGTACTGCGAAGTAATAATTTACATCGATAATAGATAATATGAATTTTAAAGAAGAGACGCAACCTCAAAATTATTATTGGTATAAGGAGGGGTTTAATAAAGAAGAATTAAATAAGATTTATGAAGGGGTTGCAAGAATACCCTTCAATGATGCCACCGTGTTTGGTAATGATAACCCTGAAATAATAAAAAAGATTAGAAGTTCATCCGTTAAATGGATTCCAAAAAATGATGAATGGATGTGGTTATATGAAAAACTAATGGGTATGGCGGCAACTGCCAATAACGATGTATGGAAATTCAATCTTATATCAGCACAAGAACTTATACAATATACCGAATACTATGATACCCAAGAAGGTCATTATGATTGGCACCAAGATATTGGCCCAGGTATTGGGTCTCAAAGAAAAGTATCTATAACTGTACAATTGTCAGAACCCGATGAATATGAAGGCGGTGATTTAGAAATGTGGAGGGGTGGTGAGAATGTTGCGGTTGCTGAACGTGGTGCTGGTGTGGTATTTATATTTCCAAGTTATATGATGCACAGAGTCACCAAAGTAACAAAAGGTACAAGAAGAAGTTTTGTATTATGGGTTGGTGGTGACCACTATAGATGATTGATTTATTTTTCCCATAAAGAACCTATAATTATCATCCAATCTTTGTTTGTGATGTGAAAATGAAGGGTTATTAATAATTTCCATTAAATATGACAATCCTTCATCATATCTTTCAGTCCAATAACAAGAAACAGATAATTCATCATTTATATTATTACCATAACAATTATTATCTACAAATAAAACATATTTTTGTTTCGCATCCTCCAACGATAAGGATTTAGCAATTCTTAAATGTTTATAACCCAAATCACATTTCCCAACTTGATTACAATATACCCCAATTTTATAATGAGGTTCAGCCCTATCTGAAAAAATATTAATCGCCTTCATCATTTCATTGTAAACCACATCAAAATCATATTGTAAATTCATCATACAAGAAGAGATTCTCATTTGTGATTCAAACCTTTCTTCAATCCAAGAATTTTCAAACTTAGTATATAGTTTATACCATTTTAATGCTTCCTCAAACATTCCGTAATCCATATAACTTTGTGCGGTATAAAAAGCAGAACGATGATTCAAATCGTCAGGATCATTAATTAAAGTATCCCAAAATTGTTTTTGTAATTTTTCAGCATCACGGTAATACTTCATAGGGTCAAACGTTCTTGCACCAATGTCTTCGCAAGACACATACCCTCTTTCAGATAGATTACCTGTACTTATATGAGATTTGTCCAAACACTTAATAGTTGTATGGGCAACACCGCAAAATTTCCATCTTAATCTATTATTATAAATTACCGTAGCAAGATAGGTTGACCCACCTCTCTTCATCGTCATATAATAGTTATCATACCCAACATCTTCATTTGTAAAATAAAAATCATCAGAGATAATATCATCAGCATCAAAATGTAATACGTAGTCAGTTTTACCATAAACATATTCCATCATCATGGTTTTATTTTGACCAAACCCAAACCACTCATCATTATGAATTTCGCCAGGAATACCTGTTCTATTCATAAATTCTTTTACTATTTCTAATGTCCTATCAGTTGAACCGTTATCGGCAACAACCAAATAATCAATATACGGCGCAACAGAATTCAAAACTTGTTCTATTACATGTTCTTCATTTTTACACATGGTGGCAAACGCCAATGTCGGTCTATTACTCATAAATTTTATTTAATACTTCTTCTTCTCCATAGTATTTTTTTATACTAATGTTATTTTGAAATTTCTGTGAATGACCTAAACTATCATTCCAATTCCAATCTGTTTT
>JACCDW011421634.1_pt1 | contig 10002 bp, 4 predicted proteins | sample 7449781 | NCBI WGS metagenome assembly JACCDW01 (sample SAMN15323449, study PRJNA562643) | freshwater metagenome | isolation source: river surface water | place: USA:Blue River Watershed | collected 2017-08-18 | reverse complement strand
GCCTTGACCCGTCGCGCGTACTCTTCGTAGGGCGCGGCAGGGTCGGCCGGCATGATGAGATTGAATCCCTCCCGAGCAGCCTCCGCAAGACGGGCATCGACGGCGCACTCGTTGAAGATCAGGCCGCAGGGAACGCGAGCGGACGCGGCGGCGGCGCGACCGAGTGCTGCGTACAGGGCGATGCGCTCCTCGGTCCGGCGGCCCGCGCCGCTGAGAAACTCACCGTTGAAGCCCAGAATGATCGGCGCTTTGACCTGCTCGGCCGCGTCGATCACTCCTTGGAGCGACTCGAGGTTCCAACTTTCGAAATATCCGAGGGCGTATTGGCCACGGGCCGCGGCAGCGAGGAGGCGGGGAAGGGGTTCGAGCGACATGCTGGACGAGCGGAGTGCGAGACGTTGCTAAGCCCATTTTCACGGCTCAATAGAAAATATTGCATCACGGTGTTGTTTTTTAACATCTGATTCGTTGTTCGCTTGCGTTTGCCTGCTGCCGTGCTTCGGTCCGTGCATGAGGTCTCGGGTTGCGGTGCTGTGCGCGAGCGCGCTGCTCTTCTTCGTTGGCGCAGGCTCGAGCCGTGGCGCCCATGAGGCCGCTCCGGCCGGCGCGCCGGTGTGGGTTGAAACGCGAGAGGATTACGACCCGGGTCGCTACCGTGGCCCTTTGCGGCCGAGTCCTCCGCATGCCGACGGCAATCCCCGACGCGCCGTGATCGTGCGGTGGCGCGCGCATGCCGCGCAGTTGGTGTTCAGCCATGAGGCCAGTTACTGTCCGTTCCTCGAGCTCCCGAGTGGGGCGGCGATGTCGAACCAGTTCTTCGAGGGGAATCTCGGCGAAGCGGAGCTGATGAACGAGTTCGGGCGACGCGAACGAAACAGCTCGGTGGCCGTGCTCGAGACCCGCGCTGATCGCGTCAGGGTGCGCTGGACGTATCAAGCGGTGAACATGAAGAGCGACGCCGCTCCGCGATTGCGGGGCACGGAGGACTACTTTGCTTTTTCGAATGGTCTCGCTCTCCGGCAGGCCTCGTACCGCAGTCTCTTGCCGCAGGAGGTGGTGGGCTACAGCACGCAGCCGGTCGAGCTGTTCGGGATCATCCCGCTCGGGAAGACGCTAGAGGAACTGCTGCCGACGGATGCCACGCGGCGGGAGACGGAGGTGCTCTCGGTGACGGACGTGGATGCGAGCGAAAGCTACCGCGTGTTCTGGTCTGAGGGTGGCGGCGTGCGGCGGTCGGCCGACGATGCGGTGCTAGCGAAAATCGCGCGTTCTCGAGGGTACGCGTTGATCCTGCCTTTTCGGGAGGGCCTGCTGTTTGCAGTGCTGGGACCAGCGAGCGGTTTTCCCGCGGAGAACGTTCAGCTCATCGATCATTCTACTCCTGGGGCCGAGGGAGGAGCGGGCTGGGGACAGGGGCGTTGGGACCACTGGCCGGTTGGCTGGCTGAATTCGCAGGGCTCAGACTGGAAGCCGGGCTCACGCTATCCCTACAGTTTTGGTTCGATCGGACTCTTTCTCGTTCCGGAAGGTCGGCGCATTCGTAGCTTCTGGGCCGACTACTCTGCCCTCTGCACAGAGATGGAGTTCAATCGTTGGACCGAGTCACGCAGTTACCATGTTTTGTTGGGGACTGCGGCTACGACCGATGAAGTGCGTCGGATTGGTCGGGCTTGGCTCGACTTGGGCCCGGTGCGCTGCCGCGAGCCCGATGCGGTCGCGACGTTGCGCTAAGCGTAAGGCGGCATCGTTTACGGACGCTGGGTGAGCTGCGCAGGCATTGCCCCGCGGGGGCGCCTTCGGTCAGGCGTCCGACGTTGGCGTGCGGCGGGCGATGGTGAGAGAATGTCCCAGCGAGCGCATGGTCTCCGCAGCCTCGCGCGGGCAGCCCTCGTCGGTAATCACGGTGTGAATCGCGCGTGCATCGAGGACCTTGCAGAGCGCTCGTTTGCCGAACTTGCTGGAGTCGGCCAAGAGGACCATGCGCCCGCATTGCTTGGCGATGACCTGCTTAATGCGCAGCGTTGCCATGGAAGATTCGTAGGTGCCGTCGCCGGGTACGAACGCCTTGGTGGAGGTGAACGCGGTATCGATAAAAAACTGAGCGCAGTTGGATTCAGCAACTGACCCGACGAGGCATGCGCGCTGCACATCGTATTCGCCGCCGATGCAGATGACGCGGATCAGGTTCGTAACGCCAATTTCCAGCGCGACGATCGCGGAGTTGGTGACCACCGAAACCGGGAACGGAAGTTTGGCGATGCGGCGGGCGAGCGTGATGCAGGTGGTACTGCCGTCGAGGAAAAGGGTGCGCTGGGGCTCGATCAGTTCAATGGCGGCGGCGGCGATGGCCTCTTTCTCTGCTTGATTGATGCCGAAGCGGGAAGAAAGCGAGGTCTCGAGGAGAAACTGGGGCACTTGGGCCGCTTGCGCGCCACGCAAGGTCTTGATCAGCGCTTCACGTTGGGCCAGGCGGTCCACGTCTCGCCGCACCGTCATGGAGGACACCCCGAGGAGTTCCTGGAGTTCCGCGTAGGTGCACGTCCCTTTCGCCTGGAGGATCTCGAGGATGCGTTCTTGTCGCGCGGCAAGGGCGGATGAGCGAGCCATGGTACAGAAAATCAGGTAGTTTCGGTCTCGAGCCAGGCTTCCGCGACCTCTCCGAAGCGCTGTTCTCCGACGGTCAGCTCGAGCGTCAGGAGGTGTCGTCCGGTCAGTCCGGATGGCGCGCGGAGTGCGGCGGTGAAGGGCGTCCGCTGACGCGGTTCCATGACGAGCGTCCACGGCTCGCTGCTCCAATCGAGGTGGCGGAGATGCCAGCGAAGGACCGCAGTGGCCTGTTCAGGTACGGGGTTGCAGATCCAGCCGCGGAGGTTTGCGGTCGCCTGATCCGCACCGATGACGGCACGGCGGGGGAGGAGTTTCGCGGCACAGGCGTCGGCGCCGAAGTGGGCGTCCTCGTCCCCGAGCGGCAGGATGGCGCGATGCAGCGCGTCGAAGTCAGCGCCGACGCGATCCAGCATCGCCCAAGTGCGCGCATCGGGTCGGTAAGGAGTGGAATGGCCGCTCAGGATGACCTCGGGCTGAAATTCGCGCAGATGGCGCACGCAGTCGGAGTATCCGCCGAGCGCCAGACCGTTTCGGTAGACGTGGTTAGTGAACACGCCGGCATTCGGGCCCGGGGGCACCAAGCGCCGCGTCGTCTGATCGAGGAAGAAGATTTGATCTCCGGTGTGCGCCACGCGATGGCCGTCGTATTCGATCAGGATCAGCGTCGAATACTCCGTGTGTCCCGTCATGGGGTGTAACGTGATCGTGATGTCATCCCACTGGAACGGCTGCCCGAGAGGCAGACGGCGGTGTACCCGCATGGATTCGGGCCACAGGCAGGGTCGATCGTAGTCCTCGGGGTGCTCCAGCAGATCGGCGAAGTTCTCGCCGGCCCAAAGTTCGGTGCCATGGAGCCGTTGCAGCGTGGGCACGCCGACGACGTGGTCGTCGTGGTAGTGCGTGGCGATCACCGTGTCGATCCGGTCGGTGCCCACGGCCGCCTTCAGCGCCTTCAGGCTGTGGAGCAGGGGACGGCGCGTCCACCAGGCCAGCCGGGCGGGGAACTTCACGCCGACCGTGTCGTACCCATAATCGAGCGCGAGAATTCGACCGGATCGACCCACTAGGAAATGCGTTTCTGCGGAACTGCCCTGCGCTCGATACAGCCTCGGAAGTACCGCTTCGATGCCGCCCGCGGCGGGAGAAAGGGCACTCGCGACGATCCCGGGCTGCAGTTTCTCGAAGCCAGCGACGTTTTGGCGCAGCGATTCAAGCGCCGCCGCGTAGTCTGAGATGGGCTCGCCGAGGCTTGGAAAAACGCGGTGAGGGGTGGCGGCGAGAACCCGCTCGGCCGAGCGTATGACATTCTCCAGCCCGGTCAGATCGTTGTAGTTGTACTGGTAAGGTGACAACCGAGCCACGCGCCCCATGGAGTGGATCAACTCCCCGGTGAACGCGATGGGCCGCATGCCGGCACGGGAGATCACATAGGCCGCTGCTCCCAGCGTGGGGCCGGGAGCAGGCACGACTTCCACGGAAAACCCGCTGAGTTCCAAGCGTTCGTAGTCGCGTACCCAAGCGTCCACTTCCAACGGTGCACCCGGGGCGAAGTGATCCCACGTCAGCTCGTAGAGAAAGAATTGTGGCGCGTCGCGCATTGCTTCCTGACGGCCGGAGAGGTGTCCGCGTTCACCCCACGGGGCCAGAATCCGCGCCCCGCTCGCCTTGAGGCGCATCGCTCCCCCGGCATGATCGCGAAAATGGTGCGTCAAGAGCACGGTACACTCGCGGACCCGTCCCAGCTCATGCAGATGGTCTGCTACCGCGCCGTCGCCTGCGTTGATCAGTAACCAGCCGCCGTCCCCGTCGGTCAGCGCATAAACCTGACAACTGCAGGAAAACACCGAAACACCCCCTCCGACAGATCGCCAGAAACTCATAAACTCCCTTCCACCAGATGGATTGCATCTGGACTGAGTTCGAATTTCGGCGAGCCGGCGGTCATAGTGTTAATTTTCACCAAATTGAGGTGAGCTGCAAGTCGGGACTGGGATTCACGGCACCGCGGGCTCGTCGTAAACCGCGCCAGCGGGCCGAAGATCAGACCGTTGAGCACGCGCTTTTACGAGGGAAAACTGACCAGAGGTGAGCGGAGTGAGCGAATTGCGGGTTTTTCTTTGCCGGTACTCCGTGCGATTTGTGAAATCCTCTCAATGCAGTGCGCTGCGCCTACCCCGTCTATGGTCCGCTATGGGACCTGCTTTGGCTGTTTTGCTCGGAGCGAAGCGTGACTTTTCTGCAATCCTAACACCTCCATGCCTAACCACAAGCGTTACTCCGCGCCGCCCCTTGACCGGCTTGCCCTGGTCTTGCTCGGCCTGATGACACAGGTCGCACTGTCCGCTCAAGCGGTCAGTCCGGCCTCGGCTTCCAGCCGCCCCGAAGGAAAAGAAGAAGATGAAGCCGTCGTCCTTACACCGTTTATGGTGGAGGTCGAAGACAACGAAGGCTACCAAGCGAACAGCACGCTCGCTGGCACGCGTATCCGCACGGATCTGCGTGACACGGCGTCGGCCATCAGCGTTGTGACGAAGCAGTTCCTCCGCGACACGGGTGTCACGGGCAACCAAGACCTGCTCGTCTACACGCCGAGTACGGAAGTCGGCGGCCTCGGCGGCAACTTCTCCGGTTTCGGCGGCGTCAAAGTACCGAACGAGGCAAAGACGCTAATCAACCCGAGTTCAAACAACCGCGTCCGCGGTCTCGATTCGGCTGATAATACGCGCGACTACTTCCTCACGGACATTCCGTGGGATAGCTTCAATGTCGGCCGTATCGATCTGCAGCGCGGACCGAATTCGATCCTCTTCGGTGTCGGCAGCCCTGCCGGTATCATCAATGCGAGTACGAATGATGCGTCGTTCAAGCGCGCGTATCGCGTCGAGAACGTGGTCGACCAGTACGGCTCGGTTCGCAACGCACTCGACCTGAACCACGTCTTGCTGAAGAACCAGCTCGCGATCCGCGTGTCCGCAGTGGACGATCGCAAGAAGTTCCAACAGGAGCCTGCCTTCAACGACCAGCGTCGCATTTATGGTGCGTTGCGGTTCGACCCGAAGCTGTTCGGGAACGACAACAAGACCTCTTTCCGAGTGAAGTATGAGCGGGGTGACGTGACGTCCAATAATCCGCGCATGCTGCCCCCGGGTGATCGTATCACCCCGTGGTTCCAGGATCCCTACCAGAAAGCCACGATCAACACGCTGACGGCGGGGAATGGCTCTCTCGCTACCGGGAACAAGACGCTCGATCTTTACAAGCCGGGCGGCAATACGTCGTTCCAAGGGCTGACCAGCACTGTCGATGTGCGCTCGTTCTACAATGGCGCGAGTTCCTCTGGGGCTATTCCTGGATATAGCAACGTGCCGACGGGAGTCATCGTCGGCATGATCAACGCCGGTATCCCGGGCCTTAACAGCCAAGCCTACCGTCCGCTCGCTGTCCCCACGTACTCGCAGTACGCTCTCGGCACCAAGATGCCAGGCGGCGCTTTCTACCTCGATAAGGTGCTGACGGATTCGACAGTGTACGACTTCTACAACAATCTGCTCGACGGCGACAACAAGCGCGAGTGGCAGGATTGGGATGCGCAAAACTTCGATTTCCAGCAGACGTTCTTCAAGGACCGTTTGGCTCTCAACCTGACTTATGATCGCCAGTCGTACCTCGCAGGACAGGTCGGTTGGCTCACGGGTTCGGATTACTCGATCGGTGTGGAGGTCAACCAGACCTACGCGGACGGCAGCGCTAATCCCAACGTCGGCCGTGCGTACGTCACGGGCACCGATTCGATCGGCAATATCAAGCAGCAGATTGATCGTACCAGCAAGCGCGCGATTCTGACCGCGGACCTCAACTCCAAGGACTTTATCGGGGATAACATCATCAGCCGCGTTCTCGGGCGGAGTGTCTTCACGGGGTTGGTCGCCGCTGACACTAAAGACGGCCAGTCCGTCCTTTGGGCTCAGCATGCGACGACGCCGGACCTGATCACGATGCTGGGTTTGAGTGCCCAGTCGGTTGGCGCATTGGTCGGAACGCGTCAGTACGATTGGCTGTATTATACCGGCCCGAGTCTGAAGAACGCGGGCTCCGCTGCCGGCGCAAACCTCGATCGTATCCGCGTCAAGCTCGAGCCTGGCTCGAATAACGTCGTCAAGTACTTCAATCAAACTTGGAATGCGGCCGCGTCCGTCGACAAGACGGCTCCGTTCACTTACTTGGACTTCAACACCAACAAGCAGGTAACAGGCACGCAGGTCGACAATCCGGCGAACTACGTTGGTTGGGGCACGGGCGGCGTCAACTGGCTCCGCGCTAGTAACCCGACGGACTACTCTAGTCTGGTCACCGGCGGCGAGCGCACTCGCTTCGAGGATAAGAGCGAAGGCTTCACTTGGCAGGGTTATCTGCTCAACGGTGACCTCGTTCCGACCTTCGGCTGGCGCCGCGATACGGTGTCGAATCTCGCCACTGCCGCCCCGAAGAATGCGACAACCGGCGTTGCCGCGCTGGACTACGCACTCGATCCGAACAGCTACCGCGAGGCGACGGGCCAAAGTCGGAACTGGAGCGGTGTCTACCATCTTCCGAAGGTCCTTACCGACCGGCTGCCGCTCGGCACGAAGGTCAGCGTACTCTATAACGACTCGAGCAACTTCAAAGCCGACGCCCCCCGCCGCAATCTGTTGGGCAACATCATTGCCAATCCGCAAGGCTCGACGCGCGAGAAGGGCATCGTGATCACGACGTTGAACGATAAGGTCACGCTCCGCGCCAACTGGTTCAAGACGCAGGTCAGCAATGCCACGCTCGCCTCAGGCGGCAGCGCCATCTTCGGCGGCGGCGCGTACAACTTCTATCAGCTCGCGGTCTTCGGCTACATGCAGGCCGGTATCCTCCAGGATGCCATGAATGGCGTGTCCGATGGCCAGGGTACCGACGAGTTCCTCGGCGGTGGCGGCTGGACCAACTACGCGTTCGCCTCGGGCGTCGCGGGCGTGAAGGTCCTCGATAATCTGAAGAACACCACCGCTAGCTCGGCTTATCAGCAGGCACAGCAGACCAAGGACGCGCAGGCCGCCATTGCCGCGTGGTCTAATCTGCCGGCCTTCATGAACAAGGACTTCTACAAGTTCTGGAATTCGCCGGTCACCATCGATCCGACCCTCGCCAAGTCGTCTGGCCGCATCACCTCGGCCTACGGCGCGACGAGTCCGTTCACCGGCCTGCTGCAGCTGATCAGCGCCTTGAGCCCGGCAGCCTCCACGCTCCCGGTCTCGACGGTCGACACGCTGGCCGATGGTCAGGAGTTCGAAATCGGCGCCCGCCCGATCAAGAACTGGAACATCTCGCTGAACTACGTGCGCACGTTTGCGACCCGCACCAACGTCGACAAGGCCACGGTGCAGGCGATGAATCAGTTCAACTCGTTCTACATGGGCGACGCTGGAAAGATCCGCATGTACGGCCAGACCAGCCCGAGCTTCCTTGTCTCGGAGACGTGGAAGAACAACCTCTGGCTGCCGTACCAAGTGCTGCTCGCTTCGCAGGGGCAGTCGGCTCCGGAAGTGGCCCCCTGGCGCCTGAATGCGGTCTCCACCTACGAGTTCGACCGCGGCCGCCTCAAGGGACTCCTCGTTGGTGGTGCCTTGCGTTGGGAAGCTGGCAAGATCTCCGGCTACCGCTACAGCTCGGCGCTCGGGTTCCTCGACGTGAATCAGCCTTTGATGGGTCCGACGGACCAGCACCTCGATGTGTGGGTCGGTTACTCGCGCAAGCTGAAGTACCGCGACATGCTCTGGAAGGTGCAGCTCAACGTGCGTAACCTTGGCGAGGGCACCCGCCTCGTGCCGGCTTACTACGAGCCGGATGGTTCGCTCGCTCTCGCGCGCATCCAGACGGGTATGCTCGGCTTCCTGACGAACTCGCTCGAGTTCTAATCTAGTCAGCCGTTCAAGCGAAGGCCGCGCCTCCCGCCGGGGGCGCGGCCTTCTCATGTTGTCGTCCCGGCGGAATCCTGACTCGCTTCCTGTATGCTTTCGCGCCCTCGCTTCGGTCTGGTCCGTCCTCTCGTTGCTGTCGCCTGGTCACTCGTCGTGTCCGCCTGCGGCGTCGCCGCCGAGGGCGTCGAATTCGATACGAATGTCGCGATGACGACGCGCGATGGCGAAACGCTGCGCGCTGATATCTTTCGCCCCAAGGGATCCGGCCAGTTTCCGGTCATCCTCGTGCGTACTCCCTACAACAAGTACTCCAACGTGCGTGAGGGATTTAAGGCCGCTGAGCGCGGCTACGTGTGTATCATTCAGGATGTGCGAGGACGCGAGGCCTCGGGAGGGGAATGGTACCCGTTCAAGTACGAGATCAATGACGGCTACGACGCGGTCGAGTGGGCGGCTAAACTACCGTACTCAAATGGCCGTGTCGGCCTCTTCGGCGGTTCCTACCCGGGAGCGACGCAGATGCTCGCCGCCATCTCCAGCCCACCGCATCTCGTGGCGATCTTTCCGGAGATCACCGGTTCCAATTACTACATGCACTGGGCCTACCAAGGCGGTGCATTCGTTCAGTCACTCGCGCAGGCCTGGGCCGGTGCCCTGTCGCTCAACGAGAACACGCGCAAGATCAGTGGCACGGCCTTGATGTCTTATTGGGACACGATGGCTCCACCCGCCAAATACCCACTTCTCGACGTGGGGGCGGCTAAGGAACTCGCTCCTTACTACCGCGACTGGATCGAACATCCCACTTATGACGCTTACTGGAAGCAGTGGGCCATCGAGGAGAATCATCACAAGATCCTCGTCCCCGGATATCACGTCGCCGCTTGGTATGATGTCTTCCAAGACGGGAGCATTCGAAACTACAACGGGATCAAGTCCCGCGGCGGCTCGGAAGCCGCTCGCAACGGTCAGCGTCTCCTGATCATCCCCGGCGGTCACGCCGGGTGGGGCGAGAAGATTGGTGAGGTCGACTTCGGACCCAAGGCCGCGATTTCCACTTGGGACGTCGCGATGCGCTGGTTTGATTGGCAGCTCAAGGGCCTCGACAACGGCATGGCTAAGGAGAAGCCGGTGAAAATCTTTGTCATGGGCGACAACGTTTTCCGCGATGAGGACGAGTGGCCGCTCTCACGTGCGGTCTCGACCCGGATGTACCTGCGCTCGCAGGGCAAGGCGAATAGCCTCGCCGGCGACGGTCGTCTGAGCCGTGAGGCTCCTGGGGCGGAACCGCCGGATCGCTTCGTCTACGATCCCGCTAACCCGGTCCCGACACATGGTGGTGCGACCATCGGTATTCCCTACGCGCCCCCTGGTCCCTTCGACCAGCGCGTCGTCGAGGGGCGACCGGACGTTTTGGTCTACACCACCGAGGCTTTTACGGAAGAAATGG
>JACCDW011788286.1_pt1 | contig 10003 bp, 6 predicted proteins | sample 7449781 | NCBI WGS metagenome assembly JACCDW01 (sample SAMN15323449, study PRJNA562643) | freshwater metagenome | isolation source: river surface water | place: USA:Blue River Watershed | collected 2017-08-18 | reverse complement strand
GTGACGGTGCAACCGGGCGTGACGCGCAAGCAACTCAACGAAGAGATCAAGTCCACCGGACTGTTCTTCCCGATCGACCCCGGCGCGGACGCGACCATTGGCGGCATGAGCGCCACCCGCGCCAGCGGGACCAACGCCGTGCGCTACGGGACCATGCGCGAAAACGTGCTGGCCCTCGAAGTGGTCACCGCCCAAGGTGAAGTGATCCGCACCGGCACCCGCGCCAAAAAATCCAGCGCCGGTTACGACCTGACGCGCCTGATGGTGGGCAGCGAAGGCACGCTGGGTGTGATGACCGAAATCACCGTGCGCCTGTACCCTTTGCCCGAAGCCATCTCGGCGGCCATTTGCTCCTTCCCCAGCATCGAGGCTGCGGTGCACACCGTGATCCAAACCATTCAATTGGGCGTGCCGATCGCCCGCGTGGAACTGATCGACCACAACACAGTGCGCATGGTCAATGCGTATGCCAAGCTGGGCCTGCGCGAAGAGGCGCTGCTGCTGATGGAGTTCCACGGCTCGCCAGCGGGCGTGAAAGAGCAAGCCGAGACGGTGCAAGAAATCGCCAGCGAATTCGGTGGCAACGCCTTTGAATGGGCCACCACACCCGAAGAGCGCACCCGCCTGTGGACGGCACGCCACAACGCCTACTTTGCCGCCGTGCAAAGCAAGCCCGGCTGCCGCGCCATCAGCACCGACACCTGCGTGCCCATCAGCCGCTTGGCCGACTGCTTGTTGGACTCGGTGACCGAGACCGATGCCAGCGGCATCCCTTACTTCTTGGTCGGTCATGTGGGCGACGGCAACTTCCACTTCGGCTATTTGATCGACCCGAACAACCCAGAGGAATGCGCCACCGCCGAAGCGCTGAACCAGCAACTGGTCAGCCGGGCATTGCGCCTGGGCGGCACCTGCACGGGCGAGCACGGCATTGGCCTGCACAAGATGGACTTCTTGCGCACCGAAACAGGCGAAGGCGCGGTCGACATGATGCGCACCATCAAGCGGGCGCTGGACCCGCACAACATCATGAACCCGGGGAAGATTTTCTCGATGTGATGGCGGTGTTACCCCGCAGAGTTGCGGGGTATCGCTCTGCCTGACATCAAGCAGGGCGTCGGTTCAAAATCAGTTCTTCAATTTGCGCGCACAGTTGCGCCGGCTCAAATGGTTTGAGCATGACGTCGTCCAGGCCCGCGGCCTTGAAACGCTCTAGGTCTTGCGGGTTGACGTTGGCCGTGAGCCCCAGCACGGGCGTGTTGCGTGTGGCCTCGTCGAGTTCGCGGCGCAATGCTTGGGTGGTTTCAATGCCATCCATTTTGGGCATCACCATGTCCATGAAAATCACATCAAAGCGGTCTTTTTGAACTGCCATCATGGCCTGCAGACCTTCTTCGGCCTCCACCACTTTGCTGTGTGGCCAATGGTTTTGCAGTACTTTTTTCACCAACAAGCGGTTGATGGGGTGGTCGTCCACCACCAGAAAGTTCAAGCGTTGCGGGTTGGTGTTTTGATAAGTATCAACACCGGCCACGGGCTTGGGGGGCTCGGCCTGAGCACTCAGCGGCAGCGTGAACCAGAATGTAGAGCCTTGTCCCCAGGCACTGTCGAAGCCGATTTCTCCACCCATCAGTTCGACCAAGCGCCGCGTGATCGACAGGCCCAAGCCCGTGCCGCCATAGCGCGACTGGATGTCATCACCCGCCTGCGCAAAGCGCTGAAAGATCCGGGGTTTCTGGTTGTCCGCAATGCCGATACCGCTGTCTTGCACAGAAAACTTCACCACGCCCTTGTTGCCCACAGCATCGACTAAAGCGTTGTCGTGGGCCACCACCTCCACACGCAAAGTGACATGGCCTTGGTGCGTGAATTTGATGGCATTGCCCAACAGATTCACCAAGATCTGCATCAGACGATGGCGGTCGGTGTTCACCCACTCGGGCACGCCCGCGCCGATCTCACAGCGGTATTGCAAATGCATGCTCTTGACGCGTGGGTTGAAGAGACTGAAGGCGTTATGGACGGTGTCGTGCAGGGCAAACGTCTCGTACTGCACCCGGATTTTTCCTGCCTGCAATTGAGAGTAGTCCAGCACGTCGTTGATCACCGTCATCAGATGGTCCGCCGACTGGCGCGTGTGATTGAGGATTTTCAGGGCCTGCGGGCTGTCTTGTGCCCGCCCCATCAGCATGGCATTGAAGCCCAAAATCGCATTCATGGGCGTGCGCAGTTCGTGGCTCACATTGGCGATGAACTGCTCACGCAACTCGGAAGTGCGCTCAAGCTCCCGGCGTTTGTCTTCTAGCTCCTGACGACGCTCCAGCCGCTCGCGGTAAGCCTTGCGGAAAAGGCCGTCGTACAAAAACACCACCGACAAGATCAAGAGCATGGTGACGGCGTTGCTGGCAAATGAGGATCGCGTCTGAGCCAGCCCCACCGTAGGGTGGTCCGGCAGCAAGCCATGCCACGTGACGTACGACAAGCCGCCCAACAAGACCATCACCACCATCAGCCAGAAAAACCCTGCACGGCGGCTGACGGCATAAAAAGGGATCAGGGGAATCAGCGTGTACCAAGCCAGTCGGGGCGAAAAAATGCCGCCAGACACCCACCCGGCATAGGTCGCTTGCATCAGTGCCGCCATGACGCCGATGTGAACCGCCACCGGCATAGGCATGCCGTAACTGAAGGCCACCACCAAGACCACCAACACCAAGGCAAACACCATGGGCACCGGCACGCCGCGGTCATAGGGCGTGACCACCGATACCAGCAACATGGCGATGATGACGATGACCACCAGAGAAAATAAGTACGGCAAGCGACCGTGCCTGAAGCGCTCAGGCAGATAGGGCATGATCCGATCCAGCAGATTGTCAAACGCAGTGTGCTTCATGGCTGTGCCTCCGACGTCACGGACCAGGACAGTCTGGACAGCTGAGCCACCAGTTGGGCCTCATCCAGAGGCTTGTGCAACACCTCGTTCATGCCTGCAGCCAAGCAGCGATCTCGATCGACCGGGTTGCTGCTGGCGGTCAGCCCCAACACGGGCACATCGCACACAGGTTGGGGAAAGTTTTCGCGCAAAATTTGAGTGGCCTGCAAACCATCGACATCGGGCATGACCATGTCCATCAGCACCAGATCAAAGGTCTGTTCACGCAACAAGTCCAGCGCCACAGCACCGCCATTGGCCTCGGTGATCTCAGACTGCGGCAAACGTTTTTTGAGCATCAACCGGGCCACCATGAGGTTCACCGCGTTGTCGTCCACCAACAAGATACGCAGTCGATGCGCGATCAAGCGGTCAAGTTGTTGCGCCGCGCACAGGTCTTGTGCCGCCGTCATGCGCATGGGCAGGTCAAACCAAAAGGTGGTGCCATAGCCCTGCACACTGCTCACGCCGATGTGCCCGCCTTGCAAGCTGACCAATCGCTCGCACAAAGACAGGCCCAAGCCTGTACCGCCGTATTGACGGTTGGTTTGTGAGTCGGCATGCTCAAAACGGTTGAACACTTGTTGCTGACGGTTGGCGGCAATGCCGATGCCCGAGTCTTCCACCTCAAACAAAACACCCATGCCCACGCTTTTGACACGCACGACCACATGGCCACGCGCGGTGAACTTGACCGCGTTATCAAGCAGGTTTTTGAGCACCTGAATCAAGCGCTGTCGATCCCCTTGCACCCACATGCCTTTGACCATCTCGTCTTCCAGACGCAAGTCCAGAGCCTTGGCTCGGGCCTTGTCTGCAAAAAGGTCCAATACGCTTTGGACTGTTTCACTCAACTCAAATCGGTCTTCGCGCAAAGACAGCTGTCCGGCCTGCAGTTGCGAGAAATCCAGAATGTCATTGACCACGCGCAGCAACTGCTCGGTGGATCGGCGTATGTGGTCCACAATTTCGGCATCTTCGGCCTTGGCCGACAACTCGGCCCGCAAAATGCTGTTGAGCCCCAAAATCGCGTTCATCGGCGTGCGCAACTCATGGCCCACAGAGGCGATGAATTCGTCCTTGTGAGCCTGTGCCTGACGCAGGGCGATGTGGGTTTCTTCCAGTGCCCAATTGCTCTTGTCAATTTGCCTGACTTGCTGGCTGTGCATGCGCTCGGCCAACCAAACCACCCCCATGGCCATGCAGGCTGCCAAGACTTTGTTCACCAAGGTCCAGGCCATGATGTCGTTGCTCATGCTCGCCATGCTGTCGAGCACACCGCTACGGGTCAGCGCCAGCATGACCCCGGTTCCCAACAGGGCCGCCGCGCCCCAAAAAATCGCCGCCCCCCGACTGAGCAGCAAGGTGGCAGGCAGAGTCACCACTGTCATCCACACCATGGTGACGGAGTTGATGCCGCCGCTTTGGGAGGCGACCAGGCAAATGTGAAAGATCGATATCAGAAAACCCAGGTGCGCAATGGGCACATAAAAAACGCCCCACTGCAACGCCACCAGCAAAAGCAGATACAACGCCGCCGCAATCAGGTGGCTGTTGTGGTCATAAGCCGGCTGGTATAGACCGTAAAACAGAAAAGAACTGAGCACCAGCGCCATCAAACAGGCGCGCAAGAACCACGTTCTGCGTTGGGTATTCGAGTATTCGTGCAAGCCCTCAAGCAGGGCATCCACATTGAGTAAATTGAGCAGTGTCTTCATCCGCAATGCTCAATCCCGTTGCAGCAACCAGTGCTCCACTTTGGCGCACAACAAGTCCGGCTCAAACGGTTTGAGCATCACATCGTCCAGACCCTCTTGCCTAAAGGCATCCAGATCGACCGGGTTGACGTTGGCGGTCAAGCCCAAAATCAGCACGCTTCGTGCAGCAGCGGGTAACTTTGTCCTGATCGTTTGTGTGGCCACAATGCCATCCATCACCGGCATGACCATGTCCATCAACACCAAATCAAACGGCTGTTCACGCAGCATGTTGACCGCTTGCTGGCCATCTGACACTTCCACGATGTGGCTTTGTGGCCAGGCGTTTTTCAACACCTGCCTGGCCAGCAAGCGATTGACGGGGTGGTCATCGGCGATCAGAAAACGCCACGGCAGTTGCGCCGTTTGCACGTCCGTCCGGGGTGCAGACTGTTTTTCTTGTGGCGCGGGGGAGGCGGTCAAGGGCAAATGAAACCAAAAACGGGAGCCTTGTCCGGGTTCGCTTTCAAAACCGATGTCTCCGCCCAACAAATGCACCAAGGTTCTCGATATCGCCAGCCCCAGTCCGTTGCCGCCATACAGCGCCTGGATGTCGCCATTGGCCTGACTGAAACGATTGAAAATTTGTGCCTGCCGGTCTTTGGCAATGCCGATGCCGCTGTCTTGCACCGCAAACAACACGCCCGGGTTTTGCCACTGCACACGCAACACGACTTGCCCCTGGTGGGTAAATTTGAGCGCGTTGCCCAACAAGTTCACCAGTACCTGCATGAGGCGGTGGCGATCGGTGTGCACCCATTGCGGCAAGTTTTCATCCAACTCAATGCGGTAGGCCAGTTCCATGCTTTTGACGCGTGGAAAAAACAACTCAAAGGCATGCTCCACCGTTTTGCGCAACTCGAAGGTTTCCGGTTGAATCACCAAACGGCCCGCCTGAGATTGCGAGTAATCCAGGATGTCGTTGATCACCGTCATCAAGTGATCGGCCGACTGGCGTGTGTGGTTGAGCACTTTGCGCGCCTCGGGCTTGTCGCCGAGCCGCGCCAGCAGCAATGCATTGAAGCCCAGAATGGCATTCATGGGCGTGCGCAATTCGTGACTGACTGTGGCAATGAAATGCTCGCGCATCTGTGAGGTGTGCTCCAAGTCCTCCCGCCGCGCCTCCAACTCTTCTTGGTGGCTGCGGCTGGCATCGAGCGCCTGACGGTACATATGGTCGTACATCAAGGGCACCACGATCAGCACGCACGTCACAAGGGAGTACGTCATGAGCGATGAGAACACATGCTCTATCCCCGTCTCGAATGCAGGCACCCAACCCAGGTAATTCAACAGCGCCATGCCCAACTGCATGGCCATCACGGCCAACAACCAAAACACACCCGCCCTGCGGTTGATGACGTAAAACGGCGTCAAGGGCAAAATCAGCAACCACGCTAATCGTGGGGAATGAATGCCCCCGGCTATCCAAACGCCATTGATCAACATGATGGCGCCCAAGCCTGTCCCCAAGTGAATAGCCAGGTTCAGCGACATCCCCCGATTGACCAGCACGACCAGCAGCAGCAGAAATGCCGAAAAGAGGCTGAACGTGACCGAAGCATGGGGGTAAGGACTGATGACCGCGTAGGTCAACAAGACCACGATCACCATCATCGCGAAAAAGAAAACATAGGGCATCTTGCCCTGCTGGTAACGCGCGGGTAAGCGCGCCGCGATGCGAGGCAGCCATTGCTGGATCAGGCTGTTGAGGCTCACAATTTTCCCTCACGCGCCAAACGGACAAATCGGCCCACGGTGCGCATCAAAACGACGGTGTCCATCGGTTTGTGCAACACCTCGTTCATACCGGCCGCCAAGCAGCGATCGCGGTCCACCGGGTTGGTGTTGGCCGTCAACGCCAAGATGGGCATACGCGCCACGATGGCCGGAAAATGCAGGCGAATTTGTTGGGTGAGTTGCATGCCGTCCATGTCGGGCATGATCATGTCCACCAAGGCGATGTCAAACCGTTGGCTGTCCAGCAGCGCCAACGCCTTGGCGCCACTGTCAATCGTCACGATGTGCGCCTTAGGCCAACACTTTTGCAACTGCAATTGAGCCACCATGAGGTTCACACGGTTGTCATCGACCACCAGCATGTTCAGTGCTTCGTCGGCCAGTCCGTCATCGGGTATCTGACTGGCCGGACTTTGGTCTTGCGCTGCCTGTAATGGAATATCAAACCAGAACACCGCGCCATGGCCCAACTGACTTTGAACGCCAATTTTCCCGCCGTGGAGCGTGACCAATTTTTCGCACAGCGTCAGGCCGAGGCCTGTGCCGCCGTAGGCTCGGTTGGTCTGCGCATCGGCATGCTCAAAGCGGCTGAAAATGTGTTGCTGGCGTTCAGGTGCAATGCCTCGTCCAGAATCGCGCACCTCCAGTCGCAAATCATCACCCTGGCGCATCAGCTTCACGTCCACAGCCCCCTCTGCGGTGAATTTGATGGCGTTGTCCACGAGGTTGTTCAATATCTGAAACAAGCGGTTGCGATCGCCGTGTATGCGCAAAGGCAAGGCCTCATCGCAATGGATACGCAGCGCCACCCCCTTGCCTTGCGCTTTACCCTCATGGCGTTTTTGCAAATCATCGAGCAAGATTCGCGGCTCGTAATCCACGGGGTTCAAATGCAACTTGCCCGCCTGCAGCTGAGAAAAGTCGAGGATGTCATTGACCACTTGGAGCAGATGTTCGGTTGAACGACGAATGTGCCCCACCACCGCCAATTGCTGCGGATCGTCTTGCAACTCGCGGCTGAGCACCCCGTTGAAACCCAAAATTGCGTTCATCGGTGTGCGCAACTCATGACCGACGGCCGCCACAAATTCGTCCTTGTGAACCTGCGCCTTGATCAGCGCTTCATGAGTGGCCTTGAGCTCGTCGTTGCGTTGGTTGAGCTTGCGTAACTGCACTTGGTGCAAGTGCTCGTAAATGCGAACGCCCATCATCATGTTCAACAGCGCCAGCAAATGATTCAGCCAGGCCCACGTCACGACCGAAGTGGACACAGTCACATGGCTGTCGACCCAACCCAACCAAGTGATCAAGGTCAGGCACCAGATCGACACCAGCATGATGCCAATCCAGACCAAAGTGGCCGCACGTCCGAGCAACAGCAAAACCGGCACAGACAGCACATTGAGCCAAACCACGGCGGTGGAGTTGATGCCTCCTGTTTGGGTGGCTGTGTACAGGACCAGCAAAACCGTCAGGCTTGTGAGCGCATGGACAATGCCCACAAAAAGCGCACGAACCCGCACCATCAAAAGCAAGCACGCCGACAACACCGAAACGATCAAGTTGGCTTGCGCGATCGGCTCTGTCGGCGTGAACACATAGCCAAAAAAGGTCGTGAAACTCACCAGCAACAAATAGATGGTGAGCATTTCCTGGCGCAAAAACCCATCCGGGCGAAACAAGGTTCGCCAGAATTTTTGGGGCAGTTTTTGCTGACCAGCCATGTTCCGTCTTAGCCCCGCAGCTTTTCAATCAGGCCGTTGAGCTCATCCAATGAGCCGAATTGGATGCTGAGCTCACCCATCTCTTCCATTTTGCCCATGCGCTTGACGCGCTTTTTGACACGCACTTCGACTTGGGCCATCAACAGATCAGACAACTCTTCCTCCACTCGACGCACATCGCGCGATTTTTCCTTTTTCGGCTTTTGCGTGACGAGGTTGAATTCAGCCCCCAATTTTTTGGCCAAGCTTTCGGCTTCGCGCACCGACAGCTTTTTGGCCGCAATCTGGTTGGCGGCCGTGATTTGAGCGGCCTTGTCGAGCGACAGCAAAGCTCGGGCGTGGCCCATGTCCAAATCACCCGCCATCAACATGGTCTGCACCGGCTCGGCCAGATTGAGCAAGCGCAGCAGGTTACTGCCCGCGCTTCGCGAACGGCCAACCGCCTGCGCTGCCGCTTCGTGAGTGAGTCCAAACTCTTTGATAAGGCGTTGCAGGCCTTGAGCCTCCTCCAAAGGATTGAGGTCTTCGCGCTGGATGTTCTCAATCAAGGCCATGGCAGCGGCCGCCTCATTGGGCACGTCGCGCACCAAAACAGGAACAGACTCCAACCCCGCCAGACGCGAAGCGCGGAAGCGCCGTTCACCCGCGATGATCTCGTACTTGCCGGCGTTCTCGCCATCGGCCAGCTGACGCACCAAAATCGGCTGCATGATGCCCTGCGCCTTGATGGATTCGGCCAACTCGTACAAAGCGCCCTCGTCCATGCGGGTGCGCGGCTGGTACATGCCCGCCACCATCTGATCGAGCTTGAGCTGCGTGGGCACACCGGTTTCGGCCGTCATGTCGGCTGCAGGCAGATCTTGCACTTTGGGACCCAAAAGGGCTTCGAGTCCGCGGCCAAGGCCTTTGGGTTTTTTGGTGACCATGGTCAAATTTCCTTCGTCAATCGGGTCAAAAGAGCGTGGCCTGCAGGCCAATCTCCCAGTTGTGATTCGGCATTGATGTGCCCGGCTTGACCCAGGTCCACATATTCAGCACCCCAGTCTCGGGCCAGGGCTTGCGCCCGATCAGCCCGGCAATACGGGTCGTTTTGGCTGCCTACCAAAATGCTGGCAAAGGGCAGCCTCTGGCGCGCAATGGGGCTCCAGCCCGGCAACATTTCTCGCACGGTGTCGGACTCGACATCACCCGGAGCAACCAGCAAGGCACCCACGACGCGCGACGTGTGGCGCGAGACTGCCGCCCACGCAGCCACCTGGATGCAGCCCAGACTGTGCGCCACCAGTGCCACCTGACCGGGTGTGTCGATGACCACCTCGTCCAAGCGCGCCAGCCAGTCGCCGCGCCGCGGACGCCACCAATCGTCTTGCTCAACCACGGCATAGCCGTGCTGGCGCACCCAACGCATTTGCCAATGCTCGGGGCCGCTGCCCTGCCAGCCGGGCAAGATCAAAACAGAAGTCGGCGTCATCTCAAAGGGTCGGTGCACGCACGACCAGCTCTTGCGCAAAGTCGACATACGCTTGGCTGCCCTTGGCGGAGGGGTCGAACACCACGCCGGGCAAACCGTAACTGGGCGCCTCGGCCAAGCGCACGTTGCGGGGGATCACGGTGTCAAACACCTTGTCGCCAAAGTGGGCCTTGAGTTGGTCGCTGACTTGCATCTGGAGCGTGATGCGCGGGTCAAACATGACCCGCAGCAGGCCAATGATTTTGAGGTCCTTGTTCAGGTTCGCATGCACCTGCTTGATGGTGTTGACCAAATCGGTCAGCCCTTCCAAGGCAAAGTATTCGCATTGCATGGGCACCACCACGCCATGGGCACAGCACAGGCCATTGAGGGTCAG
>JACCDW011477382.1_pt1 | contig 10005 bp, 13 predicted proteins | sample 7449781 | NCBI WGS metagenome assembly JACCDW01 (sample SAMN15323449, study PRJNA562643) | freshwater metagenome | isolation source: river surface water | place: USA:Blue River Watershed | collected 2017-08-18 | reverse complement strand
GTATTTGCTCCCGGCGTTGACGAAGTAAGATGATCAAGACTGTCAACGGAGCAGGTAGATATATGATGGTCAACGGAGGATTTCCTGCGACCACATATATTAATACTAGTTCAGGATACATGAATGTCGGTGATGTTAGGTACAATACCCAAATGCAGCGACTTGAAGTATATGACGGTAATATGTGGATTGAACTTGGCACTAGCCATGCTAGTGTTGGCTTGACTCCTGATGCTGAATTAGCTATTGATTGGGCCAAACAAAAGCTTAACGAAGAATTGGCGCTTGAACAAAAAGCTAAAAATAACCCGGCAATTGCTGATTTGCTAAACAAAAAGAAAGAGATTGAAGACCAAATTAAGATGGTTGAAATCTTGACAAGGGAAGAAATAAAAGTTGGAACAAATTAATCTTTCAAATAGTCACAATCCCGATTGGGCTTTGTTTCTACCTGCAATCTCGTCTTTCTTCATTAGCGGCTTGGGTAAGCAGCGTGAAGGTGAAAACTATTTTGACCCAGCGAGAATCCCTGCAGGCTTCAACGGAGACGTTGAATGTTTGAATTTCTTCAATAGCAAGCAAGGCTTATTCACATATAAGTGGGGCTTGTATTCTGCTGGTCACGCTAACTTAGATATTACTAAGGATGACAATAATGAATCTATCATTCGCAAGAGAGAAGAAGGCACTTTTCTTCTAGGAGACTCAGGTGGATTCCAGATTCTTAAGTGTCAGTGGCCAGCAGACTGGAAGGATCCTAACTGTCCTCGTGCAATGAAGAAGCGTCAACAAGTTCTTACTTGGATGGACGAATACATGGACTATGGCATGTGTCTTGATATTCCGTCACAGTCATTGACAACTTATCATATCAAGGATAAGAAGACCGGTACTTCTGCACATGGTATCAGCACAATTGAAGAAGCAATTACTGCTACCCACATTAACAATGAATACTTTATCAATAACCGCGATGGTCGCTGTAAGTTCTTAAACGTATTGCAGGGACGTAATCATAAGCAGTCGGATGACTGGTATGAAGAAATGAAGAAGTATTGCGACACTAATATCTATGGTGATCGTGCATTCAACGGCTGGGCATTCGGTGGTCAAAACAAGATTGATATTCACTTGATGCTTAAGCGTCTTGTCGGTATCATTCACGATGGTTTCTTAGAAGAAGGTAAGCACGATCTTATTCACTGTCTCGGAACTTCAATTATGGAATATGCAGTATTGTTCTCTGATATCCAGAGAGCAATTCGAAAGCATCATAATCCAAAGTTCCAAATTACGTTTGACTGTGCTAGTCCGTTCTTTGCTGCTGCTAAGGGTCTTGCTTACAACAACAATACATTTGAGCATAACACTAAGTGGACTTACGCAATGGATAAGACTGCTGAAAATAAGAAGTACGCTACTGATACTCGCAAGTTCTCTGATGGTGTATTGCAAGATGGAATTCACAAGGTCTTTACTGATAGTCCTGTAACTGATAAGTTGATGATGAAGGATATATGTTATCGTGGTCAGGGTTTCTTGGGTCAGCATGGCAAAGAAACTAAGACTAGCTGGGATACCCTTAGTTATACACTGATTCAAGCACACAATGTCTATCAGCACATGATTGCAGTACAAGAAGCAAATCGTCGCTATGATCAAGGCATCAAGCCTAAGATGGTTATGGATCCTCACGGGCATCTTAACTTTTCGGATATCGTTGACGAAATTTTCTCACTCAAGGATCGTGAAAAGAGCCTTGCTATGATTGATCAGTATGACAAGTTCTGGCAGCAGTTCAAGGCTGGTCAAGGCTTTAGTGGCAAGAAGACTGTCAACGCACATACTATGTTTGATCAGTTATTTGAAGTCGCAGAATGCGACCCCAAAGATGATCCTGAAATTGATGAAGTCATTGAAGACACTGATGATTTGATGGCAGAAGTTCTTGACCAAAATAGTTGATAAACTTACTAGAGGTGCTATAACAAGAATATGGATAATGTAGTTCAAACACTTTCAGAAAAGTTTACCCGTATTAGCGATAACGCTAAACGTATGATTTGGGTTACTTTTCAGCGAGAAGGTATTCACAGGTATCCCGGAGCGGAAACTGACCCGAACTTGGCAACTGGCGACGAATATGACGTTAGTTTCCTAGGCTACCCGCATCGTCACATCTTTCATTTCAAAGTGGCGATTCAGGTATTTCACAATGACCGTGATATTGAGTTTATTCAGTTCAAGCGTTGGCTAGAGAATAGCTTTCGTGACGGAGTGATGCAACTTGATCATAAGTCTTGTGAAATGATCAGCGACGATTTATATCTATTGATTGCAAGTCGCTACCCCAACCGTGACATTGAAATCACTGTATCAGAAGACGGTGAGAACGGTGCCACAATTTACTACAACACAACTAAACCTTATCAATCACTCGCCATCTAAGGAGTATACAATGGCAAATAATACCACTAAGAATCAGATTTCCCAGATTTTCAACGATCTTGATAAGTATCGCAATTTCTGCCGAGACTTTGGGTATCGATTCAATGAGGCTGATCTGTATAATCAGAAGAATTATATTTACCGTCAGTTTCAGAAGTTCATCGCTGGTAAGCCAGTGAAGAACCAGTGGGAACTTGATCTTGTCAAGTTCAAGGAACAAGAAGCTACTAAGGTCCGTGGCTAAAGTAGTTGTAATAACTGGAGGGTTTGATCCACTCCACCGAGGTCACATTGAATATATCAATGCTGCCCGAGAATTAGGTGATATCCTTGTAGTAGGTGTCAACAGTGATGAATGGCTGGTCCGTAAAAAGGGCCGGTCATTCATGACTTTTGAAGATAGAATTTCTATCATTCAATCCTTGCAAGGTGTAGATTATGCTATTCCGTTCAATGACAAAGACGGTAGTGCTAAAGATGCTATTTTATGGGCACGTAGAGTTTATCCCGATCATACTATAGTATTTGCAAACGGCGGTGACCGTACCCAAGAAAACATTCCTGAAATGGGAATAGAAGATGCTGACCTTGAGTTTGCATTTGGTGTAGGTGGAACTAATAAAACTAATAGTTCTAGTTGGATTCTTGAAGAATGGAAGGCTCCCAAGACAAGTAGACCTTGGGGTTATTACCGCGTACTACATGAAGACAGTAAGAATGTTAAAGTCAAAGAATTGACTGTAGAGCCAGGTAAACTATTAAGTATGCAGCGGCATAGTAGTCGTTCGGAACATTGGTTTGTTGCTTTTGGCACAGCAACAGTGTATACTATAAATCGTAGTTCAGATACAGAATTACTAGGAACATTTAAGCAATTTGATCATATTCATATTCCTCAGATGGAGTGGCATCAGTTAGCCAACGAAGGCACTGACCAACTAAAACTGATTGAAATACAGTATGGTACCAGTTGCATAGAAGAAGACATAGAGAGAATATAATGCGTAAACTATTTTATATGGGACTTGAAGCGTATAACGCTCGTTACACACTACAACTTACAGAGTGGAACCGTAGAGTATTTGAACGTCGAGGTTATGATGTTGTTTACGTTCCGGGAGAAACACTGGATAACAGTCAGCGAATCAGCGTAGGACAGGTTCTTGACGCTCATGGTCGTTCATACTTTGGTATGAGTCAGATGATGAATCTGGTCAAGATGATGCAGCGAGGCGAAGTTACTAGCGAAGACGTAATCTATTTTGAAGATATGTTCCAGCCGGGCTTTGAATCACTACCCTACATTATTGATCAGCTTCCTGAACATATGTGGCCTCGTATCTATGTTCGTTGTCTCGCACAGACTATTGATCCTGATGATTTTGTTCATGTTTGGGGTATGGATCGCTGGATGAGAGCATATGAACAGATGGTATGTTCTAGTGTAGCAGGTGTACTTGCAACTAACGAAGAAATGGTTGCACATATGCGTGTTGCGGGATGGGACGTTCCTATCTATAATATTTCAGGTCTTGCGTTTGGTAAGAGTGAGGTTATTGAGCGTGTTGGTGGCAAGATCAAGAACTTCAATGATCGTCGTTTGCGTGTTGTATTCTCTGCACGTTGGGACCAAGAAAAGCAGCCTGATTTCTACATGGACTTGATTGAAGCATGGCGTGAACGATTCCCGAGCAAGGATGTTGAATTCGTTGTTTGTAGCGGTGGTGAACTTCGTAGTAACAACGATAGCTATATGGCTCGTACTCGCAAGATGGTTGAAGATGGTAAGCTTACTATCTATGACAATCTTGATAAGAACAAGTATTATGAAATCGTAAACGATAGCCGTGTTGTCTTTAACTGTGCATTGCAAGACTGGGTATCAAATACTGTAAGCGAAGCAGATGCTTTGGGATGCAATGTACTCTATCCTGCGTATCGTAGTTTCCCTGAAACGTTTGCTAATGACCATGAACGTATGTATATTCCCTGGTCAATTGATGACGCTATTGCTAAGCTAGATGCTTTGCTTAAGAAGGCTCACCCGAACATGGGCAAGATTAGCGATTACAATGATGGTACGATTGATCGTATCTGTGACATTCTTGAAGGCAAGGGCAATCAGTATCGCAGAATGCATTTGGATTATCGTAAGCACCTTCGTGAGGCAAAGTACTAATGAAGATTGAAGATGGCATCAAGCTAGACTTTAGTGACGTACTCTTTCGTCCTAAGCGTAGCACGTTGTCTAGTCGCAGAGAAGTTTCACTAACCAGAACGTACAAATTCAAGCATAGCCAGCAAGAATATACCGGTGTCCCTATCATGGCTGCTAACATGGATGGTGTTGGTACATTGGCTATGGCAGAAGCATTAAGTAAGCATACCATGTTTACTTGTTTAGTAAAGTCATATGATTCTGCTGGTTATGAGGATTACGAAGGTAACGTAGACTTCGATAATGTTGCAATTAGTACTGGTACTAGTGACAAGGACTATAATCGCTTGAAGATAATGCTAAATCATTATCCGTTCAAATATATTTGTATTGATGTTGCAAACGGATATAGTGAACATTTTGGTGATTTTGTTGCTAAAATTAGAAGTGAGTATCCAACTCATACAATTATTGCCGGTAACGTTGTTACCGCAGATATGACACAGGAGTTAATTTTACGTGGAGCTGATATTATTAAAGTGGGTATTGGGCCCGGCAGTGTTTGCACTACTCGTATTAAGACTGGGGTGGGTTATCCGCAGCTTTCCGCGGTCGCAGAATGCGCGGACGCTGCACACGGTCTTGGTGGCCATATCATTAGTGACGGCGGGTGTACTTGCCCTGGTGATGTTGCAAAAGCTTTCGGCGCTGGCGCCGACTTCGTTATGCTCGGAGGAATGTTCGCAGGCCATGATGAGGGTGGCGGTGATGTAGATCACACCGACAATACGGTGACGTTCTATGGTATGAGTAGCGACACTGCAATGAACAAGCATCATGGCGGCGTTGCAGAATATCGCAGTAGCGAAGGTCGCACAGTAAAGGTGCCGTATCGTGGACCAGTTGAGAATACTGTCAAGGATATACTTGGTGGTATTCGCAGCACTTGCACTTACGTTGGTGCAAGTGAACTTAAGCATTTGAGCAAATGTACCACGTTTATTCGGGTAAATAATCAGTTTAATAACGTATTCTCAAATGCTAAATACTAATGTAACACAACGGTTACAACTTTTAACATATCCGTGTAAGGAAGGAAACAAATATGTCTTATAACAAAACTAAAACCGACCCCGAATTGGGTCGCAAAATTCACGAACACCTAGTCAAGATGGGTGTTGAAACTCCAACAGCAGAAAATGATCTTGATCGTAAGGACAAGATTGAAGTTATTGAAGCACACTTTCAAGGAATCATGCGCGCCTTGGGTCTTGACCTAAAGGATGACAGTCTCATTGACACGCCAAAGCGTGTTGCTAAGATGTATGTAAACGAAATCTTTTGGGGTCTTGACTATGATGCATTCCCCAAATGCACAACTGTTGCAAACAAGATGAACTACGACGAAATGGTTGTAGAGCGCAATGTCAATGTTCAATCTAACTGCGAACATCACTTTGTAATCATTGATGGTCTCGCTACCGTAGCGTATGTACCCAATGAGAAGGTTCTTGGTCTTTCAAAGATTAATCGTATTGTTGAATACTTTGCGAAGCGTCCGCAGATTCAAGAACGTTTGACCGAACAAGTATTCCATGCTCTTTGTTACATCCTTGAAACTGAAAATGTTGCAGTTATGATTGACGCACAGCACTATTGCGTTAAGAGCCGCGGCGTTGAAGATACTGGTTCGTCAACGGTGACTACTAAACTCGGCGGCGGATTTAAGACTGACCCAGCAGCAAGGGCAGAGTTTCTTAGCATTGCAAGAATGGGCAAGTAATGATCTTTAACAAGATTAAAGACCTCAAAGAAGAAGGCAAGCGTATTGGAATCACATTCAGTACATTTGATATGCTTCATGCGGGTCATATCGCTATGCTTGCAGAAGCTAAGAATCATTGTGACTACTTAATTGCCGGATTACAGACTGATCCAACGATTGATAGACCAGATACAAAGAACAAACCCATTCAAAGTATCGTAGAAAGACAGATTCAACTGTCAGCAGTACGGTATGTTGATGAGGTAGTTATTTACCAAACCGAGCAAGATTTGGTAGATTTACTCTTGACATTACCCCTAGATTGTCGTATACTGGGTGTAGAATATGCAGACAAAGACTTCACTGGTCGCAAAGAATGTAACGACCGAGGTATTGAAATCATATTCAATGGTAGAGACCATAGCTTTAGTAGCAGTAATCTACGAAAGCGGGTCGCAGAAGCAGAAAGAAACAAAGATGGAACCCAAGGATCCTAATAAGAAGTTTGAAGATATTTTGAAGAATATCAACTTTTCGTTCACCGTACCTGTTGGCGTATACAAGTTTAATCTACCTGTTGAAACGGTAGAAGAAACAATTGCTCGTCTTGATGATGTTGACGAAACAGTTGATGCAATGACTGAATATCCTCAGGCAAAGAAAATGCTTGACAAACTGTATGGAAAGTTGTAAGTTAGATTTACACGGCGTGAGGCATCAAGATGTAGATGCCCTAGTGGAGAACTTTGTTCTGATGAATCAGGACAGTTTTCCACTCACCGTCATTTGTGGCAACAGCGTAAAAATGGTGAAGCTTGCCGAAACAATACTAAATAGGATTGGGTGCGAATACTCAATGTATCGGTTCGGTGTATTAACAATTAGGAAGTTTAAGTAATGTTATATCTCGCATATGGAATGAATACTAATATTGACCAGATGGCTTCACGCTGTCCTGGTTCCATTAGTATTGGACGAGTTGATATTCCGGATCATCGTCTAGTGTTTCGTGGTGTAGCAGACATTGAAGAAAGTATCGGTGACGTTTTACAAACTGTCATGTGGGACATTACTGAGGATTGTGAATTAGCCCTTGATATGCTTGAGGGTTATCCAACTTTCTATGGAAAAAAGTTTATTGACGTTACATTCAATAACAAAACATATAAAGCAATGATTTATCAAATGGTCGGCAACAGACTTGACTATTCTCATCCTAGCAGCTATTATCAATACTTGCTTGAAGAAGGATATCAGGATCACGGCCTTGACGTAAATCAGATTTATAATGCAGAGGGCTTTTGTGAAGTTGAGGATACACTTGACTACATCAATCGTAGGTATGCATACTAATAGTGGTCTTTGACGCTCATCCCACTCAAAATATTCTGCGTGTCATCTTAAAGGAGAAAAAAGATGGCGAATGAACCTAGAGTTTACAAGTATACAAGTACAAAAGAATGGCATGATGCCTTTCCCTGTGCATATAGGCAGTGGAGAGCAGATACACACTGCAATCAGATTCATGGTTACAGTTTTAGTATCCGCGTATTCTTTGGTGCTGATACCCTAGATGCTCGTAACTGGTGTGCGGACTACGGCGGTCTAAAGGATCTCAAGGCAATTCTTGAGGATCAGTTTGATCATACGTTGCTTGTAGCAGAAGACGATCCTGATATGGATGTGTTCAAGCTACTTGCTGAAAGAGGTATGGCAAAGTTGACTATCATCCCTGCAACGGGTTGCGAAGCACTTGCTGATATGATTTATAAGTTTATCAACGGTGTCTATATCCCAGATCATTGGGGTGCAGGTGAAGCTGATCGTCTTTGGTGCTATCGTGTTGAAGTTCGTGAGACACAGAGTAACATGGCTTTCCGTGAAGGTCATCGTGAATGGAATGAAGACCTTCTAGGCTAATGCACTATCAACTTAGGCGACCGGAAGAATATACATATCCTGAAAGCATACTTCGGGACTACGGGTGCGCCCAACTTTCAAACTATTTTGAAATTCATCCAAATGGAGATATCTCTATATGTTGTTTTTCTTGGTTGCCTAAGTTTTTTGGAAATATATTAGAACATACCCCCGAAGAAATATTCAACAATCCAGACAGATTAGGATTGATTAGCGACATGACAAAGGGTCTGTACACGGAATGTACAGACCATTGTCCGTTTATAAGTTCGTTGTTGAGCGGGAAAACTTATCCTAATAGCTATCTTGTGCCACTAGATCAACTTGCAGATACTAGACCGATAGTAGTAAACTTTAGTTACGACCAATCATGTAACCTACAATGCCCTAGTTGTAGAAACGATCTAATATTATACAAGTTAGGGGATAATGCTAAATTAGACAATATCCATAGCGGTGTCAGAAAATTTGTTGATTATTTGGTTTCTCAGGGTCATCAAGTAGCATTGAAGATAACAGGAAGCGGCGATGCATTTGGTAGTCCCACATATTGGGATTTCTTAAAAGAGTTAGCTAGAAATCCAAATGATGCCATAACTTTGCGACTACACACAAACGGCATATTGATGAATGAAGAAAGACTCAACATTATCAAACCAATCTGGCATACTATCCAGCAGATAAATGTGAGCATTGACGCTGCTACTGAGGATACATACCAAATTGTGAGAAAGAACGGATCTTTAGAAAAAGTAAGAACTAATCTCGGTACTCTTAATAATTTGATCGCACAGGGATATTTTCCCAATATGCATTCATTTATGACCAATTTTACTGTACAACAGAGAAACTACCGTGAAGTTAAAGAGTTTTTAACGTGGCAATTAGAATATAGTGACATTAACACTATATACTTTAGTCTTATGCAGCAGTGGGGCCATCTTTCTAATGAACGGTTTACACGAGAGTTTGAATTGTCAGATGTTGAGAAGCAAGAGTTAGGAAACATCATTTCTGATTCCATGTTTGACAATCAGAAAGTGATTTTAGGAAATTTATATAGTTTGAGGATATTAGATAATGACTAAGAAAGTATATTACACTGACAAGCAGGTTGACGGTTTGGTTATGGAACTTGTTAGGCAAATGCTTGCGAGTGCATGGAAGCCTGATTATATTGTTGGTCTTACTAGGGGAGGACTAAACCCTGCTCTAAAGATTAGTCATTATCTTGGAATTCCAATGGAGACTCTGAAGGTCAGTCTCCGTGACGGTGATGACAGTAGTAGTGAGAGCAACTGCTGGATGGCAGAAGATGCATACGGGTATGTAGATTCCCCAAAGAATATTCTCATTGTTGATGATATCAATGACACTGGCGCTACATTAAATTGGATTAAAGACGATTGGGAAAGTAGTTGCTCACCTAATAAGGAACGCTGGGACTATGTTTGGGGAAAGTCTACTAGATTTGCCGTACTAATAGACAACGATGCAAGTCCATTTGAGGTCAACTATTCTGGAACTAGCATCAACAAGGCAGAAGATGATGTTTGGATTGTCTTCCCTTGGGAAGAATGGTGGAAAGGATAATTGACAATGGAGATATTTGGTGTTATAGTATTGATTGTAATATGCGGATTTGCAACTGCATTTTTCTATGGATTATGGCTTCTTGAAAATGATAGTGATGATTTTAGAAAGCGGCATGGTG
>JACCDW010615261.1_pt1 | contig 10006 bp, 8 predicted proteins | sample 7449781 | NCBI WGS metagenome assembly JACCDW01 (sample SAMN15323449, study PRJNA562643) | freshwater metagenome | isolation source: river surface water | place: USA:Blue River Watershed | collected 2017-08-18 | reverse complement strand
GGTCGGTAAGGAAAGGTAAAAGATTGCTTTAGACTTCCCCCTGCGCCTTCGGGGCGTAGCGTAGTGGCTAGCGCGCCTGCTTTGGGAGCAGGAGATCGGGAGTTCGAATCTCCCCGCCCCGACCAGTATTACCTGTATTAAGTTCTTTTGATTAACCCTTAAAGATGTAACTTTTGAAATAACCAATAGACAAACGGGAGTCACTTGTGAAGAGCAATGTCGAGACACTTTCACCAACACGTGTAAAGATTTCAGTAGAGGTTGCATTCGAAGAACTCAGCCCATACATCGCTGATGCTTACAAGAAGCTCGCATCACAGATCAACGTTCCAGGTTTCCGTAAGGGCAAAGTTCCTGCAGCGATGGTCGAACAGCGCGTTGGCCGCCCAGCGATTCTCGATGAGGCAATCAATGCAGCGCTTCCTGAGTTCTACGGACACGCAGCTCGCGAACACACACTTCTTGTCATCGGTCGCCCAGTTGTCGATATCAAAGAATTCAAAGATAACGAGAAGCTCGAATTCACCGTTGAAGTTTCGGTTCGCCCAGAAGTAACACTTCCAGATTTCTCTAAGGTCACAATCACAGTTGATAACGCAGAAGTAACTGATGCAGATCTCAACGAGCAGATTGACGAACTCCGCGCTCGCTTTGGCACACTTCACACCGTTGAGCGTGCAACTAAGAACGGCGATTTCGTCACTGTTGATCTCACAGCTCGCATCAATGGTGAAGAAGTTGATGGCGGCAAGGCAAATGACATTTCTTATGAAGTCGGTTCAAACCGCATGATTGATGGCCTTGATGAGGCACTCATCGGCATGTCAGCAGGAGATACAAAGACATTCACAACACAGCTCGTTGGTCAGCAAGATGGCGAGACTGGTGATGTCTTCATCGCACTCAAGGTTGTTAAGGAGCGCGAACTTCCACCAGTAGATGATGCATTCGCAAAGCTCGCATCTGAGTTCGACACTATTGAAGACCTCAAGAAAGATTTCACAGAGCGCCTCACACGTTTGAAGAAGCTCGAGCAGGGCGCACAGGCTCGCGATCTTCTTGTCGAGAAGTTGCTTGCTGATCTCTCAATCGAAGTTCCTGATGATTTGGTTCTTGAAGAAGTAAATAGCCACCTCGAGGGCGAAGGCCGTCTCGAAGATGCTGTTCACCGTGCAGAAGTTGATAAGGAAGTCCGTGACTCAATTAAGTCTGAGTTCCTCCTCGATTCAATCGTGAAGGCGGAAGAAGTTCAGATCACAGAGATTGAACTCACCGAATACCTCGTGCGTATGTCACAGCGTTACGGAATGGCTCCAGAGCAGTTTGCTCAGGAACTCCAGAAGGCTGGTCAAATCACACAGGTTATCGCTGAGGTCACCCGCGCTAAGGCTCTCGCCTCTGTGCTCGGTCGCATCACTGTGGTCGACCAGTCCGGCGCGAAGATTGAACTCGAAGATCTCCGTACCCCTGCCGCTGCTGCAGCAGAAGCAACTGCCGAATAACCTTCCCCTCAACCATTCGCCCAAACCTTTAGCCAATAGCGAACACGGTCGATTTCGGCCGTAATCTCTCATATTTGGGAAGCATTTTCGCTGCGCCATTGTTAAGGTCACTACATGCATTGCGCATCCTCCAGGTTTATCGGGGGCGGCGCTCATAGTCGGAAGGAAGTACCGTGGATTTAATTACCCCACAGAACAGATCAGCAGCAGAGACTCCACTCGGTTTAGGTGACCAGATTTATAGCCGCCTTCTTCGCGAGCGAATCGTCTTTCTCGCTGGCGAAGTTCGCGATGAGATGGCAAATCAGATCTGCGCACAGCTACTTCTCCTCTCTGCCGAAGATCCAGAGAAGGACATCTATCTCTACATCAACTCACCTGGCGGTTCAATAACAGCGGGTATGGCGATTTATGACACCATGCACTACATCAAGAATGATGTCGCAACAGTTGCAATGGGAATGGCTGCATCAATGGGTCAGTTCTTGTTAACAGCTGGAACAAAGGGCAAGCGTTATGCAACTCCACATGCACGTATCTTGATGCACCAGCCACTCGGTGGAATCGGTGGAACAGCAACGGATATTCGTATTCAGGCCGAACAGATGGCGATTACAAAGCAAACAATGTCCGAACTCAATGCCAAGCATACTGGTCAGCCACTAGAAAAGATTATCGCTGACTCTGATCGCGATAATTGGTTTAACGCCAAGGATGCACTTGATTACGGATTTATCGATCACATCGCAACAAGCGATGGTCAAATTGCTGGAGGTAAGTAACCATGAAGCACATTTCAGATTTCGAAGCTCGTTACGTTCTTCCAACGATTGAAGAGAAGACCGCATACGGTTACAAGCGCCTCGACCCATATACAAAGTTATTTGAAGAGCGCATCATCTTCCTTGGTCAGCCAATTGATGACACCGTGGCAAACGATGTCATGGCACAGTTGCTCACACTCGAGTCAATGGATCCAGATCGCGATATCTCGATCTACATTAACTCTCCAGGTGGTTCATTTACCGCGCTGACAGCAATCTATGACACGATGCAATTCGTTCGCCCTGATATTCAGACCATCTGCTTGGGTCAGGCAGCATCAGCTGCAGCAATCATCCTTGCCGGTGGCACAAAGGGAAAGCGTTATGGTCTCGAGCACTCACGTATCTTGATTCACCAGCCTTCATCTGAGGGTGGAGGACAGGCATCTGATATTGAAATCCAGGCACGAGAAATCTTGCGTATGCGTGGACTTCTCGAAACGATGCTCGCAAAGCACTCCAATAAGAGTGTTGAAGAGATTGAGAAAGATATCGAGCGTGACAAGATTCTGACTGCTGCCGAGGCAGTCGAGTACGGAATTATCGATAAGGTTATGGCTTCACGAAAGGCCAAGCCTTCCGCGTAATTAAATAATTTATCGAAAGGACCGGGTGCGATGCTCAAGAAACATTTCGCACCCGGTTCTCTCTTTTCTTACTCTGCATATCGAAATCTCTGGATATCAGCGGTGCTCACAGTGGTCGCTATGTCAGCGTTTCCGATTGCAGTGGCTGTTACCGTTCTTGATGCCGGGGGCAGCGCAACAACACTGGGATTAATTCTTGCGGCCCGAGTTCTCTCCGGCGTCTTGCTTTCGCCAATTGGTGGCGTCTGGGCGGATCGACTTCCCAGAAAAACTGTTTTAATTTTGGCCGATGGCTTCCGCGCAGTAATGGGAAGCACGATGATCTTCTTTGATCCAACAAAAATCTCCATGTGGATTCTTGGTGCAATTGTCGTTCTCATGGGAGTTAGTGATGCTTTTGGTTCGCCTGCTTCGCAAGCGATTATGCCGAGCATCTTGCCGGATCACTTGCTTCCTGCCGGCAACGTAGCAAAGGGAATCGCACAGAAAGGTGGAACCATCGCTGGCCCCGGAATTGCCGGTGTCATTGTTGTTTCACTCGGTACCCATGCAACGTATATAGCTTGTTCGCTCTTCTTCCTGATTGGCGCAGCGATTCTCTTTCGCATCAAGGAGAACTACACACCTCCGGCGCCAGGAGAAGAGACAAAGTTCTTCGCCGACCTAAAAGATGGCCTGATCATCACCTGGAAGTACAAGTGGATTGCAGCGATGATCGCAATGGCATCGGTTCAATTGATGATGGTGGTGGGTACCGAAAATGTCTTGCTGCCGGTAATCACCAAACGTGATTTCAACACCGCATCGGTCTATGCAACTGCCGCCGCCCTCTTTAGTTTAGGTGGCGCGATATCTGCAATCATTTCAATTCGACTGAAGGTGAAATATCCAGGATTAGTGTGTGTGAGCGTCTGGGGACTCTTTATATTCGCTCCGCTCGTTCTCGCTTTTCCAGCCTCGAAGGAGATGATCTTCGTGGCATATCTCATCGCTGGATTCTCGGTCGGACCATGGGAAGCATTCTGGAGTACTCAAGTTCAACGTGAAGTGCCAGCGGAGTATCAAGGTCGAGTATTTAGTATCGATTACATGGGCTCTGTTGGTTTGATGCCGCTAGGCATGGCGCTGGCGGGACCGTTCGCCAATCTCTTTGGCGAGCGTCCACTCTTGATTGGAATCTCAATCTTCCACTTACTTATCTGTGGACTCGTACTTCTCGTTCCTGGAGTCAAGGAGATGAAACAGCCGGAAGCGTGAAGCGATTCCGGATCGAACAACTAGCCGAGTTCACCTATAGGCGAACAAAGTCGCGCTTGATTCACGCCACATTAAAGGTCGGCAAAAACTATATTTACACCCATGTCCACACGAATTGGCGAGGCTAACGACCTCTTGAAATGCTCCTTCTGCGGCAAGACCCAGAAGCAGGTAAAGAAGCTCATTGCAGGTCCTGGTGTCTACATCTGTGACGAGTGCATCGATCTCTGTAACGAGATCATTGTTGAAGAACTCTCTGAAGCCAACACACTTGGTCTTGCAGAACTTCCAAAGCCACAATCAATATTTGAATTCTTGGATCAGTATGTAATCGGTCAAGATCGCGCAAAGAAGTCTCTCTCTGTTGCTGTCTACAATCATTACAAGCGAGTACAGTCGGGTGAGACTCGTGGTGATGATGGAATCGAACTCGCCAAATCAAATATTTTGCTTCTCGGTCCAACTGGTTGCGGTAAGACTCTCTTGGCTCAATCACTTGCTCGCATGCTCAATGTTCCCTTCGCAATCGCCGATGCAACTGCGTTGACTGAAGCAGGTTATGTCGGTGAGGATGTTGAAAATATTCTGCTCAAACTTTTGCAAGCTGCAGATTACGATGTGAAGAAAGCCGAGACCGGAATCATCTACATCGATGAAATCGATAAGGTGGCGCGCAAAGCAGAGAACCCGTCAATCACTCGAGATGTATCTGGTGAAGGCGTTCAGCAAGCGCTCTTGAAGATTCTTGAAGGCACTGTTGCATCTGTTCCGCCACAAGGGGGACGCAAGCACCCACATCAAGAATTTATTCAGATTGATACCACCAATGTTCTCTTTATCGTTGGCGGCGCCTTCGCTGGTCTCGATAAGATCATTGAAACGCGCAGCGGATCAGCGGGAGTTGGCTTTAACGCCGAACTCGTAAGTGCGGAACAGAAGAACCGTAAAGATGTTTTTGCTGATGTGATGCCAGTAGACCTCCTAAAATTTGGAATGATTCCAGAATTCATTGGACGTCTTCCTGTGATCACCAGTGTTGAGAATCTCGACAAGCCTGCACTCATGCAGATTCTGACTGAGCCAAAGAATGCTCTGGTGAAGCAGTATCAGAAGCTCTTCAACCTCGATGATGTAGAACTCGAATTCACACCGGATGCGCTAGATGCAGTGGCAGAACTTGCACTTTCTCGCGGCACAGGTGCTCGTGGACTTCGTGCGATTATGGAGTCAATCCTCCTTGGTGTGATGTATGAAGTCCCAAGCCGCACCGACATTGCAAAGGTGATTATCGAAAAGGCATGTGTTGAGAGCAATGCGCCAGCCACTTTGGTGGAGCGTGCAGGCGATGTTCCAAAGCGAGCATCACGACGTGATAAGCCTTCTGAGGAAAAAAGCGCTTAGCCTTAACCGCTAGAATGCGCTCCATGACGAAGCGCGAACTCGCTCCATCCTTTGTACCTGCCGATATCGAGCCACGGCTCTATTCGCATTGGGTTGAATCCGGCTACTTCACAGCTGACTCGTCCTCACCTAAAGAGCCTTTCACGATTGTCATCCCACCACCGAACGTAACTGGCAACCTTCATATCGGCCACGCGCTCGACCAAACACTGCAAGATTGTTTGACTCGCATGAAGCGCATGCAGGGTTATGAAGCTCTCTGGCTGCCGGGTATGGATCACGCCGGAATCGCAACGCAGAATGTTGTTGAGAAGCAATTAGCGGCACGTGGACTTACCCGCCATGATCTTGGTCGCGAAGAGTTTGTAAAGAAAGTCTGGGAGTGGAAGGCCGAATCAGGCGGGCAAATCCTGGGACAGATGAAGAGACTTGGTGACTCTGTTGACTGGTCTCGCGAAGCTTTCACCATGGATGAAAATCTTTCGCAGGCAGTTCTGACAATTTTTAAGAAGCTCTTTGATGCCGATTTAATTTACCGTGCAGAGCGAATCATTAACTGGTGCCCACGTTGTTTAACTGCGCTCTCAGATATCGAAGTCGAACACCAAGACGATGAAGGCGAGTTCGTCTCAGTTCGTTACGGAGATGGCGAACAGAGCATTGTTGTTGCCACAACCCGTGCCGAAACCATGATGGGCGATGGCGCAGTTGCAGTTCATCCCGATGATCCGCGCTATCAGCACTTGATTGGCACAGAAGTTCTTCTGCCGCTTGTTAATCGCATGATTCCAATCATCGCTGATGAACTCGTGGATCCTGAATTTGGAACCGGTGCGGTAAAGGTCACGGCAGCACATGACCCTAATGACTTTGAGATGGCAGTGCGCCACAACGTTCCTTTTGTTGTCATCATGAACGAACACGGCATCATGGATGGCACAGGCACCGAATTCGATGGCATGGATCGCTTTGAAGCTCGTGTCGCAGTCGTTGCAAAGCTAAAAGAGCTCGGCCGTGTTGTCGCGGAGAAGCGTCCATATGTGCACGCGGTCGGACACTGTTCACGTTGCGATACAACAGTCGAGCCGCGTCTTTCAAAGCAATGGTTTGTAAAGGTTGCACCTCTTGCAAAGGCAGCGGGAGATGCTGTTCGTGACGGTCGAGTAAAGATTGAACCAGAAGAGCTTGCGCCACGTTACTTTGATTGGGTCGATAACATGCATGACTGGTGTATCTCACGTCAGTTGTGGTGGGGCCATCGCATTCCTGTCTGGTACGGACCTAACGGCGAGGTAATCGTTGTTGGGCCAGGCGAAAGCGCACCAGCAGGGTACGAGCAAGATCCTGATGTACTCGATACTTGGTTCTCATCTGCGCTATGGCCATTCTCAACTCTTGGTTGGCCAAATAACACAGAAGATTTGAAGAAGTTCTATCCCACCAGCGTACTTGTCACTGGTTACGACATCCTCTTCTTCTGGGTCGCTCGCATGATGCTCTTTGGTTTATTCGCAATGGATGGAACTCCACCATTTGGAACCATCGTCTTGCATGGACTTGTTCGCGATCAATTCGGTAAGAAGATGTCCAAGTCCAAGGGCAACGTTGTTGACCCACTTGAATTTATTGATAAGTACGGTGCCGATGCGCTTCGCTTTACCTTGGCTCGAGGATCTAACCCAGGTAAGGACCAGGCGCTTGCAGAGGATTGGATTGCGGGTTCACGTAACTTCGCAACCAAACTCTGGAATGCAACTCGCTTTGCCATGATGAATGGTGCAACCGTTGAAGGTGATCTGCCACCAGTTGACTCGCTCAACGCAATCGATAAGTGGATCCTCTCTCGACTTGCTGAGACCACCGCTGAATACAGTGAACTTCTCAACACCTATGAGTTTGCTCGAGCGAGCGAAGTCATTTATCACTTTGCTTGGGATGATCTCTGCGACTGGTATCTCGAGCTCTCTAAGGAAGCGTTTGCATCAGGAAATGCAGAATCAACTCAACGAGTTCTTGGACATGTACTAGATCAACTCTTCCGCCTTCTCCATCCAATAATGCCGTTCATTTCCGAAGAGTTATGGACCACATTTACTGAAGGGGAGACGCTAAACACCGCGCAATGGCCAGTAGCCAACTCTGCTCACCTCGATAAGTCATCCGAAGAGTTAATTACACAGTTGCAACGTGTAATTACAGAGGTGCGCCGATTCCGTAATGATCAGGGCGTAAAGCCAAGTCAGAAGATTCCTGGTCGATTTATTGCACCAGCGGATGTTGCGCAGTATTCATCTGCGATGGCTTTCTTGCTCAAACTAGAGCTCGTTGATTTTACAGCCAGTGCTTCAGTTGAAATTGGTGCAATTAAATGCGAACTCGATCTCTCAGGAGCAGTTGACGTCGTTGCAGAACGTGCCCGTCTTGAGAAAGATCTAGCGACAGCAAAGAAAGACCTTGCTACTGCAGAAGTAAAATTAAGTAATGAGGGCTTTATGGCCAAAGCGCCAGAAAACGTCGTTGCAGAAATTCGCGAACGTCAGGTTGCAGTGACTGCCGACATCGAACGTATCACTGCGCAGTTGGCAGCGTTAAAGTAATGACCATAATTTCTCCCGACGATCAAGAGCGCATTGATGCAATTGAGCAAGCGTTACTAAAGCGTTGGCCAGAGACCAGGATTGCACCCACACTTGAGCGAATCGCTGCGCTCGTTGATGCGTTGGGGTCTCCACAATTAACTTATCCAACGATTCACGTTGGTGGCACCAACGGTAAGACCACTACGGCGCGAATGATTGACTCCTTGCTCTTCGAAATGGGACTTCGGACTGGGCGATTTACTTCACCTCATCTTGAAAGTTACCTCGAGCGAATTTCTATCAATGGTCAACCCATTGATCCGAAGGCGATGATTTTTTCGTATAACGATATCTCCGCCTATCTCGACTTTATAGATAGTAAGTTTGATACCCCTATCTCGTTCTTTGAGGCAATTACCGCCCTCGCCTTCGCAGCGTTTGCAGAACACCCGATAGATGTTGGTGTCATTGAAGTTGGCATGGGTGGCGAATGGGATGCTACAAACGTTGTAGATGCAGATGTTTCAGTGATTATGCCGGTGGATTTAGACCATACCGAGTATCTGGGCTCAACAATCGGCGAAATCGCTAAAACCAAGGCAGGAATCATTAAAGAGGGCGGCTTTGTGGTGTTGGCTCAACAGCAGCCCGAGGCTGCCGTTGAACTTTTGAAGAAGGCGGCAGAGGTAGGCGCTGATGTGGCACGCGAAGGACTCGAATATGTCATCGAGAGTCGTGCGTTAGCTGTAGGTGGTCAACTACTCACAATCAAGACACCAAAAGATACCTATGAGGATATCTTTTTGCCGCTTCATGGAAAGCATCAAGCCTCCAATGCTGCTGCTGCTCTGGTGGCGGTCGAAGCTTTCTTTGGAGAACAAGAACTCGATTACGAGGCGGTGCTCGCTGGCTTTGCAAATGTGCAGTCACCGGGTCGTTGCGAGGTATTGCATCGCGATCCAACAATCATTGTCGATGCAGCGCATAACCCTCATGGTGCAAAAGCTCTTACCGATACCATTCAAAGCGAATTCACCTTCGATGAGGTCATTGGAGTCTTCGCTGCCATGGGCGATAAAGATGTTGAAGGTGCGCTAGTTGAACTTGAGAAGGTAATGGATTCGGTCATCGTTACAAAAAATTCCTCTTCACGATCAATGTCGGTTGCGGATGTAGAGGCGATAGCCATAAGAATTTTTGGCGGAGAGAGAGTTTTCGCAACGGAGACTTTGGATTTAGCAATTGAGAAGGCGCTCAAAGATTCTGTTCGACCATTGAGCGAAGATACGCTCGGAATTTTGATTACCGGTTCTGTTGTCACCGTTGGAGAAGCGCGGTCATTCATCCGTAGGCATTTTGCAAAGGAATCACAGTAATGCGCGTTCTTGGCTCTGCTGTCCTGGTAATGGAGTTCTTCATCATGGGTTTTGCGATGCTTATTGCAAAAAATCATGAGCCATCGACAATCATCGTCGGAGCGATCATCGCCGTCCTCTTACTTCTCACCCCTGGACTTTTGAAGAAGAAAGCTGGCTGGATGCTTGGTTCGCTCTTGCAGCTGGCAATGACTGGATATGCGGTAGTAGTGCCTTCGCTGGCGATTATCTCCCTCATTTTCAACGGACTCTGGATTGCGGCCATCGTTGTAGGGCGAAAAGGAGAGGCAATCCGAGCCGCCCTTATCGCTGAGGCGGAAAAATCTGGTGGCGCAGAAGGGTCCTAACCCCCGATAGAATGGCCATGTGAGTACAACAGAGAAGACACTTGTCCTTGTTAAGCCAGATGGGGTTGCCCGAGGTTTGGTCGGCGAAATCATCGCGCGTATCGAACGTAAGGGTTACACAATTTCGCAATTG
>JACCDW010089946.1_pt1 | contig 10006 bp, 22 predicted proteins | sample 7449781 | NCBI WGS metagenome assembly JACCDW01 (sample SAMN15323449, study PRJNA562643) | freshwater metagenome | isolation source: river surface water | place: USA:Blue River Watershed | collected 2017-08-18 | reverse complement strand
ATTTATCCCAAGAGATAGATACAACAATCGTAATACGTATAACGAAAACTCATACTAAGATGAAAGATATGTTTAGATTAATGAGAGAAGTCTATCGTGAAGATAGAAGAGAATTTTGGGAAAGTCTATTAGGTGCCATATTCGTTATGGGGTTTGGTATTTTTCTCTATTGGTTTGTCGGAACGTTCTGTTACGATATGTAAGATTTTGTGTTGTTTATAATGTGAGATTTCCCTCATCGTTAATTCGGTGGGGGATTTTTTTTATGCAGCGTTTGCTGTGCACCGTAGCTGCACAGATCGCATGGTTGATTTTGTTCGGCACGTGCCCATCAACATCGTGGATTAGCACCGTGCGCATGACAGAAAAAAAAGATTAGAAATATTTAAAAATATATTTGGTATAATGATTATAATGTTATATTTTTACATTAACTAAAAAACAATAATTATGAACACATCAAACAATCAAACCAAAAGAGAATTATCATTCAACGAATGGGTGACCAAGTACAATGTAGGGTCGTGTTATGTGGAACCAACTAAATATTTTCAAGGTAACCCAAGTAGTGGGTTTAGACCAATTGATAATGAGAGTTGGGTACAACGAATTTTTAAGTTGTTGGGATTTTAATAAATGGAAAGTAAAGAAACTCCTCATCGAAAGATGGGGATTTTTTTTGCTCTGAAGTTGCTGGTTCACCATGCGCTCCGATCCTGTTTGATTTTGTTCGGCACATGCCCATCAATATTCACCTGTGCGCATGACGGTGCATCTGTAAAAAATCATTCACAAAATTTTAACAAAAAAAAAGTGAAATAAATTTGGTGGGTAATAAAATTTTATTAACTTTATATCCTAAACAATAAACATTATGGTACACACACAAACACAAATCAAATCAAAAAAAGTGACCTTTGGGACACACAACGAAGTAAAGGGTTGGTTCAAACTATCCGATGGTACTAAAACTCATTTCACTATCAACAAATATGGTGAATGGGAACAATGGGGAAACACAAGAGATAATCTTGGTGTCACCGTACCTTTCATTGAAGATATTATCAATTTCTTAACCATTGAAGAATAATCCTATGTCTACTACCTTAAACTCAGCATTCAAAGAACTAAGAAAGTTTGGTTACTTTGCAAGACAAAACTTTATGTGTTGTCAAAATTGTGGATGGCACGCTATTCCCGAAGGAAAAGCTGATAAAGCAGTTTTCTTTCACCAACAAGACAACGAGAGTAAGAGAGAGGGTAAACCTTTTAACTTGGCTTGGAGTGGAGATGGTCAACAAATCTGTGACATCTTAAATCGTAATGGTGTAGAAACCAAATGGGACGGAAGTGAAAGTGTGAGAATAGAAGTAGTGTCTTGGTAATACATACGAATCCTACAAAGACCTCAGCGAAAGTTGGGGTTTTTTTATGCCAATTCCTCAGGTCCCATGCGCATGCGCTGATCGTCCCGATTTTGTTCGGCACACATTTACTCCGGGTGATCAGATCTGATCATAAATCGAATGTTGTTCGGCATCGTATTACACTTGCCCATCAATATTTCCGGCCGGTCTTCAGGTGATCATCTTCACAAAACATTAACAAAATAAATTTAAAATAAATGTAAATAAATTTGGATTATATTCTAAGCAGTCTTATCTTTGTCCCATAATCAAACACATTATATCATGAGCGCAAGAGTAACAGAATTATTAGATGCAACGGGTCTTAACTGGAATGTTAGAACCGAAGGTATTACAACAGACAGCGGAATCATCTTAGATGGTTACAAAGCATTGGTACGAGACGACACCAATGTTCCATTATCAATTCGTTCGGATGAATACTATCCGTATCAGAATCATGAGTTGGTTGAACTCCTTGACAAGGTTTCAGGTCAAACGGGTTTGGAGATTCGTGGTGGTGGTTCATTCAAAGAAGGTGCACGTGTTTATATTCAGTTGAAGTCTAACGACATGAGATTGGGTAATGACAAAATCGAAGGTTACCTAACTGGTATTAATTCTTTCGACGGAAGCACAAGCTTAGCATTCGGTCCTAGTAACATCACTATTAGTTGTCAAAACAAATTCTTTGCGGCCTTTAGAGAGTTACAATCAAAGGTACGTCATACGAAAAACATGGTAGTTCGTGTGGATGAGATTTGCAGAAGTCTCGAGAATGTATTGGAAGAAGAAAAGAAAGTATTTGAGTCTATCAAGAGATTAAGTGAGACCTCATTTGATTCTATCATCAAAGATTCAATCACTAAGAAGTTGTTCAACATTAAAAAGGATGTTGATTTGAATAACGAAGATGAAGTTGCAACAATCACTCGTAACAAGTTGAGTAGATTCTATGTGGACTTAAACGGAGAGATTCAAGGTAAAGGAGATAACCTTTGGGGTTTATTTTCAGGTATTACAAAGTACACAACACATAGTTTGACTAAGGATGATAACACAGAGTCAAAGATGTTTGGTGTGTATGGTAAAAGAGAACTTTCAATTTTCAACGATTTAGTTGAATTAGTATAATATTTGTTTGTGGGTAGTAGAACCTGAAAAGACTCGGCGGTACCCGAGCATGAAGGTTAAGGATAAGTATACAAGTAAGTCCCACAAGACAACGCACACGTCGCTGTTCAATACTTGTATATGGAGTAGGTTAGTTCACGGAAATTCATTAGACCTATCCTTAACAAAAGACTGACTGATGGAAAGACATCAGGTGATTTGTTTTTCATAAGTGTTTAACCTCTCGGATTGTCCCACCGAGAGGTTTTTTTATGCGCTGAAGTTGCAGCTCACCATGCGCTGTTGGCGCAGCTCGATGTTGCTCGGCACCGTATTACAGAAGAATCCTGATTCGACGCAGATCTCCATCCGGGATATTGCTCGGCAGTAATCAAATGTGCCGAACAACATTTACCATCAAGGTTCGTCCGATCACGGGAATTTTCTTTCACAATATTTTAACAAATATTATTAGGAATATAAAAATAATCGTTTTATATTTGTGTACTAAAACACAACAACATGATACTAAATCTAAATTCAATCGGTTCAGTAATCGATACCGAAACAAAAATCGTTTACGCAAAATATCAAACGGGTGGTTATGACAAAGATAGTGGTAAACACTTGGACGATTGTAGTGAACAAATTATCAACCTATTAAGTGAAGATGACATTATTTTAATCAACGAAAATTGTAAGTAAGATGGAGTACAAAATTGTAAGTGGTGGAAGTCCAAGTGAACTGACCACCAAAGTAAATGAAAGAATTAAAGATGGTTGGGAAATAGTAGGTTCTCATCAAGTGGTCATCCATCGTGAACAAAACCGATATAGTGGGATGCAACACATGGACACATTAAATCAGTTGGAGTATTCACAAACAATGGTAAAAAAATAATCATGACAAATTACGAAGTACTAAGTCCCGATGGGTTTACGATTGAATTCGATAAGCCGTATTACACCTCAAAGGAAAAGGCTATGATTGCTTTTCATGAGTGGAAAGAACGTTATAGAAGACAAGGTTATTATTCCTCAAACAACGGAAGAATACCTTTGGATGAATTGGAAAAACATTGTACAATCAAAACTATATAACCAATGGAAACATTTGACTTTTATGTAGACCAAAAGGCAACTACATGGTATCGTACTCATTTTGAGATTGAAGCTGAATCACTTGCTGAAGCAAAACTAAAAGCAAAGGAGTTCTTCGACAAAGGTAATACATCTGATTTGCCGTGGGAACAATATGATGGAACCACAGAACTAATGAGTGTAGAAGAAAATGGTGGCGCGTCCGTTACGGAAATCTATACTGATATGGGTGAGATGGTTTATCACGACGGGGATGCAACTTATTTAGCACAAATCAAATAGTCTTTGTAGTACAAAGGAAAGGGTGGTCAGAAATGTCCACCTTTTTTTATGCCCACGAGTTTTACCTGCCGGGGTGCAGATCATCCAATATTGCTCGGCAGTATTTTGTTTAACAAGAAGTCGAGAAGGTTAAACAAAGTCTACACATTGCTCGGCAGAATCTTGTTTAATAAATTTTAAGAAAGTTTAAACAAATTAAAATATTTTGTTGTTTATTGAAATATATGTATTACCTTTGCAAACGAAATCAAACTGTACCTTTATGAAAGTAAGTAGTAGTGCCGACACATTAAAGTTGATTGACCACAAAAACAAGTTAAGGGTTAAAATCCAGTTAAGCGATAACCGCAAGTATTGGGAGAAGTGGGTTTCCAAGAATAATGGTAAATGGGAATTCCTAAATAAAGTATCATCTTTAGATGGAGTACTTAAGTCTCAACAAGAGATTATAGATAACAACTATAAGAATTTGTTTGAGATGGTTATGACGAAAAAGTAGTTTGTGTTATAGTTTTGTGGTTAGTAATGTGTAGTTTATCCCCTGGCGAAAGTCGGGGGATTTTTTTTGCTGCGCATGATCATGATCTGCAGCACCATAATGATATTGCTCGGCATACATAAGTCATTGATTATCAGTAGTGTTTTATTTGCCGAGCAATTTCAGTGAACTAGTTAGCTCAGATCATGCTGCGTTTTTACCAGATAAACTGTGCCGAGCAACATTCAGCGCATGCGCCAGGATAATCGGGCTGAAAACTCTTTCACAAAATTTTAACAAAAAAAGTTTGTCGGTAAATAAAAAAGTATTATCTTTGTATCGTTATATTATTAAACACAAAACACATTATCATGGGAACACGTTCAACTTACCGCATCATTGAGGAATACTCAACAGGTAAAAAAGTAAAGAAAGTAAAACAGAATGAAATCTGTTTAATCTATCGTCAGTATGATGGATACCCTACAGGTCATCCGCTGGAAACCGCAGAATGGTTAGCGGGTGGTCAAGTTGTAAATGGATTACGTTTAGGAGAAGACAAGTTAGTTTTCAACGGAGCTGGTTGTTTAGCAGCTCAGCTTATTGCTAAGCTTAAGGATGGACCTGGCAACACTTACATTCACTCATTGAAAAGTCGTGGTGAAAGCTGGGAAGATTATCTTTACGACATTATCGTTAAAGAGGATAGAACAATCGAGTACGTTTGTTATGATAACAACGAAGACAAGACAGAAATCTTTCGTGGAACTCCTGCACAATTCGTAGAGAAATACGAAAAGGTGGAGGCATAAAAAAATATGGGATATTGTTTGGAATATAACAATATCCCTTTTATATTTGTATTCATTATTAACAACAAAACTTTATTATCATGGGCTTAGACATGTATCTATCGAAAAAAACTTACGTGAAACAATGGTCACACAGAAAACCTGAAGACCAATTTGATGTTTCCGTTAAACGCGGTGGTGAAATTTATCCGAACATTAAACCCGAAAGAGTATCTTACGTTGTCGAGGAGTTAATGTATTGGAGAAAAGCAAATCAAATCCACGGCTGGTTCTGTAATAACACTGAAGAAATTGTTGCGGATGTTAAGTATTACGTAACCAAGACTGATTTAGAAGTTCTATTAGAAACTTGTAAGAGTGTGTCCGATATATTAGCGAAGTCACCCAAGATTACCAAACAAGTTGTGGGTGGTTGGAAAAATGGTGAGGAATACCTGGTACCTGTCGAGGTGTATGACAATAATGTCATCGCAGATATACTTCCACCAACGCAGGGTTTCTTCTTTGGTTCTGACACCATTGATGATTACTACAAACAAGATATTGATGATACCATTAAATTCTTGGAAGAAGAATTATCTAATTGTGAAGAAGATGCTGAGTTTGAATACTACGCATCTTGGTAAATAAAATAAAATAACAGGGATATTGTTTGGAATAATGGTATCCCTGTTATATCTTTGTATTACTTAAATCTCATTAATATGCCAAATTGGTGCTCAAACACAATTACTATTAGAGGTAGTAAAGAAAACATCCGTCGTATCAAGGATATGATGGAGTCAATCGAAAACAAATCTGAATCGAATGTATTTCAGACTTTGGTTGGATACCCTGACCATATGACTGAAGGTGAGTATCAGGAGAAATGGTACGACACCAATGTTACGAATTGGGGGACGAAGTGGGATGTCTCGTATGACGACTCGTTTCCACAATACTCCGACGAGGAAATTGTAATTACACCCGACACTGCGTGGTCACCACCAATCGGATTTGGTACAATACTTGCTAAACTCTATCAGGTAGATGTAGAGCTGTACTATACTGAACCAGGCTGTGACTTCTGTGGTAAAACATTCTGTAATAAGGATGGTAGTGTGGAGGAGGATGACTACTCATACCTCGAGGGATTATTCATATTCGACCGAGAATACTTTTGGACGGAGATGGAATCTCAAGCAGAATACTGCATTGGTGATGAGGGGCAAACATTGGAGGAGTTCATTGCTAACTTCCCTTATGTAGATGTAAAAGAATTAACTGATTTCTATAACGAACAAAAAGAATACTATGGAAAAGAAGCTTAAAGTTAGACCAAGCAAATTCAAATCCACCTTAACATTCAATGAGTGGGTGGAGAAGTATAAGGTAAGTAGTGGTTACATTGAGCCGACGAAGTATTTTCAGGGTAATCCTGGCAGTCCGAGAATCACTATGGACACGAAGATGGAGTTAAGATACTCAAGAAAATCTTCAGACGGAAATAAGCAGAATTTGCTCGGCAGACTGCTATCATTAATTTCATTTTAAATTAAAATACACATGGGTAGAGTAAACAAGTTAACGGACGGTGTCTTTACAGGTATCGTGGGGAATGCAAGTGAGGTGAGTACTTACGACAGGTTCATTAACCTTAAAGAGGATTTGAGTAACAGTAAAGAGTCGAACGAATTCCTAAGGGAATATCAAACAGTGATCACAGAGAACAAGACGGTCTTCGACCAATTGGCATCTTTGGAGGAGATTATTATGCAACTCAGGTCCCGAGATAACATCGGTGAGGACTTCAAGTTGTCTATAGTAAGAGAGTACATTTATGCTCGAACCCCATTCTTCAGAAAGGACAAGGGTACCAAGGACATCAGGGTCATAGTGGGACTCACAGAATTCTACGGTGAGGATACACGGAATTTGATGGGCAACGAGGAGTTTGTAACTCGTGCCATTACTAAGTTGACTGATGCAATGAATCAGGAGATTAGTATTAACATTTCTCATTACAAAAAAATATTCTAGAAATATTTGGAATATACCAAATTATGTAATACCTTTAGCCTACCGTCTATGTTAAAGAGAAAAGATATTCAATCTATACGAGATAGGGTGCACTGTGACATCGTAATACACAGTACTTCTAAGATATGCATGGAGTACGGTGACGATAAAGGGGACCTTTATCTTAAGGAACCAATTGTGTATGACAGGTTTCATGTCGATAAAATTGTCAAGACCAAGCTTACATCCATCTGTTGTACCACAGGTGAGTTGTATGATGAGAATGAAAGGAGGATTAAATATTCGGGACTACCCTGGCGAATCCTAAAGGAGGTACACCGTCGTGTAGTACAAATGAAAGCGTTCACATTTAAACCACAATATGTATGACAGCTAGAACAATTACCTTAGGTAAAGAAGTAATGGTCTCTGACCCATGTTACACCGAACCCACTTGGTGTCAAATTAAATTGGACAATGTCAAACCCGGTAATTACATTGCCTACCACAAGACCCACGATGCTGGTGATTGGGGTGTTCGTTCGTCGATGATACTGGTAATCCATCAGGACCATAACGATGATGAAGACTTGGTATGGGACCTTGAGGATGGTGAAGTAGGAGTGGATTCAGGTCAAGCTGGAATCTTCTCATATGAAACTTACAGAAAGGATGGACTCGAGATGGAGGTGCCGACCGTTGGATACGATGGTAAATCATTCGATTGGTTAGACTCCATTATGGGGGATAATGAGGATGGAGGTGATTGGTACGGTAAGATGTGCAAGATGACGCTGACCACAGAAGGATGGGGAACATATGATCAAGGAATAGTTTCCCGTAGTGGTCTTGGAGACGGGAGTTATAATCTCTACACAGCCAGCATCGACGGTGAAGTTGTTGCAATGGCGGTTGACTTTGCGGTGGAGGAAGAACCTGTAATAGATTTCGAATTTTTTAAATAAACCATATGTCAAAGAAGATTAAGGTTAGATTTAACTTAGGGAAAGGTCAGAACTACATGAAGTGGAAGGTCCAACATCCAAATGGACATGTCTACTACTATAACCCAACAGATGTTCAACTGATCATGACGGATTGTATACTCAAGAACAGTAGGACCACAGCTCTGAAGATTCTAAATGGAGAACACAAAACGGTTTGTGCATGGGTTCTTTGTGACACCATAGAGATTCGTAAAGACGACTTCATTCCTGATAACGGTCAACAGGTGAAGTACAATCCACGGGTGTTACCATTTTGGAATAGGGATGGTGTTGATATGGATGGTTCCAAGATCAGGGAAATGTATTCAGTAAACTCCAAGCTCAACATACGATCATGATCTGATCACCTGAAGGAAATAGAGCAATATTGCTCGGCACACTTTTTAAACTAATATTATGTCCATTAACCAAACAAGTCTAAGACTATGGGTCGAGGGAGAAATCCATAAGATTAAATTCCAACTCGAACTCGGTACCATTCTACCTGTAGTAGGTAGAGCTAAGATTAATCTGCTCGAAAGTCTCGTTGAAGACTTCAACCTCCATGAAATACCAGACGAAGAGTTAACTTACCACAAGAATTTCTGATCACGATCTGATTCTGAGATGGAATCAGGTGAATATTGCTCGGCACAACTAAAACACATACCAACATGAAAAGATTACTAAGACGTTTAGAATGGATTATCGATTACTACTTTGTCATATTCTTGTACAACTCATACAAGGTGCACAGGTACCATAAGTACATGAAGGATAAATGGGGGGAGAACTACGAGTCTCCGTCTGATCTGTGAGAAGGACCTGTCGGATATTGCTCGGCAGGGAATATAAAAAAAAGTTCCCACAGATTTTTTTTTACCGACTATTTTGTTTATAATTTATATATAAACAAATAATGTCATGAAAACAACAACAACCAAGTCTCGTAAGACTACAGCGAAAAAGAAGACTACACGTCAACCTTTGACTACTTACGTTCCCGTGTCTGACAACATCTACCATGATGGTTCATCTTACCGTGTTCGTGTAAGTTTGAACGGAACAAAGTATTCTAAGAACTTCTCTTCTAAGAGAGCAGCGGTTCAGTACCGTAATCAATTACAAGGTAAGTAATACACGTATAGTAGTAGAACTTCTTAAGGTCCCCTCGTGGGACCTTTTTTGTTTTGGGCGTATGACACCCTGCCGAGCAATATCTTCCGGCGATAGATGTTGGTACATCGATTCCCGTGCCGAGCAACATTCGTATGACATCTGACCCACCTGTTGTATGACTTATGCGGGCCTCCCCTGTCGGGTCGGCCCTTCATCCCGATGTATTACTTGCCAGACAAAATTACGTATGACAGGACCACTAATATTGTTTGGCAATTGCGGGGTCCTTCGGACCCCTTCAGGGGAACCTGAGGGACAGACGTATGACACATTATTATATCCATATATATGACCTTGTACTACATCCCCTGAAGGGCCGACCGCTAGGGAGGCCCGTATAGATTACTGGTCCGTATTACACTATTACGGTTATATTTTGGTACCGGAAATAAAACTAGGTCGTGATTCACGCACAGGTCAATCCCCAGCTAGTTCACACCGAAGTGGGAGAAAGTGGTAAAATGTGGATAATATATATGTGATGTGGAAAAGTAGATAAAAAAAGATAATTTTATATACCAAAAATGATCACGATAAAAAAGTACCGATTAGACCCCTAAAAACAGGGATAAAATGGGGGTAATAAATAGGATTTAATTATATCGGTCGGAGACTGTCGTCTCCTCCCTTCAGGGGAGTTTATCTTCACTT
>JACCDW012076457.1_pt1 | contig 10007 bp, 10 predicted proteins | sample 7449781 | NCBI WGS metagenome assembly JACCDW01 (sample SAMN15323449, study PRJNA562643) | freshwater metagenome | isolation source: river surface water | place: USA:Blue River Watershed | collected 2017-08-18 | reverse complement strand
GCATAAAACTGAAGAGCCTGGATCGGGAGATCTTGAAGATGGGTCACAACGTGGTGTCCAAAGCCGTCAACGCGGTCCAGTATAAAGTTTGCTCGGCCCAGTCGATGGGCTGCATGCGCCTTGCTTGCTGAATCCACGTCAAAAATTCTGTGCGTGGAATTTCTTGAGCCCCCAACGAGGCCAAGTGCCGGGTGTTTTGTTGGCAATCGATCATGGTGATGCCGTGCGCCAAACACACACTCACCAAACTGGCCAGAGCCATTTTGGAGCCATCGGTGATCGTGGTGAACATGGATTCACCAAAGACGGAATGACCCAAGGCGACGAAATAAAGACCTGCCACCAATTCGCCATCCAGCCACACCTCAGCACTGTGTGCGAAGCCAGCACGGTGCAGGTCTTCATAAGCCTTCACCATGGCGGGAACAATCCAAGTGCCGTTTTGTCCGGGTCTAGGAGACTCGCTGCAACGGCGCATGACTTGGCTGAAGTCTCGGTCAAAGCTCAGCGAAAACCCAGGGTGGCGCGCCCAGCGTTTCAGGGTTTGGCGCAAGGAGCGGTGAAAACGAAAATGGCGGGTGTGCAACACCATTCGAGGGTCTGGACTCCACCACAACACGGGCTGTCCTGTGCTGAACCACGGAAAAACACCTTGGCTGTAGGCCTCGATGAGGCGGGTGGCAGACAGGTCATGCCCGGCGGCCAACAAACCGGGCGCAGGGGAACTTGTATCCCAAGCCATTGTGGGGTTGGGCAAGGGTTCATCGGCTTGAAGCCAGATCAGTTCGGGCATCTTGGGGGCGCTTGGCATATTGGCATTACACAATAAATGGCTCGCGTGACTGATGGTCTTGGCCAATGCGTTGCAGTTTTTCGGTTTATCCTTGAAAAATCCGCTTCAGCTCGAAGCGGCTTGTTCACTGTTCCAAGGCCAGAGCGCACACCATGGATTCTTTTTCTCACAGTTGGATGCAGCCAGACTGGCCAGCCCATCCTCGCGTTCGGGCCGTCATGACAGACCGCAGTGGCGGTATCTCCAGCGCACCATGGGACAGTATGAATTTGGGTGATCATGTGGGGGATCACCTGCCGAACGTGCATGTCAATCGTCAGCGCTTGCAGGACGCGATCGGTGTTCGGCCTGTTTTCCTGAAGCAAGTGCATGGGGTCGATGCGATGGTGCTGGATGCATCCAGCCGTGATGGCGTGCTGGCCGATGCGTGCTTGACCACGGGGACAGATGCTGCGTGCACCATCATGGTGGCCGATTGTTTACCCGTGTTGATGTGTGATGCATCGGGCCGTTGGGTGGCTGCGGCACATGCCGGTTGGCGTGGATTGGCGGGCGTGAATGGCGTGGGGGTGCTCGAGAGTTTGTTGACGACCTTGGGTTTGTCGCGTACAGCTCGTCAGGATGTGTTGGTCTGGTTAGGGCCTTGCATTGGGCCTTTGGCCTTTGAAGTCGGCTCAGAAGTCATGGCGGCCTTTTGCGTGGATGACTCGCACTCAGCCAACTTTTTCACGCCTGCGGGACATGGAAAATGGCGGGCAGATTTGCCCGGCTTGGCCAGGTGGAGACTGCGTCGCATGGGACTAGAGCGTGTGTACGGCAACGACAGCACACCAGATTGGTGTACTTTTTCCCAGAATTCAAGATTTTTTTCCCACCGCCGTGACGGACGTGTCCTCGGTCAGTCCGGGCGCATGGCCGCCTGCATCTGGCTCGTCGACTGACTTGGGGTGCTGCAGAACTTGGCCTGCTGCAGATTCCTCCCCCCGCCGCTTGGCCTTGCGCCGTAAAGGGGTTCCCATCAAATAGGCCACCAAAGACATGGGCACCACGCCATACAGCAAGAATGTGATGACGGCTCCCATCACGGTTCCCTGTGTACTGAATGCCTCGGCCAAGGCCATGAGCAGGGTGACATACAGCCAGGCCAACAGAATCAAATACATTTTTTTGTCTTTGTAATTTAGGTGACATCAAATTGACAGATACTGAACGCAGTCAGATCAGAAAAACAATTTAACAGGAGACAAGGCATGAGTGCTTCCACGCCAGAGTTCTGGGCCCAAATGAGCGAGGGCTTTCAGCAAAGTCTGTCCAAAAGCTGGGGCCAGGCCATGCAGCATTTTCAAACCATCGATTTGGGAGGGCTCAAGCCCGGCGTTGATCCGGCAGCGCCACAGCTCAAATTTTCACCTGAAAAGCTCGAGAACCTGCAAGGCCAATACTTCAAAGACGCTTCGGATTTGTGGAACCAGAGCCTGCACAACAGTTTGCAGGTCAAAGACCGTCGTTTTTCGAGTGAAGCGTGGGCATCCAACCCCGTGGCCGCTTTCAATGCGGCCACATATCTGCTCAATGCCCGAACCCTGATGGGCTTGGCCGAGGCGGTGGATGCTGACGAAAAAACCCGCACCCGTATCCGGTTTGCCATTGAGCAATGGGTTGCCGCTGCCGCGCCCAGTAACTTCCTGGCTTTCAATGCCGAAGCGCAAAAGAAAGCGGTCGAAACCAAGGGTGAAAGCATCGCCAAAGGTGTGCAGAACCTGATGCACGACATGCAGCAAGGCCATGTTTCGATGACCGACGAGAGCCTGTTCGAGGTCGGCAAGAACGTCGCGACCACCGAAGGTGCCGTGGTCTTCGAGAACGAGTTCTTCCAACTGATCGAATACAAGCCGCTCACTGCCAAGGTTTACGAGAAGCCGTTTTTGTTGATTCCACCTTGCATCAACAAGTTCTACATCCTCGATTTGCAGCCCGAAAACTCATTGATCCGTTATGCCGTCAGTCAAGGCCACCGCACGTTCGTCGTGAGTTGGCGCAACCCTGATGAGTCCATGAAAGACAAGACTTGGGATGACTACATCGAGCATGCAGCCATCCAGGCCATCCACACGGTGCAGGACATCACGGGCGCGTCCAAGATCAATGCCTTGGGTTTCTGCGTCGGCGGCACCATCTTGTCCACCGCGCTGGCCGTGTTGGCAGCGCGTGGCGAAAAGCCGGTGGCCAGTGCCACATTCTTGACCACGCTGATCAATTTCACCGACACCGGCATTCTGGACGTTTTCATTGACGACAACTTCGTCAAGTTTCGCGAAATGCAGATGGGTAAGGGCGGGCTGCTCAAAGGCCAAGACTTGGCTTCCACCTTCAGCTTCCTGCGCCCGAACGATCTGGTCTGGAACTATGTGGTGGGCAACTACCTCAAAGGTGAAACACCACCCCCGTTCGATCTGCTCTACTGGAACAGCGATTCGACGAATCTACCCGGTCCCTTTTACGCCTGGTACCTGCGCAATACCTACCTGGAAAACAACCTGGTCAAGCCCGGTAAGGCCAAGGTCTGCGGCGAAGCCATCGACCTGCGCAAGCTGGACTTGCCGGTGTACGTTTATGGTTCACGCGAAGACCATATCGTGCCCATTGGTGGTGCGTATGCCAGCACCCAAGTGCTGCCGGGCAAAAAACGTTTTGTCATGGGGGCTTCCGGCCACATTGCTGGTGTGATCAATCCGACTGCAGCCAAAAAGCGCAGCCACTGGCTGCGCGAGGATGGCAAGTTCCCAGCCGATGTGGATGCTTGGATTGCCGGAGCCAAGGAAGTGCCCGGCAGTTGGTGGACGGACTGGTCCAGCTGGCTCAAAACCCATGCGGGCAAGCAAATGGCTGCACCCAAGACCTACGGTAAGGGCAGCAAGTTCAAAACCATCGAGGCGGCCCCCGGCCGTTATGTGAAGGCCAAGGCCTGATTGATTTTTATTGGAGACAAAAATGGAAGATATCGTCATCGTTTCAGCCGCCCGCACCGCCGTGGGTAAATTTGGCGGCTCGCTCGCCAAAACGCCAGCCACCGAGCTGGGCAGCATCGTCATCAAGAGCTTGCTTGAGCGCAGCGGCTTGCCTGCTGATGCCATCGGTGAAGTCATCATGGGCCAGGTACTGGCCGCAGGTGTGGGTCAAAACCCTGCCCGCCAAGCCATGATGAAAGCCGGTGTGGCCAAGGAAACGCCAGCGCTGACCATCAACGCCGTGTGCGGCTCGGGCCTGAAGGCCGTCATGCTGGCTGCGCAAGCTGTGGCTTGGGGTGACAGCGAAATCGTGATCGCCGGCGGTCAGGAAAACATGAGCGCCAGCCCGCATGTGCTGAACGGCAGCCGTGACGGCCAGCGCATGGGCGACTGGAAGATGACCGACACCATGATCGTGGACGGTCTGTGGGATGTGTACAACCAGTACCACATGGGCATCACCGCTGAAAACGTGGCCAAGGCCCACGGCATCACCCGTGAGATGCAAGATGCTTTGGCGGCAGGTAGCCAGCGCAAGGCCGCTGCTGCACAAGAAGCAGGCAAATTCAAAGACGAAATCGTTGACGTGCTGATTCCTCAGCGCAAGGGCGATGCATTGGTTTTCAACTCCGACGAATTCATCAACAAAAAAACCAGCGAAGAAGTGCTGGCCGGTCTGCGCCCTGCATTTGACAAGACGGGCAGCGTGACCGCAGGCAACGCTTCGGGCATCAACGACGGGGCAGCCGCCGTGATGGTCATGACCGCCAAGAAGGCCGCGGCCTTGGGCCTCAAGCCCCTGGCCCGCATTGCCGCCTTTGGCACCAGCGGTTTGGACCCCGCTCATATGGGCATGGGCCCTGTGCCTGCGTCGCAAAAGGCGCTGGCTCGTGCTGGCTGGAAAGCGCAGGACGTCGACCTGTTCGAGCTGAACGAGGCGTTTGCTGCACAAGCCTGCGCTGTGAACCAAGCCTTAGACATTGATCCGGCCAAAGTCAACGTCAATGGCGGTGCGATCGCCATCGGTCACCCCATTGGTGCGTCTGGTTGCCGCATTTTGGTGACCTTGCTGCATGAGATGCAGCGCAGCAATGCCCAAAAAGGCCTGGCGGCCCTGTGCATTGGCGGCGGCATGGGCGTGTCGCTGGCGATCGAGCGCGTTTAAAAAAACCAGGCACTCCACTCTTTTGGATTGGCACGCGGCCCAGCTGTATAAGGGCAGCCCTTTGCCATGAGGTGAGTGCCTTCACTTCACTTCACTTCACTCATAACAAGGAGACAAACCATGAGTCAAAAAGTAGCGTACGTCACAGGTGGTATGGGCGGTATCGGTACCGCTATCTGCCAGCGTTTGCACCAAGAGGGCTTCAAGGTCATCGCTGGCTGCGGACCAACCCGTGATTACAACAAGTGGTTGGATGAGCAAAAAGCGTTGGGCTTCACCTTCTACGCCTCCGTCGGCAACGTCGGTGACTGGGATTCCACAGTGGAAGCATTCACCAAAGCCAAAGCTGAGCACGGCAGCATCGATGTGTTGGTCAACAACGCGGGTATCACCAAGGACCGCATGTTCCTGAAGATGTCGCGCGAAGACTGGGACGCGGTGATGAACACCAACCTGGACTCCATGTTCAACGTCACCAAGCAGGTCGTGGGCGATATGGTCGAAAAAGGCTGGGGCCGCATCATCAACATCAGCTCGGTGAACGGCGAAAAAGGCCAAGCGGGCCAGACCAACTACTCGGCAGCCAAAGCCGGCATGCATGGCTTCTCGATGGCCTTGGCGCAAGAGCTGGCCACCAAAGGCGTTACGGTCAATACCGTCTCGCCTGGCTACATCGGCACCGACATGGTCAACGCCATTCGTCCCGATGTGTTGGAAAAAATCGTGGCCACCGTGCCCGTCAAGCGCTTGGGCAAGCCCAGCGAAATCGCTTCCATCATTGCCTGGATGGCCAGCGAAGACGGCGGTTACACCACAGGTGCCGACTTCGCCGTCAACGGTGGTTTGCACATGGGCTGATGCGCTCGCTTTTGGGCAAGCTCGCTTGTCCATCACGCACAAAAAAACCCGCTTGCGCGGGTTTTTTTGTGTCAGCGCATCGGCAATCGTGTCGTCAGTGACTGGCCTGCTTGCCTGCGCCCACCATCTGCATGGCCGAGGCAATCAGACCCGATACTTCGGTCATGTTGCCTGGCACGATCAGTGTGGTTTTGGCGTCTTGCGCCACTTTGCCGTAGGCTTGCACCGCTTGTTCTGCCACTTTGAGTTGCACGGCTTGCTCGCCACCGGGCTGGCGGATGGCCGCTGCAATGCGTTCAATGGCCAAAGCCGTGGCGTTCGCCATTTCGGTGATGGCGGCGGCATCGCCTTGGGCTTTGTTGATGGCGGCCTGCTTTTCGCCTTCTGAGCGGGCGATGAAGGCCTCGCGCTCACCTGTAGCGATGTTGATCTGTTCCTGGCGACGGCCTTCAGAGGCAGCGATCAGAGCGCGTTTTTCACGCTCAGCCGTGATCTGTGACTGCATGGCGTGCAGGATTTCGCTGGGCGGTGTCAGGTCCTTGATCTCGTAACGCAGGACTTTGACTCCCCAGTTCAGTGCGGCCTCGTCGATGGCTGCCACCACCTGCGCGTTGATGATGTCGCGCTCCTCAAATGTCTTGTCCAGTTCCAGTTTGCCGATCACGCTGCGCAAGCTGGTTTGCGCCAGCTGGGTCACGGCCACGATGTAGTTGGATGAGCCATAGCTGGCCAGTTTCGGGTCAGTGACCTGAAAGTACAAAATGCCGTCCACTTGCAGTTGCGTGTTGTCCCGCGTGATGCAAATCTGGCTGGGCACATCCAGCGGGATTTCTTTGAGGCTGTGCTTTTGGATCACGTTGTCCACAAACGGGACCACAAAGTTCAGGCCCGGCGTGAGGCTGGCGTGGTATTTGCCCAAACGCTCCACCACCCAGGCGTGCTGCTGGGGCACCACTTTGACCGTCTTGATGATGAACAAGACGGCGATAACCAGAAAAAGAATGGCGATTTCCATGTCAATACTCCCTTTTTAAATGTCGTTCAGATTTTTTCGAGAACAAGGCGGTTGCCTTGAATGGCCTGAATGCGGTGCAAGCCAGGTGTTGGTGCTTGTGTTGATGTGCTGATGGCAGTCCATGCTGCACCGCGGTGTTTGACTTGTGCGGTGCCTTGGTCATCCCATGCCTCCACGTGGAGGGTCTCGCCAATGTCCAAGTGCAATTGGCTCGGTTCAGCCATTTCGCGGCGCAAGCGGGTTTGACGCCACAGCACTGCCGCCAACCCGCCAATGAGTGCAGCCATGACCAGTTGTGTTGTCAAGCTAGCGCCCATGTGCGCCGCCAGGGCGGCGGCGACAGCACCGATGGCCAGCATCAACAGATAAAAGGTGCCACTCATCAGCTCTGCTGCCACCAGCAGGCCTGTCACCAACCACCAGATGGTTGAGTTGTTCATGCTTTTCCTCGGAAATGAAGTGTATTGGCTGACATGCTACCTTTTTTGTGAACCCACTCAGCGTGCAACAGCGGGTGGGGCAAGGATAATTGGTGCCATGCAATTTCCTGAAATTCAACGCTGGCGTTTGTCCGTTGCCCCGATGATGGACTGGACCGACCGCCATTGCCGGTTTTTCCACCGCCTTCTGACACGCCACACCCTGCTTTACACCGAGATGGTGACCACCGGCGCCTTGCGCCACGGCAGTGTGCAGCGGCACCTGCGCTTCAACGCCGAAGAACACCCCGTGGCTTTGCAGCTGGGCGGCAGCGACGCCGCCGACTTGGCCCATGCGGCCAAGCTGGGGCAAGAGTGGGGTTACGACGAAATCAACCTCAACTGCGGCTGCCCCAGTGACCGGGTGCAGCGCGGCGCTTTTGGCGCTTGCCTGATGAACGAGCCGCGCACCGTGGCCGATGGCGTCAAAGCCATGCTGGACGTGGTGGACGTTCCGGTGACAGTGAAGCACCGCATCGGCATTGACCGCATCGAGAGTTACGACTTTGTGCGCGACTTTGTGGGCACGGTGAGCGATGCCGGTTGCAAAGTGTTCATCGTGCACGCCCGCAACGCCTGGCTCGACGGCCTGAGTCCAAAGGAGAACCGCGAAATTCCGCCTCTTCGCTATGAGCTGGCCTACCAACTCAAAAAAGATTTTCCGGGCTTGGTCATCGCCGTGAATGGGGGCATCAAAACCAACGAAGAAATTTCCAACCATCTTCAGCACGCCGATGGGGTGATGATCGGGCGGGAAGCCTATTACAACCCCTGGCTGCTCAACACTTGGGATGCCCAGTTTTACGGCGATGCGCATGAGCAGCCCAGCCGCGAAGCCGTGGAAGATGCCATGGTTGCTTATATGGAGCGCGCTTTTGCCGAAGATGGCTGCCCTTGGTACGCGATTGCCCGCCATATGCTGGGTCTGTACCACGGCCAGCGCGGCGGGCGTTTGTGGCGTCAGGTCTGGAGCGACCACAAGCTCAAGCCTTTGCCACCACGTGAGGTCTGGGCTTTGGCCCGAGCGGCGCTGATACGGGGAGCGGTGGTCAGCGACTAGACCAGCCCGCCGAATTTATTGGGCGGCCTGCAAGCCGTTCATGAAGTGCGCCGACATGCGTTCGGCGGCTTGTTCGGGTTGGCGCTCGGTCAGGGCCTGAACAATCGCGCGGTGCTCGGCCAAGGATTGTTCAATTCGGCCTTCCTTGAACAGCGAGCTGTGGCGGTTGAGTTTCATCACCTTGCGCAGGTCGGCCACCATCTGGTCACGCCAGCGGTTGTTGGCGATCTCCAGCAGCAGCATGTGAAAGGTTTCGTTGATCTCGAAAAAATGGTCCCGGTCGTGGGTCGCTTTTTCCAGATCCTGGTGCAGAGCGCTGATCTGTGCCATCTGCTCGGTGCTGGCGTTCTGCGCTACCACTCGGGCCGCATCGGATTCCAGCAAGGCCAGCAGGTGGTAGACGTCGCGCAAGTCTTTCTCGCTGACCTCGGTCACATAGGCGCCCCGGCGCACCTTCATCGTCACCAGGCCTTCGGCTGCCAGGACCTTCAGCGCTTCACGCAGTGGGGTGCGGCTGATGCCCAGTGCCTCGGCGATGCGCAACTCGTCGATCCAGCTGCCCGGCTCCAGTTCGCGCGCAAAAATCCGCTGCCGCAGCAGTTCGGCAACTTCTTCGTACAGGGCGCGGGGGGCGAGTGACAGGGCGGACATGGGTGTGTTGAGGGGCGTATCAGAGGACTTGCGTCCGGACGTTTCAGATGCTGAATTGTAAGCCGGTTAAAATATTTTGCATCAATAATTATGAATCACGGTGGTTGTAAGCCGGTCTGCAGTCTCCAGCTGCCAAAATCCGCTTCAGTCATTTTTGTCCCGAAAGCACAGAGCCATGTCGTCCAAATCCTTTGAATTCAATGCTTCCAACCTGGAAGCCTGGCAAAAAGCAGCGACCAAATCCGCCCCGGGTGGTGATGTGTCGGCCCTCAACTGGAAGACGCCTGACGGCATCATCGTCAAGCCCTTGTACACCGCCGAAGACACGGCCAACTTGCCTTACGCCAACACGCTGCCGGGCTTTGAGCCTTTCTTGCGCGGCCCACAAGCCACCATGTACGCCGTGCGCCCCTGGACGATCCGCCAGTACGCCGGTTTCTCGACCGCCGAAGAGTCCAACGCTTTCTACCGCAAGGCCTTGGCCGCAGGCGGGCAGGGCGTGTCGGTCGCATTCGACTTGGCCACACACCGTGGCTATGACTCTGACCATCCCCGTGTCGAGGGCGATGTGGGCAAGGCCGGGGTCGCAATTGACTCGGTCGAGGACATGAAGATTCTGTTCAATGAGATTCCGCTCGACAAAGTCAGCGTCTCCATGACCATGAACGGTGCGGTACTGCCTGTGCTGGCCGGTTATGTGGTGGCGGCTGAAGAGCAGGGCGTGAGCCAAGACAAACTCTCTGGAACGATTCAGAACGACATTCTGAAAGAGTTCATGGTGCGCAACACCTACATCTACCCGCCCGAGCCGTCGATGAAAATCATCGGCGACATCATCGAGTACACAGCCAAGAACATGCCGAAGTTCAACTCGATCTCGATTTCGGGTTACCACATGCAAGAGGCCGGGGCCAACCAAGCGCTGGAAATGGCGTTCACACTGGCCGACGGCAAGGAATACGTGAAGACCGCCATTGC
>JACCDW011263173.1_pt1 | contig 10007 bp, 11 predicted proteins | sample 7449781 | NCBI WGS metagenome assembly JACCDW01 (sample SAMN15323449, study PRJNA562643) | freshwater metagenome | isolation source: river surface water | place: USA:Blue River Watershed | collected 2017-08-18 | reverse complement strand
CAAATCACTCTAACAGTGTCTCGGAGGCCATTGATTTCTGCGCAGAGACGAATTTAGAAGAAAACACGCAAAAAAAAGTTTTTTTGTTTTTTTTTTGGGTTCTGTGAGAGCCGCAGAGCTACTTTAGAACAGCTCCATCAGCTCGTTAACCTTGACAAGGCGGGCGCGGAGCGAGTTGTAGCGAATCTTGAGGCTGTCGCGCAGCTCCATCAACGCCGCATCCTCTGTGGGGTTCTGGGACGGAGGGCGCTGAATCAGAGCCAGAATCTCGTTGTCCACAAAGGTAATCTCGTGCTCGAGATATGTGCGGTAGACACCAAGACGTTGGCGCATAGTGTCGTCTGGGTTGCGGATGTCACTGCGGTCGCTCGTAGTACTTACACTGCGAGACAGAGGAGAGTTCAAGCCCGTGGCGACTTGACGGGTGATGTGAGAAGGAGGCGGCAACTGAATTGACTGGTCCATTGGAAGTTGAGAGGAAATGTACTTGATAGCCAGCTTTCCCTGGGCTTCAAATTTACAGGGTGGCGGTAAATCCCCGCTCTGCGAGCCACTTTACGAGGTCCTGCTCAGTACTCACGGTACCATTCATGAGACTATAGTCGTTGAACTGAAAGCCGATGCGCGCAAAGCAAGAGGCCTTGGAAAAACCCCAGCGTCTCTCAATCTGCGCCTTCTGGCCCCTCGCCCAATTGTGGCGACGGATGATGCTATTGAGCCGCTGACAACTGATTTCTGTGGCCATGAGGGACCGCTTGATATCCTCCGTAACAGCGGGTTCCTCTGTGGGCTGAGCTGGCTGTTCTTGTTGAGCGGGCATCTCCACAGGTGCTTCTGTAGAGCCATCAATAGGAAGAGAAGGAGGAGGTGGCGCCTCTACAGGATGGAGAATACGTACGAGTGGCTCTCTATTGCCTCGCTCAGACTGTGCTAAAGCAGCAAAGAAATCCGCCAGCTCCTGTGAGCTAAGCTGAGACTCAAGGGTGATAGAAACCTTGAAGGATGACATTGGAGCAAGAAAGGGTTGTACTGTTTAGAGGGCATCCAAAACCTTCAATTTTTCAAAAAAACTTTTTGTGGGGTTTTTTGTTTTGTCTTTTCTTTTTTTTTGGTTTGGTATGTGGCCAACTTACTCCTTCATGAGGAGCTCCACTGCGTCCAGCTTCAGCCACAGCGCGTTCTCCTGCTGGTCTACGCTGCGGAGATACTCAGAGCGGTCAGGCTCCTCGTAGTAGACACCGCGGCGGCGCTTGTCCATGGTGCGCACGAGGTCGCCCTGAATCTTTGCGCGCAGCTCTGCGAGGTCGCCCCTGAGCCGCTCCGCCTTCGTCTCGTTCATGACGTCACGATGCCGCGGCGCAGGAAGAGAGGTGGGCACCTCCTCAAAGCTCTCGTACGCAGGAGCGGAGGTGTCAACCCGCGGAGGCGGGAAGAAGACCTCGCGAGGGACGCCCCTTACATACGCCTCAGGGTGCTCCGTCATTGTGCGAGGGGGGAGAGGCACACCCCAGCCACCAACTAGAGCCTCTGTGCCACCACCTGGCATCGGCTTCGCAAGAGCAGGAGTCTCTGCCTCCTTCTTGGGGCGCTGGTCCGCGGGCAGCAGCTCGGCGTACGTCCACATCGCCATCTTGTGTCCCTCCTTCAGGAGCTGGAGGTCGATGGAGGCGTCCTTGTCCCAGAGGTCGCGGCAGTCGAAGCAGAAGCAGTGGGGCTTCATCGGGTCCGCAGGGCGCCAGCTCTGGACATCGCTGTAGCCATAGAGACTCATCTCAGGTACAGGACGACCCGTGATGCAGCCTGCGAGGCCCGAAGCCTTGCGCGCCGCGCGGTGGTCCTGAATCTGCTGAGCGGTGATGTTGAGGGAAGACATGGTGTTTGAGGGTTGGGGAGAGAGTGCTAGATAGTCACTGGTTGACATGTTCAATTTTACCGCTATTTCACACGTCTCACACAGAGAAGATTTCTCTGGGTAAGAGGAAGAGTCAACCTCCTTGCCGCAGCCCTCGCAGAACACATACACAATCACGCGGTCAGCCATCTTGATGCTTTGGAGAAAAGAGAAAGGAGTACCGCCTCTAGATAATTGGGTTTGTTCAAATTTAAAAAAAAAGTTTTTTTTGTTTTTTTTTTGTTTCTTAAAGCTTATCCCAGAATAAGCTTGGTGAGCTTTGTCCACAAGCTTTCATCTTCGGACTTCCCGTAGTAGAGGTCCATGAGAGTTTGACTCTCCTCGTGGTAGTCACACCACTCAAGCTCTGTGATGAGCTCAGTCTTACCCATCAAACGGAGTGTATTTTTGGCGTGCCAAATACAGTCTTGGCGCTCCTTGTTTTTGCTGAGGCTCATCAACGCCTCCTCCTTGGACGGACATATGTCTGCCCAGGATGCGAGGCCGTGTTTGCGCAAGAACTGCTGGAGAGTCATGGGGTTCTTCGGGGGCTCAAGTCGCTTCACGAGAATAGCAATGCTGTCCTTCAGAGATTTTTTTTCTGAAGGCAGAGACTTGCGTCTCTGAAGGAAGCCCTTGACAACGGCCTGAATCTTAACGGCCTTTTCCTCCTCCATTTGGCGCTGGAGGTGGCCTGTGAGCCAGAGCTCAGGTTTGTCAGCAAAGGGAGACATTCTGTTTGAGGGAGAGGAAAGGGTGCATGTGTATGGGTACACATCACCTTCAAATTTATTGAAGGGCGAGTTGTGAACGCGTAAGATGTCCTCGCCAGGCAGCCTGAATGGACCTCGCTGCCTTGTGCTTCTTCAGAAGACGCCGCGCAAGGAAACCACGTGCCATCAGCTGAATGGGATACGCAGCGAAATAGAGTCTGCGCATGTGTGCGTGGTAACAAGGGTAGCACAGGAGGTATCCGCTCTCACCACAATTGGCTGTCCATTGAAAACAGCTCTTACATTGCGGCCAGCGTACTCGCTCGTCTTCGTAAATGCAGCGAGGACAGAGAATCTCTGTAGGGCCAATGGGGTATTGACATCCTGGGCATTTCGGCATGTTAGACGCAGAAAGGAAGTGTACAAGCTAGTTTGTACCAGTGTGTTCAATTTTCCACAAAAAGATGTTTTTTCTTTTTTTTTTGAGTGGAGATGCGAGGGCTTATGCGTTCGCAACCTCTTCCTCCTCCCAGCGAGAGCCGCGGTCAGCATGATAGCCTTCGAAGCAGCGGTCGCAGAGAGAAATACTGTTGAGGTAGGGGTGATGATTTTCTGCGCCCAGTTGGTCGCACTCATGGCAGCGACGAAGGCCACGTTGAATAGCCCAGAACTCCTGCTCCGTCAGGCTTGGCCAGGGCTCTTCGCCCGCGGCCACCACAGGCGGCACTGCGGTCTGCGACTCGTAGAGTGCGTAGTCGCCGCGGCTCATGGCGTGGTCAACAATGCTCTGCCATGAGTTGCTGACCCAGAGAGACATCCCACCCTGGCAATCAAAGCCAGTGTAGTCACAGCCGCCTGTGTAGAAGAAGTAGTTGCCGTTGGTCAGAACACCACAGGCCATCCAGGAGTCGCCATCGTTCTCGCCTGGACGAATCCAGAAGTGCTCCTGGATGTTCTTGGGGAAGTCGCCTGCGTCAGCTTGCTCTCCCTCTACAGGGATTGAGCGGCGGATATCCTCTAATCGGTACCCCATCCACTCGTCCCCAATACAACCGTAAGGATAGGCCATTGACCGGCGAAGGTACTCCACGCCGTTCATCTTGCGAATGGTATAGCTGCGAGACATCTTGTTGGATTGAGAAAGAAGTGTGCCCATTGGGCACACCTAGACGCATTCAAATTTTAAAAAAGTTTTTTTGTTTTTTTTCTTGTTGCTCTGCTCAGGCCCGCGTCATGCTAATCTGCCACGCGGGGAACAGGATGCCCAGATGGTTTTTCCAGCGGAGCAGCATGGCGATGCTGGTGCCCTCCTGCTTCGTCTGGATGACCAGGGTGTTACCGTTCTTGATGTAGGCCGTGTGCTCCAACTCAAGCTCTTCTGACTTCAGGGCGTCGTGGTGAAAGGTCCTGTTGCTGTACAAGAGGTAGCGCTTCTTGCCTTGGGAGCGCTTGAGCTCTGCCTCAATGGCGCTGAAGTTCGTGCTGTCGATGCTGCTCTCCAGGTAGGCGGTGATGGAAGCAGCCACAAGAGAGCGCTTCTGTGCGTACTTTGACGTGGGTGACTTGTCCGTATCGGCACGCTCCGCTGCGTCCAATGCGACGAGGAAAGGGAGGCTCGGCTTGTTCTTGTGGATGTGCTTGACGTAGTCGGCCTCGGATGGCAGAGGGACTGTGATGTTGTAGAGAGCAGCGACCTGGGGGAGCGTTGTCTTGTAGAAGTAGGAGGCGTAGAGGTCTGCGTGGAAGGACTTGTCCGCCGCAGCATTGAAGAACTCGGGCAGAGAGTCTACACTCGTGCCACCGTACTTGAACTCCACGTGGACCTCATGCTCACCAGAAGATGTGTGGTACGTGATGGCGAAGTCGTAGTTGAAGCCTCGGCCACCTTTCTGCTTCACGTGGATGCAGGTTGCGTCTGTCAGTCCCTCTAGGGCAGCCATGTGCTGAAGCGCAGAGGTAAACTCTGTCTTCAAATGCGCCCACGCTGCGCCGTAGGTAGGGTCTGCGCAGAAGGCGTCACAACGGCCCTTGAAGAGCTCAACAAGAACAAACTCACGCTGCTTGTTGCGCTTGTCATTCTCCTCGCGGCCCGTGCCCGCCGCCTGGGAGAACAGAAGGATGTCTGTGTTGGAAAGAGTTGCCATGGGTGTACTTATGGAGTACACAACTAACCTACTCAAATTTCATCAAGGTAGCAAAAAAAAGTCTTGTAGTTTCTTTTTTTTGTTGTCTTTGGTCTAGCAAGGTCTTTACAAGTGGATACCAAAAGCCTCCAGAGTGCGCTCAAGAGCTCGCAGCTTGTGGTCAAGCTCTGCCCACTCAAGGTCAGCAGCCGCGTCTGCGGCCTCGCTGCATCGTCGCTGTTTCACCTTTAAGAAGGTATGGAGCGACAACAGCTTGGCCATCGCGTCTGACTCTATTGCCTCTTGTGTGGTCTCAGGGTTTACACGGACTGACCACGCATTCACACGGCGAAGACGAGGTGGTCCAGGAATGTCTGGAGGCACGGTGGTGAGAGCCTGGATAGGCGAGTTCAGGAGCGCACGATGAGCATCTGGAGTTCCGTCTGTTTGGCGGTCCTTTTTAAGGTACTCTTTACACGTCTCGCAGTCACATGTGTAGGGGTTGACAAAGAGGCCAAGATTGCCTTCCGTGTTGAGTGTGTGCTGGAGCACAGGGGAAGAAGTAGGTAAGACAGACGGGTCAGTTGCCATTGGAAGAAGACGAAGGATACAAAGTAGCCTTGGGGTATGCCTTTCAAATTTAAAAAAGGTTTTTTTTTCTTTTGGGGTTTTTGGGTTTCTTGTTTTTTCTTTTTTTGGTTGGGTTAGCTACCTACGCGCGTCTGGCACGCTCACTCGCAGCCACAGAAGCAGCGGTGCGCCGCCTTGGCGGGAATCAGAGGCGGCATGTCCGCGTACTCGTCTTCCTCGGGGATGGCGTTGAGCTCCCTGTGGCCTACGCCGTACTCGCTCATGCGGAGTGCCGTCTTGGTGCCCTCGGCCTTGCGCTTGGCATCCTTCTTGGCGCAGGTCAGCAGCTTCTCCATCTGGAACTTGCTGACGCCATACGGGTAGTAGCGGACGCACAGGGTCTTGGTGAAGACCGTATAGCCGTCCTCGCCCTCCTCGCTCTCGCCCTCCATGGCCTTCCAGGCCGTGTAGGGGTAGAAGTTGGGGCCCAGAGCGAGCGAGAGGCGGAGCGCCAGGTCCGTGAAGCGGAAGATGCGGTCCACCTTGACGGGGTAGAGAGTGGTGTACGTCTCCTCCTCACCGTCGTAGACCTCGCTCTTCTCTGCGCTGAACATGGACTCGTAGCCCAGCTGCTCCAGGCGCGCGCTGCGGTTGCGGAGGAACGAGTGGTGCTCGCGCAGACGCTCGGTCGTCATCTCGCTCTCGCGCTGCTTGAGCTCGGTCAGCGTCTCGCGGTACTTCACCGTCTTCCACTTGAAGAGCTCCACCTCGAACGACGCGCCCTTGCTCTCCATGAGCTTGGTGTAGATCTGGGCCTTGCGCGCCTCTAGGCACTTGAGGAGCTCGGTCTCCAAGATGTCCGCATAGGGCTCCATGGCGGCCTGCTGCGTCTCGCGCTGCTTCTGCTTGTAGAGCGCGACCAGCTCGCCCTCGCCAGGCTGCGCAAGGCTAGGGAGAAGAGCAGTGGCTTGGAGGCACTGGAAGACAGCGACATCCTCGGCGGAGAGCTTGACGGACAGGTTGTAGAGAGAGGCCATTGTGACTTGTTGGATGACAGGGAGGGAGTGTACCAGACATGTAGCAGGGGAAGGCGTTCAAATTTACTCAGACATCAAGCCTCAGAGGAAGTCTTGCTCAGACACAAAAAAAGTTTTTTTCTTTTGTTTTGTCTTGTTTGGTCTTTTTTCTTTGGGTTTTGGGGTTTGTGGCCTTGCGGCTCTTTTCTTTTTGTTTGGGGGGTTTGGGTTACGCAGGGCGCTTACGCGTCCTCCAGGACGAAGCCGTCGTCCTCAGACGGCTCGGGCACAGAGTCGTCAATGTGGGGCTTGGGCGTGCGGTGGAAGATGCCCGCCCACTCGCCCTGCCCGCCGTCCGCCAGACGGTGGTAGCAGTGGCCAGAGGTCAGGTTCACCCAGTACGGGGCGCCAGAGAGCATCACGCGCTGGAAGCCGTCCAGGGGCGCCACCACAGAGGCGGGCGGCGACGCGGGCAGAGCGGGCAGAGCCGCAGACGCAGACGCAGAGGCAGCCGCAGAGGGCTTGGGCGCCTCGGTGCTCTTCTTGGCCTCCTTCTTGGCGGCGCGCTTGGCCTTGGCGGCCGCGAGCTCCTCGGGGGACATCTCAGAGAACTTCTTGGGCCCGCGCTTCTTCTTCTCCGAAGAGGTCACCGAGACAGCCGCAGAGGCAGCGGCCTCGCCGTCAGACGCAGGCGCCTCCTCGTCGTCAGAGGAGGCCGCAGGGGCCTCAGCGGCCTTCTTGGCCGCCTTGCCCGCCTTCATCTTGGCGATGCGCTCTGCCTTCTGCTCCTCAGAGAGGCCAGCCCACGGGTTCTTGCGCTCCTTCTTCGCGGGCGCCGCCTCGCCGTCCGCGACCTCGCCGTCCTCCAGGACGACAGAGCTGGCCGCAGAGGCCACCGCGGCCTTGTGCTTGGAGACCTCGGGCTTGACCCAGGCCGCGCGGCGCGCCAAGATGTCCGCGGCAGACCAGGAGTCCAGATCCGCGTTCTCATCCTTCAGCGAAGAGCAGAACATGATGCAGTCCACGCCCAGGTCCTTCTTGGGGAAGCCCGCCTCTGCGAGCGCAGAGCGGACACGGCCCGTGAAGAGCACCCAGGCCGTCGGGGCGCGCTTGGGCTTGTCCTCGCCAGAGGCGCTCTTCTTCTCCTTCTTGGGGGGCTTGCCCGCGCCCGCCGCAGAGGGCTTGGCCGAGACGATGCCCTCCAGCGCAGAGAGACGGTTACCGAGGGTCTTCATCTCAGAGAGGAGCTGGTTCAGCACGGTGGAGACGTTGGTGGAAGACATTTTGGTCTTGGGGTACTTGGAGACAGGGGGAAAGTGTACCCTTTTCTGAGGCCAAAACCTATTCAATTTTACCCTGAAATTGAATGTCTCCAGAGGTCTGAAGAGGGGTTAAATTCAATCTCAGAGTAAAATTGAAAAGACAGCAGAATATACTGCTCTGAAATCTAATTCAATTTGGAAGTAAAATTGAATTTGCGGCTTATTTCTCTGACGGGTACACTCTCCCCAGCCATCTGAACCCGACAAGAATGACCTCTCTCGCCCCCTCTTCCTCTGTGGCCTTCCCCGCGCCCATGGCTCTGGCGCACAGCCTCAACAGCCGCGGCGAGCTCGGCATGTTCGTGAACCCCTATGCCTGCTCTTGCGTGACCTGCGTGGACTACGTGGCGGAGCGCTCTTCGCCCGTGGCCGAGGCCTCTGCGGAGGCCCCCGAGGAGCACTCTGTGGCTCTGGACCGGCTCTGACTGGGTCCACCAGGACTCGGCGTACGCGCGCTCGCCCGCCTCTGTGGCCTCGGGGCTCTTCCCCCTGCCCCGCGCAGGCTCGCTCTTGGGCTCTGGGCTGGGTCTGGGCCTGGGCGCCCTGCCCCCGCCGACCCCCGCCTCTCTGACGCGCTCTGTGACGGGCTTTGTGGAGGGCTGGGGCGGCGAGGAGCGCCCTGCGCCTGCTCTGGCCCGCACGGTCACGGGCCTGGGCCACGCCCCCACCGTGGCCGAGTCTGAGCACGAGTCTGACGGTGAGGCGGAGCCCGCTGCGGCTCTGCCTGGCCTCGGCCCTTGCTCTGCGGAGGAGGAGTCGCTCCTCGTGCGCCTCTCCAACCTCCGTCTGGACCTGAAGGAGCGCCAGGACGCCGTGTACGACGAGGCGTGCCGCTCTCACGACGAGATGGCCGCGCAGGACGCCGAGTGGACCGACCTGGACAGCAAGATTGACGCCATTGAGGCGCTCTTGCGCGCCTACGGCGTCGTGCTCCGCGAGGCGTGAGCGCTACCCCCTGCGTGTGCCCAAAACCCCAAAACCAAAGAAAAGAGCCGCAAGGCCACAAACCCAAAACCCAAGAAAAAAGGACAAAGACAAAAAAGAAAAAAAAACCTTTTTTGTCTTGGCCTTCAACTACAGGTAAATTTGAAGGCTGAACCCCCTTCTTAAGCAAGTACACTTTTCCCGCACTCTGACTCAACAACCATGGCTCTTCTCGCCCAGCTCACTGACAAGCTCTTGGCTGCCGAGGCTGCGAACAAGGAGCTCTGTTTGGCTCGCCGCAACACCAACGTCCAGCTGCTGGACGTAGAGGGCGAGATGGCGGCTCTCAAGCTCCGTCTAGACGAGCTCTCTCGCATCAAGGCGCAGCAGGAGGCTGAGCAGAAGGAGCTCCTCCAGTCCATCCAGGAGATGCGCATCTGCGTAGATGCTCTGAAGCCCAAGCCCACTGGGCGCGTGTGGCGCGTCTCTGACTGCCACAGCCATATCCCTTCTGGGGATTGGGCGGTGGAGGCGACTGAGAGTGGGACCTATGGCATCTGTGTGTCCTCCTCAAAGGAGGAGCGCAACAACATCACCGTGCCCCTGTTCAACGGCGTGAAGGCCTCTGTTTCCAAGAGGCGGTACAACGGCGCGAAGAGCATTGCCGTGGGCGACACGCTCTACATGGGCGACGGTAAGCGAGGCCTAGTCTTCAAGGGCCTTGTGACGGCACAGAAGACAAAGGGGCTCTTCCGCTCGGCCGACCTTTCCGTGCCCTCCTTTCGCCGCGCTCTGGGGGAGCGTGTACTCGCCTCTGGCAAGAAGGCCGACCTCCGTCCCCTGGACGACGAGGTAGAGATGATGTGGGACGTAGACTGGAGCCCCGTAGGTCCTCTGACCCAGAAGTGGAAGGACTACTTGTCCTTCTCTCAGCGGTGCACTGTCATCCCCCTCACCGAGGCGCCGCCCGCCTGAGTGTCTGAGCAAAGCAAAAAAACAAAGACAAAACAAGAAAACCCCAAACCAAAAGAAAAACCTTTTTTGTAAATTTGAATGTCTCTGTGCCCGAAGGGCCGTCACACCTTCCTCTTGTATCTAATGTAAGAATGACCACCTTACAACTCAACTATGGCCTGGTCGCCAAGACAACCCCTGAGTCCATTGAGATTAGAGGGCGGACCTTTGACTCCAAGGACAGACTCAAGGCGCTGGGCGCGAAGTGGAACGCGGAGAAGAAGGCGTGGGTCCTGCCTAGAGACGCAGACTTGTCCTCTCTGGAGCTGCCACCACCTCCTCCCCTCTCAGCCTCCATGCGCCAACAGATAGCGGACTACTATATCTCGGACTCGTATCTGCGCAGAATGAGGGGGCGGTCCAGGCACGGGCGCTGCTGCTCAGAGGCAAAGACCAAGTTGGACGACTTCAACCCACAGGGTCCGATGTGGTAT
>JACCDW010847455.1_pt1 | contig 10007 bp, 12 predicted proteins | sample 7449781 | NCBI WGS metagenome assembly JACCDW01 (sample SAMN15323449, study PRJNA562643) | freshwater metagenome | isolation source: river surface water | place: USA:Blue River Watershed | collected 2017-08-18 | reverse complement strand
TCTATAGTATACTTGTTGCACTGCTAGCAATAGTAGCAATGATGTTCTTGGTAGTTTTATTTTAAAGGTATTGTATGATCAATGACTTTTGGTTGAGACCTTTGTATTTTACACTAGGTTTCACTGTTTGTTTCTTTCTTTTTTCCACTGGAGTTATCTAAATGAAGCGTATTTTCACTCTGTCTATTTTGGCAGCTGCCGTTCTGGCAACAGGTTGTACTCGTATCGAAACCGGCGAGGTTGGTGTACGAGTTGGTTTTGATAAACAAGTTCAAAGTGGCGAACTGCTTCCTGGTTCGTTCAATCAGGTCCTGATTGGTGATGTGCTGACTTTCCCGATCAAGGATGTCAATGTCAAACTTGACGATATGACTCCTGTGGCCAAAGACAACAGCACTATGAAAGACTTTGATGCTGTGGTTATCTATAACATCAATCAGGCGCAGGTTGCTGAACTCTACAGTCAAAAGAGTCAGGCCTTTCACGCTCGTCATAATGGTGATATCTACTTGATGTACAACTACATCACCCAGACTGCTCGTAACGCTATCTACAAAGAAGCTCGTAAGTACGAAGCATTGGATATGGCAGACAATCGCCAGGCTATGGAACAGGCTATTAAAGAGCAGATTCAACGAAGCCTGGCTGAAGAAAAGCTGGACGGTAGTTTGATTGTTGGTCAGGTCCTGATCCGTAATGTTGTGCCTGCTGATTCGGTGGTTGCATCAGCTAACGATTTGGTTCGTGCCAAGAACGAACTCAAGCAGAAAGAAGTTGAAGTTAAGACCGCTGAAGCAGAAGCTCGTCGTATGCAGGCTCTGAGCAATCAAGGTTCTGCGTCAATTGCCTATATGCAGGCCAAGGCTATGGCTGACATTGCTGAAGGTGTCAAGAACGGTAAGGTCAATACCATTATTGTTCCCAGCGACTTCAAAGGTATGGTTAACGTAGGTCGTTGATGACTACAGAGTTCATTCGTAGTCAGGTTGAATACTATGGTAGGAACCTAAATTGTGGACCCTACCATAGTCGAAATCTAATACACGGACTCTACATTTATTACAAACAGTTATTAGATAAAAGAGTAAAAGATGAACTTGATGGAACAATTCTTAAAGAGCTGTAACTATCGCATCACTGAAGGTAGTGAGTATCAGTGGGAATGTTACGGACCTTGGGCCTATTGTCTAGACAGTTGGGACGGTAATCAAGATGGGCATAGTTTCACTGTGATCTTTGACACTCGAAATCAAACGGTCTATGAGCTACAGGCACACGACTATCAACGCACTCGTGCTTATCGTTGGGTTAATCCAGAATTTAGATCAGATCGTGAGGAAGAATGTGTTGATCGTGGATCTAGTTTAGACGAAGCCTGGGACGATCTCAAGTATGTGGATCTAGAAACCACAGAAGACTTCTTTACAAAGATGTCAGCTATCTATTCAAACGAGAGCTACGATACTCGTGTACAGGTTCCTCTAGAACTAGGTGATGACGAAATGTTTCAGCTTATGAAAATGGCACACGAACAAGACATCACTCTTAATCAGTTAGTAGAACAACTGCTACGCCGGGTAATCGAAGAAGAGGAGCTTCGTCGAGAATTAGACGAGATCACTATCAGTTAAATAATTGATGAAATTACTAATAGCTCTTTTATTAGTTGTGAATACAGCCTGGGCTCGCAATGAGCCCAGTCTCTTATTGCATAACACAAATACAGGTCACACTCTGATCTCACAGAACACACAGGAACAACGTCCGCTGGCCAGCATTACCAAGCTGATGACTGCCTTAGTTGCTCTTGATACAGGCTACGCACTAGAACGCCCTGTGCCCTTAAATCGTCGTTGGAGCACAGTGTTGCCCGCTCGCAGTTACACACGCGGTGAGCTAATGACAGCTATGTTAGTTCGCAGTGATAACAGTGCAGCCGAAACTCTAGCAGGAGATTATCCTGGAGGCCGTGAAGAGTTTATTCGTGAAATGAACGATCGTGCTCGTCGTTTAGGTATGCATCATACTCGATTTGAAGATGCTTCTGGACTCAGTGCCAACAATATCAGCTCAGCAGAAGATATTGCTATATTGGTCAAGGAAGCTCTTAAACTAGAGTATATGCGCAAGACTACTACTATCAAACATACAGAGATAGAGGTGCCTGGTAAGAAGAAGCCTATTAAGATACAGATCAATAATACCAATAGCCCTTTGTTAGGAGCTCACGATAGTGCTGTACTGAGCAAGACTGGCCTAACTAGCAAAGCAGGATGGTGCGTGGCTATGGCCTTTGAGCAGGACAATCAACAGTACATTGTTGTGGTATTAGGTGCTAAGAACAAAGCAGAGCGTACTAAGATGGTAGAGCGTACACTGGCTACACGCTGATCTTTGTGCTGAGTATATCAAAGGCGTTATCACAACTAGGCCTACGACAAACTAGTTCTTGTGTGGGCCATATAATTGGTCCACCTATAGTTCCTAGACTACCTCCTTGACCGCAGTGTCCTCTACGTACACGGCCCCAGGCATCAACTATCAATTGCTCTAGGCCAGCTCTGCAATTGAATCCTTCAAAACGATTACTGCCTTCTGAAATCATTGTAGGGTAATCTGTGTAAGATACAATGTCATCTTTGGTTACACGAATGTCTCCGCTTTGTCTAATTAACACAGCCTTCTGTGGTTCAGTATAGGCTTTAGGCTGTTGATTACGACCTGGGTCTTCAAACAACATTCTACGTTCAATACTAACCTGCGGATACTTGTTGGCCACACGATCGATGACTTCTTTGATTTCTTCAAAACGCTGTGGCAGCATATTGAACACAGCTCGAACATTCAGTCCTTGATTTACACTGCGATCTAAGTTTAACATATACACACTTGTTTGTGTATGTTCTGGGTGGAAGTTCATTTCAACATCATCTAGCTGTTCTATAATTGTCTGCCAATAGTTTCTATCACAGTTGGCATTTGAACGCAGACTTAGATAGCAGCCTTCGCGCTTTGCGGTTGAGAGTAGATCAACCAAAGGAGCCCATTCAGTGGGTTCACCGCCTGTGAATTTGATTCTAGGTTTTAGATTGAGACTGCGAGCGTAGGCAGATAATTCTGATAAGAATTGCTGTGAATCTTTAAGGCTGACCTGTGTAATACTACCAGACTTTAATATATCTGGGCAGTAGGTGCAGTGCCAACTACAATGATTAGTAAGCCACCAATCAACCCAGAACCAACCTGGGGTTCTAGTAGCTTCTACTCGCATTTAAGTCATCCAGTGTGAAACAGCCTGGTGAGCACTTTGTTCTGTGGCCACACGCCATAGTTCCGAACTTTCAACTTCTAGAACGTGACTATCAGGTTTACGCCAGGTTAACCAACTACTTTCTACAGTCCAAGGTGGGCTACCTCTGAGCTCTGCTTCTAGCTGTCCTTCACTCCAACCACAGAATCCAAATGTCATTAAGTAATGCCTAGGACGATCTCCATCGGCTAAGTGATGGAACATACTAACGTGGCTGGTCATTGCCCAATGTTCGTTAATCTGTACGCTACTATCAATCTGCCAGTCTGTGTCGTGCAACATCCAAATAGTCTGGGCACTAACAGGACCACCCCAATATAAAGGTATATCGTGAGGCATTTCACAGTCTATTTCTGGACTAAGATCTGCTACAGTATGATTGCTGGGTTTGTTTAGGCAAAGCCCAAACGCTGCTCCGTTTTTATAGTGTGTGAGCATTATCACTGATTTGGTAAAGCGACCGTCCTGCATCCTTGGAGGTGCAATAAGACAGTCACCTTTATTAAGTTTATAAGTTGCTTCCAACAAGTTTAACTCCAGTCTGGGAGGGGGCCTCCATATTTCTTGCCCTTGATCTTCTTACCTCTTACCTTAACTCTGTCTGCTCCTACCTTATGACTCTTGGCGCCTTCTCTACTACGATAACCTTGACTCTTACAACTGGCTAATTGACTAGCACCTAATGCTGAGTCTGGTTTACCACTGGTACATAGTGATCTACTAGCTGGCTCTTCGTCTAGGCTATCGTCTGTGTTTAGACTGCCTCCAAACATAATGTCATCGTTGATAGGAAAGTCTAGTTCCATAAACTCTTCTGGTAGCTGACCTGTTTTAATAATAAAGTCTAGCTGATCATCTGTAGGATGTACCTTTAGTAAGACTTTGGCTGCTTCGTCGTGTGCTTCACCGTTTTCCCAGATGTTAACATCATAGTGATCTTGATATAGTTTAGCCACAGCATTCATTACTTTGTGATAGTCTGTAGTGAATATGTTTTCTGTAAGAATTTCTGTAATACGCATTTTAAACTACCTTTGCCACAACATAGACTGCCTGCACTAATGCTGTCTTTAATTCAATGTCGTCTGCCTCTGCATCTAGTTGATCCATTCTAACTAGATCTTTCAGCATTTCTTCGTACTCACTGCGATCAAGACCACCACCTTGAAACTGCTCTGTGATAGCAATGACCATAGCAGCACGAGTAGCTGCCCAGGGCTTGTCATCTCTGCCTGCTATATCATAAAGTGTTTGTAATGACATGGTCTATCTCCTATTTTATATTTACTTGATTAATTCTACAGATACAACATATGCACCTTCAAGATAGTCATTGATCTGTTGTGGTGTATGAGAACCCACGTATTGTCCTAGTCTAGGGGTACCAGCATACTGATGCTCCGGTAGTGTGAGATCTATATAACTTTCTAAGCTGTTGTCTTTAACCCACTGCTCTATCTGTCTAAAGGTAATTACTCTTTTAATTATTGATGGATGTGTTGAACCCCAGAGACATAGTGTTTCTGTACTGATCTGTTGCTGTGCTCGAACCATACCTGAACGTACACATTCTACATCGTTGTCTCTCACACAGTCTGCTATAGTCTTACCTAGAGTATAGTAGCCCAGTAACAGTTCTCCGCTTCTAGGGCTGTTTGACCAATAGTGTCTAAGATCTTCAGTGATGGGTCTCTGTTCTACCCGTGTGCCTTCAACATCTGATATAACCATACCAAAGCCTGTGCGCTGCGCTGCTGCTACTCCCAGACTGCGCTGCTGTTCTTCTAGTTTGTGTATGCGTTTGTTAAGACGATCCCATTCTGGATCAGGAGCTCCGCCCTGCTCATAATAGTTGTGAAACATCATATGCAGTGTGTTGAGATCGCCTAGGTATCGATGTATGTTTAGTTCAAGACAGGTAGCTTCTAGTTCTAGTTCTGCCTTTGCTAGACTTTCAGCTGTGGTCCAGGTCCGTGTCCAACGTAGTTCGTTGACTTTCCAAGGCTGACTCATCTGTGCTTCTAAACATTCTACCCATAGAGCAACTAGAGGGTTATCATCTAGTTCAAAGTCCAGGGCTAGATCACCCTGTGGACCGTTAACGTGTACTCTATACAGCATTAGAATCTTCCTAACACAGCTTTGGCTGCTCTAGTGCTCTGTTCAATCATTACTTTCTTTTTCAATTCGCAATAGATTGGGTTATCTTTGTGACCTTCTGCCGAAACTCTCTTATACCAATCTTCTGCGGTTTCGCCCATAGGAGCAACCAATTTGATCACATCCTGTTGTCGACTACCCTTGCTTTCACTGTAGAGCCTAAACCATAGAATATCATCTCGTATACGACTCACTTGAGGCAGTTGCGGTGCCTTGCAGTCCATACGTTCTATGTTGAGTCTAAGATCTATGATCTTTTGGCTTTGATTGTCGTCCCAAAAACTGGGTATATAACTGGAGATTGCAGTTAGAGCACAGCCCTGCAGGGCCAGTGCGGTGATTAGAGCAAGTATAGTCTTCATACAGTATTTAGTGGCTGATAGTGAATACTAAATATCTGATGAAACGAATCTATCAATTCTTTAATCTGGCGCCTGCTCCTATATTCCTATTAGGACTTATTTGGAGTCTAGTAGATCAACAGCATAGTTGTGGACATAGTTGGCAGATGCCCGTGATGTGGGCTGTGATGTTTATGGCGCATCTCACGCCCTGGTTCTTGTTTTTACAACAGTACAACCTTACCCGGAATTGAGAAGCAACAGTGGTAAGCACCCTGTAACACTGCCCAGGCCTGCCAGTAGTAGCCTTCTACAATATCTTCTCGATCAACACACCAAACCAATTCACGAATCTCTATTCGTCCACAGGGGCCCGATATAACAGCAGTAGTGCCTTCAGGCAGCTCCTGCATAGATTCCAGTTTCAGCATAGTTAACTGTTAGATTGCAGAGATATCTTTTACTGTGATTGTTCCGGTCATTGCAGCGTGACTTGAGCAGACGTAGGTATAAGTTCCACTGGCGTTTGCAGGTATCTTCCAATACAACGTACCGGAGTTCTTACCCAAGGCTGCTCCACCTGTGCTGACTGCACCAGCAGATGTAACGTGTACCAATCCAGTTGAATAGTTTACACCACCACTGCGTATTAGGAATGGGTGTAGGCCCACGGTCCAGGCCAGTTTGAAAGCAATGGTTGTTCCGGATATTGCATAGATTGTAGGGTTATTGCCCGAATACTGATCAAAGGTATACGCAGAGTTATCCAATGAAGCACCCACGGTTAACATAGTAATTGCAGGCAGATAAAACTCGTCAACTGTTAGGCCAGCACTGGTAGCATCAGTCAACGAACTAAAGGTTGTTGACCCACCATACTGCGGAATGTTCAGTGTATTACCGTCCAGAGTGGCCGCACCCGAACTGCCCGTGGTAGTCAGTGTTAGCGGGCCTTGATAGTCAGTGTTTTGAACAGCGGCCAACAAACTTGTGCCATTACCTTTGATCATACCTGTTAGTGTAGTGGTCAGTGTGATAGCCGGAGTAGTAGTGCTGCCAGCCACAGTGCCCGCAAAGCCATTTGAGCTTACCACGCTGACATCAGTAACTGTGCCACCCCCACCCCCTGAAGCTGTACTAGCAATGGTAATGGTATTGGCATCTGTACGTGTAACAGTGACGTTGGCACCCGCAGCAATGGTTAGGTTATCTGTGGCTGCATCTGACCCTGTGAGTCTGATGTCTGCACCTGCGGCATTGGTTTCAGCTGATATAGCATAGGTAGTGTTGGTATCTGTAAAACTGCTGGCTATGGTAATAGTATTGGCATCTGTGCGTGTTAGCGTGATGTTACTGCCCTGGGCAAATTTAACATCATCTGTGCTGGCATCTGATCCTGTGAGTCTAAGGTTAACACCCCCTGTGGCTGTTTCTGCGGATATACCATAGGTAGTATTGGTATCTGCGACAGTATTGGTTATGGTAATAGTGTCAGTACCAGCGTTTGTGGTAATACTCATACCCGTGCCTGCTACCAGGGTCAGTGTGTCTGTAACAGAGTCTGCGGCCACACTAGTCTGCCCTGCTACAGCTATAGTACTGAATATGCTGGGCTTGTTGGATAAGTTGCTGAAGTTCAAGAAGTATGCACTGTCCAGGCCGTCTAGGGTGTCAGCATCTGTGCCCGCACCCCCAACCGTGGCGTCTGCGGCGGGTACCCAATTAGTACCGTTCCATTTTAGAACCTGACCCACTACTGGAGGTGTTGTAGTTGTGTCTACGTCACTTAAGAGATTGATACTGCCCACGTTGCCCGTATAGGCTGTGGTCTGTACTGTGTTGTCGGGAAATATTAGATCACCACCACTGTCAAATGCCCAGCGATAGTGTGTGCCCCCATCATAGGTATCTATGACAAAATCGTGGCTGGTCTTGGGGTTAACCGTGATGTCATCTGTGAATATCAAACTACCACCCTCGGTGTTGCTAATGCGCTTTAGCCCTACACCCTCTAAGACAACATCGCCGTCTACTAGAACGTTACTACGGAACTGAGTCTGAGGTACCACTGTTATGCCACTGCTGTCTGTGGTAGTGATTGACCCTGTACCAAAGCTGAGATTACCTATATTGGGCACGTCCGAGGCATTGGCTAGAGCAGCCCAGGCTCCACTGTGTGCAAAGTACATCTTACCATCTGCGTGGCTGTGTGCGATAGCTCCGTGATAGGTAGTGGCGCTGGGGAAGTCTGCCTGGCTGTCATAGTGAAAAGGTATGACACTGCTGGCTATGGGTGCAGTGATAGCACCCAGATCGCTGACTGTGACCAGACTGTTCTGTATGATCTTGCCCGTGGTTAAATTGAAACGTGCCAGTGCATTGTCCGTGGCTGACACAGGTCCTGCAACATCACCCGAGCCCGAGCCGCCCCCTCCGCTTTGATACAACACAGTGGGCAGTGCAGGGTTGCCCGAATAGTCTGCGGGTAACGCCGCTGTTTCAGGCACCCAAAATGCATTGGTGCTGAGAGCGTATTCTGTAAGCCTTGATCCAGTCTGTTGTATCCACATAGTATAAGTGGTATTTGCTGCCAAGGTCACAGCCACAGGGTGTAGGCTGTTACCTGCTAGAATGTTTGCGCCCACAGGAATACCACCCCCGGAGCCAAGATGTCCCCAGTGTAGCATTTGGTTTACATCCTGACCCGCAGTCCAGGCTGTGCCCTGTTGAATGGCAAAGAACGCTATGAGATCTAGGCCCACGTATTTTGTTAGATAAAATTGTGCGATGGGCGTGGTACCTGTGGTAAAGGTGACATAGTCCTTGTCACCTGTGGGTTGATTGCTGTTTACCACAGTGTTGTGTATGTGAATATTTGGACCAAATAGTCCTGCTGACTGAGCCAAACTGACAAACCCTGTTTCTGGGACATTGGCCAAATCTGCTCGTGCCAAAGCTATACCTGACTGAATCCCACCTGTATAAAGTCTCAGTGTGCCCGAGTCACGATCGTAGTAGACATCACCCTGTTGACCCGCAGTTTGATCCAGTTTTGTGCCTTCAAATGCTCGAAGTCTAAGATTTCTAATAGGTAGTTGCGACATTGATATTTCCCGATTTAACTAGCTATATTTACCTAGCCACGAAGTGGCAGCGCCAGCGAGCAAAATTTGCAGAAATCTCCCACATAGTTCCTCTCGTACAAGCCCGAACTAGAGAGTTCAGCCTTGTACTCCGCCTCCTCCCAGACTATAAGTAAAGATCCTTTTGCCGCTGACGTCTAAGCAAAGGAAACGCTAGTACTAGAATACTAGCATAGTCTCTGTGTATATAGAAGTCATAGACTCCGCCCACCTGTGGATGTAGACTTCCTCCGTGGCGCTGTACTAGCGACCAAACATCTTCAGGATCGTAGTCTATCCAATAAGCCAGTGTATAGCAATAGAGATCTGGATCTGCATTCATAGTGTATTTAAATACTGATATAGAAAAACCCAAAACACACGTAGGCCCCGCTGCGTGATATTGACTATATATGCACTGAATACACTATATACAAGACTATGCGTAATACTATATTATACACAATACTCGACGATGACTTATACTATGTACTAGCATTGATATGGATATGCCTATGTGCTTTCACAGTGGGAGTGGCTCTAGGGGGCCTTTGGCTGCTGTGTATATAATATAGAGTCTGGGCCTGCGGCAGCTCAAGGAAACTATGTAGACAGCGAGTGCAGAAAAGTGTGATTTACTGTGCTAAAACCCGGGAAAAAGCTAGGCCCCGCTGCTGGATTGTGCGTATATAGTGTGATAAAGTGCAGAAAAGTGCAATATTGTGTGACCATTTGAACTAAGCCTCTCATTCCACGGTTCGAACTATTCTCAAACACTGTGATCTCTACAGTAGACTCTACTCTAGTGACTCAAACGACCTAATATATCGCACAAAGTTCTGGACTTATCAGTATTTATCTATGGTAGAGCAGCGTGAAAACTGCAACAACTCTGTATATACAGTAGGCCCCGCTGCGCATATAGTGAGAGAATCACATATATAGTATAACACGGGAGCGAATCGTGGCAACTAAACAGCAAGAACAATTGGCCTTATGGGTTCTAGATCAGATAGGCACTGTGAATCCCTATAATAGACAGGGTGCTAACGCTAAGAGCGAATACTATATATA
>JACCDW010844051.1_pt1 | contig 10007 bp, 6 predicted proteins | sample 7449781 | NCBI WGS metagenome assembly JACCDW01 (sample SAMN15323449, study PRJNA562643) | freshwater metagenome | isolation source: river surface water | place: USA:Blue River Watershed | collected 2017-08-18 | reverse complement strand
CTGCTTCATAGCCAAGTTTTCCGCTGATGATTCCGCCATCGACGACTCCACACATTCCTGGAACTTCAGCAAACTTTTCAGAGACCATCACATGGCAGGTTGATGTGCCCATGATCGCAACCATCTGTCCTGGATTAACAGCGTTCGCCGCAGCTGATGTCACGTGCGCATCGACATTACCTACAGCAACTGCAATGCCTTCAGGTAGACCAGTCCAGCTCGCAGCTTCTGCAGTAAGAGTTCCGGCGAGCGCGCCTAACTGCCCGATCTCATGTTCGAGCTTTTCAGAGATGAAGTTTTCAAACTTTGGATTGAGCGCTGCTAAATACTCGCGGCTGGGATAAGCGCCATCTTGCAACATACCTTTGTAGCCAGCTGTGCAGATATTGCGCACATACTTGCCGCAGAGCTGCCAGATAATCCAATCTGCTGCTTCTACCCATTTATCCATTGCGTTGTAAATCTCAGGTGCATCTTCAAGAAGTTGGAGCGCTTTAGCGAACTCCCATTCAGATGAAATCTTTCCGCCATAGCGCGCAATCCATGGCTCTTTCCGTGAATGAGCAAGGTCTGTAATGCGATCTGCATGTGGTTGCGCCGCATGGTGCTTCCATAACTTAACAAAGGCATGTGGGTTCTTAGAAAATTCTGGAAGTTCTGAAAGAGGTGTTCCATCTGCTTTTACTGGCAAGACAGTGCAGGCAGTGAAGTCTGTAGCAATTCCAATTACTTGTGCTGGGTTGATGCCTGATGATTTAAGAACTTCTGGGACTGTTTTTTTAAGAACATCAACATAATCAGATGGAACTTGTAGCGCCCAATCAGGTGGAAGTTTGGCACCTGATGTTGGGAGAACTTCTTCGATTACAGCATGTGGATATTCAAAGACCGCTGTTGCGATCTCTGCGCCGTCAGATACTCGCACGAGCAGGGCGCGCCCAGAAAGGGTTCCGTAATCAACGCCAATGACATATTTTTCATCAGAAGATGGCATGCACGAAAGCCTATCTTGAATCTGCGGAGACGAGGAGATTTGAACTCCTGAAGGCTTTTACACCTTACCTGGTTAGCAGCGAGGGGGGAATCAACTTTGGATTTGGGGCGCACTTGCTTCCGCAATGCCAGATTTTGCTTGTTTTTCGAGCCCGACTGTCACGGCCAAGGTATCTTCATATACATCGAAGTCGTATGCCTTACCCCAACGCAGTTTGATCACATGAATTCCAGGATTTACATACTGCTCTCCATTTTCAAGTGTGCAGGTGGCAACCCAGCGGGCGACAACTGTTGTGTTCCATGGTCTACCGTGAACTAAAACATTTGTTACATCAAACTTAAGTTCTGGTAGAACTGTGCCGACTCTTTTGAACCATCTACCTAGCGCTTCTTTGTCATGTCTGATGCCGCCCAATGAGTTAGGACCTGCAAAACGATGGGTCAGGTTGTTAGAGGCAACACCGTTTAAAACCGCTTGGTAGTCGTGATTCTGAACGGCAAGGAAAGTTTTGCGTACTAATTTCTCCACAATTTGGCTATAAATAATCATTTACTTTTTAACCCATCGATTCGGTAACTAACCCCGACCCACTTTGCGCCAACGGCAGCTTTCGGAGCCTTCGTAGCTGGGTAAATAACAATTGACGTCTTCAGGGTTTTATTTGTCTTCTTCATCTGCGCGCAATCTGCCGTCGCTTGGCGCTTAGCCAATGCTTGCGATGCTTTTGAAGCAGGGCTCTTCCCATACGTATATCCAATGCATGTGACTGACGCACTGTTCTTCAGCGACTTCACATACTTAGCAAGATAGGCACTGTCATAAGAGTTCAGCTTCAGAGATGGTGACACAGAGTAAAGAGTGACTGCAGCTTTCGCGTTACGTGCAGCTGTTGCAAAATCTGATAGCGCTTTCTTCTCAGCAGCGAGCTTAAGATCAGCCTCAGCCTTTAATTGGGCAAGACGCAACTCTTCTGCAATGCGAAGTTCTTCAGCAGCCTTCTCTTGTGAAGCCTTTAGCTCAGCTGCTGCCTGCGCCTGGGCATCTGCAAGATCTCTCGCAGCCTTTATTGCAGCTGCCTCTGCTTCAGCGGCCGCAGCTTTTTCTTGCGCAGCTTTCAGCTCAGCAGCTGCCTTATCAGCAGCTAACTTCAAGTTGGCTGCTTCAATTGCTGCCGAATTATCGACAACTACCGCCATCACATATCCGCCACCTCCACCGCCACCACTGCTAGTTGGTGATGGAGCAGGTGCTGTCACTACGGGGTTAATGACGAGCAGAACTGGGTCCTCTGTAATGAGAGTTGTAATTGAACCGTCAGCTGTAGCAGTGCCTAGGAGTTGGCTCTGGTTGCCGATAATGCTGTAAACCTTTGCCCCGTTCTTAATTGCCGGGTTTGTCAGGGTTACTGAGATTGCCTTACCGGTATTGGTGCTCGGAACTGATCCGTCGGATGCGACCCATGAGACAACTACCGAGAGCACTGAAGTTCCATCTGAAGTGATCAGTGCGCGTTGGTCGGTTGAGTCAGCAAGCAAATGGATAGAAATCGGAACACTGGCATCGAGTGCGCCAGCAGGGATTGAAACCGATGCGCCATTGCTACCACTACTAAATGAGTACGACTGATCGATAGATGCATGGGCATAGAAGGGTTGTCCCATGCTGAGTAAATTGCTCTGATTAAGCCCCGTCAGTGATGTGCTTAGTAGAGCAACGGTCACAGTTGTTGTCTCTGTGTGCTGCAGGTAATTGGCTGTTTGCGCAGTCGTCATTGCAATCGGGCAACTTCCAGCACCGAAGAGTGAAATTACTCCTGAAGTTGAATTAACTGTACAAATCGAACTTGCAGCACTTGTTGCATAAGTGAGAGATCCTGCGCTCGAAGTCGTTGTAACGGTTGGAGTATCTGTAGCCCCTGGTCGCAAGATTGCAACGTTTGAGTTTGGATAGCTCAGTACCAAAGTTGGTGTTCCGCGAGTAATACTCAAATCAGCAGATGCATAGGTAATTGCGTATTTGGGGTTATTCGAAGTAGTCAGAGTTCCTTGCTGAATTTGGTAAGTACCAACATCAGTTCCGGCCGCACGAGTGAGAGCACCGGTAAGTGCATCACCGAGTAGGAGTGAACCAGTGGTTATTGAATATGTAAAAGTTGGATCTGATGCCCCGAATACCTTGCTCTTGGCATCAGCTGTCACTGTGATTGCACGAGGATTCACAGTGAAGTTTTGAGAAACCTGGCTAGCGGCCCCTGTATTTGCATCTCCTGCTTGATTGGCATTAATAACGCAGGTTCCCACTCCGAGAAGTGTGACGGTGCTCCCGTTGGTGCCAGAGGTGGTGCAGACCGAAGTTGAACCTGAAGTAAATACAACAGTCAATGACGCAGATGATGTTGCGCTGACTGTAAAAGTTTCACTCGAGTAGCTCTTCGCAGAGAGAGATCCGAAAGTTATTGTTTGACTCGCGAGACCGATTGTGAATGAGACGGCATCTGTTCGTGCAAGATGATTGGTATCACCGGAATGGGTGACAGCAATAACGCAGGTTCCTGCAGTTGTATAAGTCAAAGAGGAACCAGTGACTGTACATCCAGGCGTGGTATTCGAGCCATGTAATTGATAGCTATAAGAGCCACTACCTGATGCTCCAGTACCCGTAAGAGAAACGGTCTTATTGCTTGGGTCATACGCGGCGCTAAGTGAAGAAAGACTGAGGACATTTTGTGTAGCTTTCGTAATCGCGAAAGTTTCTGCATCAAGAGTTATTGTGTATTTTGAATTAGTCAAAGTTCCAATCGTGAAGGTGTAACTACCCACATTTGAGCCACTGTATGTAAGCGCGCCACTTAGAGTGTCGGAGCCAATTAGTGATCCGGATGTGATGGTGTAACTCAGAGTTGGATCGTTTGAGCCATAAACCTTTGATTGACCAGCTGTTGGTGTGACTGTGATTGGAGCTCGACTGGTAGTTATCGTCGCGGTTACCGTGTCGCCTGAAGCATAATTCAAAGTGTCATTCGGAGTAAACGTAGCTGTGATGATAGAGCTTCCAATTCCCACTACGGTAGCAGTATCTCCATTGAGTGCGACGACAGAGGGCGATGCGGATGAATAAGTAAATGTTCCAGCAGTACTTGGATCTGGCGCTGTCAGCGTGAAGCTTTCACCGTAAACTTTCGAAAGCCCTGACCAAGTAAAATCAGGATTGCGTTTAGCGATGGCTATTGCAGTAGAAGCAGAACTTGCAGAGAGGTAGTTTAGACTCGCCGCTTTTGTTGCAGTCACCATACAAGTACCGGCTCCAGAGGGGGTTAAGGTTGATCCGGAGACAGAGCAAGGCCCCGAGTCAACGACAAAACTGACCGCGCCACTACCAGTGCCCCCAGCAGTAGACAAGCTGAGATTCGCGCCAAAGGTTCCTGAAGTGGATGAAATTGTAAGCGTCGGCGACTGAGAAGCTTTTGTGATGTCAAAATTGTATGAGCTTGAAGTTGCGGCTAGAAAGTTGTTGTCTGCCGCTAATGTCGCCGTCACGGAATAGGTGCCGACATTCGTGGGAGCAGTTGAACTTGCTGCGTACACAGTCGGACTTCGGGCCGAATAGGAATAGGTAACACTTCCGGTCGACCCACTTTTTGTCACAGACATTGGTCCTTGTGGTGCGCCGTTATAAGTAAGTGAAGTCGATCCAATAACCGAGATAGTTGATGGTGCCTTGGAAACGGTAATACTTTTGGAAACTTGGGTTGCAGCTGCATATGTCGAGTCTCCATTTTGATTAGCCGTTACGGTGCAAGTTCCTGGCGACACAATATGAATTTTATTGGTAACAATGGTACAAATAGAGGTTGTGTTACTTGCAATCGTTACGGATAAACCACTACTCGCAGAATATGTCAGTGACTGATCAGCATCGCCATAAGTCATATCTGAGGGATTAGTGAAGGTGATGCTTTGCGATGTTAAAAAAGCACTTTTTTTGATAACACCCGTGCTTGAGGCGGCATATATTTTCTTGCCATCGCCACTGATCGTAACCGAAACCCAACCTCCGCCTGACAAACCTTGTCCAGTCCAATTTTGGCCTGAATCAGTTGAGACGTATACATCGCTCGAAGTAACCGCGGCAATAATGCTGCCATCAGAACTCATGGCCATATCTACCCAATTCTGCCTGGAGGAGTTGAAGGCACTCCAATTACTACCCGAATCTGAAGATGTATAAATTTTGCCGTCCCAAAGGTATGCGGACATCTTGGAGCATGTTGCATCGCAGGCCATCCCTGATAATCCGGTTCCCGGTAATCCCGTACCTGTTACCTGTGACCATCCGGAACCAGAATTTCTATACACCTTCCCGTTTGAGTTCGAGGTCATTTTTATTGTTCCATCTGAACTGATTGCAGATCCCCAGTTGGTTCCACCGATATTTGTGTTGGACCAATTTTCACCTGAGTCTGTCGATGTATACACACAAGACTCATCTCTGACGCCAGCAACCCATTTAGTGCCGTCACTGCTTGCCGCTAAAGAATTGAAGTTCGGTCCGTATCCTGCGCACCTCTGGTTTATGCCAGAGCCTGATGGTGAACTCCAGGTACGGTAGGCGGGATAGCTCCAGGCGGAACCAGTGTACGAAGCTCGATAAATTATCGAATCACGAGCCGCAATCACTTTATTTCCATCATTGCTTACTGCGAGGGCTAGAACTCCGGCAGAAGTTGCTGTGTATATCCAACTTGACCCGAAATCTCGCGATAAATGGAGATCGCCCACACTTGACTGAGACGCGCCAGCTGTTACACCTGCGATAACTGAACCATCATTATTAGTTCGAATTTTGACCCAGTCCTGAGTATGCCAACCGCTACTGTTTGTCACATCTGTCCAAGTTAATGCAGATGCCACAGGTGATGTGCTTATGGCAAGCAATTGAAATCCAGAAATGACTAATAGCATCGCAAAAAAATTATTTATGTACCTATTTCGGGTAATAGCTGGAGGCATCATGCTTTTAGCGTAGATACGCATGGAGATACGCAAAAAATTGGATTCATTGATAGTTGGAATTAATACATCTGTGACAGGCTCGAGAAAAAGAGAACAAATGTGACACAAAACCTTCCTGCTTTACTAGTCTCATGTCAGACTTAGATGTGCGCCCTACTCGATTACTTTACGTAGAAAATGATTCTGCTCTAAGGAGAATCCTGGGAGAGATGCTCGACCAATCTAAAGAGCTGGAAATTCTTGGCTCCTACGCTAATTCTGATGAGGCGCTAAATAGGACTTTCGTTCGAAAAGCCGATGTGGCTCTAATTGATTTTTCACTTGATCAGAATGGTTTAAACGGGGTAGAGCTGGGTATCGCACTACGCAACATCAATGAATACATCGGGATTGTTATTTATTCACAGTATTCAGTATCACAAATGGTGAGTCGTGTTCCAAAGAGCATGCGTAGCGGTTGGTCATTCTTCGATAAATCTGCAGAGATGAACCTTGGGGACTATGTAGGAATAATTAGAGCGACAGCTTCAGGAAAGGGAAATTGGGAAGAAGTCGCCAATGGCGAGGATCAGAATAACGAGATCCAATCATCAATTTACTTCCAACTTTCTCCTCGTCAGCGTTCAATTATGACGTTAACTTCGCAAGGAAAAAGTGCGCAGGATATTGCACAACAGTTAGATCTAAGTTATTCATATGTTCGCAAAGAATTATCACGTTCATACGCTGTCTTATTACCTGAATCCAAACCCAGTGACGATTTGAAAACTGCAGCAATTCTAAAATATAGAGATTTAATGAGAATGACATGATTGCAAACACCATTCGCAAGTCAATAAAACTCATTGGGCCTTATCCTTACAACCCGTATTTGATTTTTCTCTTCTTCGCGTCTATCTTTTTTTCTCGGTACGCCCCTTCCGTGCTTCTCGTTCCTGCTGGTTTGGAGAGATTAAGAGCGGCAGCAATACTTATCGTGGCTTCATCAATTCCGGCACTTATTTTCACGGTTGGTGCAATTCTCTTAAATAGATTCCGATTTTGGAGTGAGAAAAGCACTGTTCTATATGTTTTCGAGGTTGCCTTTTTCCAATTCCTAAATCTGCTCTCTCTTCAACCAATAACAGCGTTTCTTTCTGAACAGATCGGCGATATTTTAATAATTCTGCTTCCTCTCAATTTCAAAACCTTCGCTGCCTCGCTTCTCCTTGCTTTGATTTCTCTTGCTCTGATGCACCAAGCAGAACGTTCAATATCAGATCGGCTTAATCTGGCAAATAAATTGGTCGGCAAATTGGAATCTGAACGCCAATCGTTGATTCTGTCTGACGAAACATTACGACGCCAGACATCACAATTTCTGCACGATCGTGTGCAATCTGATCTCATGGTAGTGGGAATGAAGTTGAAATCTGTCTCAGAGCAGGTATCTCCCGAAATCAATGAGGTGATAGAGCGTGCCATTCAACGTCTTGAAAATACACGTGCCTCAGATCTGCGAAACTTAATTCAAATTCTGACTCCCAACCTTGATGCCGGTAGTCTTCAAACAGCCCTCGACGTATTGCTAGAGCAGTATCGAACCAATTTGGATGTATCCGTGCAGATTGATGAAGATAGCGAAAAGCTAGATTCAGAGAAGTTGCTCGGTATTTTCCGTATCGTTGAGCAAGCAGTATTGAACGCTCTAGTTCATGGTCCAGCAAGTCGAGTTCAGATTAGCGTGAATACAAGCGCTGATGGCGTTACAGAGATACTCGTTTCTGATAACGGTCCCGGAACTGTATTTGAAGATGCGGTTGCTGGTGTTGGCACCGCAATTATCGATTCTTGGGTTGGAATTCTGAATGGCAGTAAAGAGATTGATTCTGCACCTGGACATGGGTATCGCTTACAGGTGACGTTTCTAAAGTAAATCTGGCGGAGACGAGGAGATTTGAACTCCTGAAGGGTTTAACCCCTTACCTCGTTAGCAGTGAGGACTGCGAGGTCGCTCTAACTCCCATCTACGCTTGTTAACCAAGTTTACAGTGCTTTAAACCTACTAAAAATCATCTATGTAGACCTAATTCATGGGCAAAACATGGGCAAAAGGATGCTTCACTCAACTGGCAAATTTATGGCTACTGCCTAGGAATAGTAGGAATGCGCACTTGTAGGACCTGGTCAGCATCTACCTAACCAGTCATTTAAGGGTGGGGGGTCATCTGCAATTTAATTCCCAGGGGTAACAGGTCTTCTCCTCTAACTTTCTCAGCTTCAACTGAATACTCAATTGTTCAGATAGTTCTGGGTAATTCTTTCTCACGTATTTGTTCATTTTTGGAAGGGGAGGTCTGTGATTGTCAGGCATTGAATTGAACTGACTCTTTACTGGATACATCGGTCCTGCTTTCCGCCCTCACATCTACTGCGTTAATTTGTTATTTGATTCCTATGGATAACATGGGGTTAAACAAGAACTCCATGGATATTAACTATTGGAATTGTTCATACTTGTACATGGAGATTCATTTCTTATAAATCTATTCGGCTTGTTATCATCATAATTAAATGATTTTCCGTTTTTATGCAAGTAAGTATTTTCACTCTTACATGATAAGAGTCCATTGCTTTCCATGGTTTATGCAGCTTCAGTTAATGAGGATATGAAATCGTTCATCTGCCCAACTGTAATTCTGCGACAGCGTCCGATATTTACTGAAGCAAGGCGACCTTGATTCATTAGTACATAAACATGTGACCTACTTACTCCCATAATCTTTGCAGCCTGAACGGGCGTAAACAACATTGGTAATTCACTCATGCATACTCCTTAGTTAATTGATTTTCAATATTCTCATTCATTCCATGGTCTGTCAGGGTAAACGTTTGAGAACTTTCTATTGCATCTACATCCACCACAATCCCCAGAGCAAAATCAATGCGGACTGTTCTTGTCCCAAATGAATCAAGAGGGTTTCCAAGTGCAAAACCCAGCTCCTCCCCTAACTTTCGGTACTCAGAGATTGTTCGGGTATTCATCTCCATAGGTAGACCTAGCGCCATTGATGCAGCAATTCCCATAAATGTTTCTGCCTTAATCGCCGTAGTTCTTGCAAGTAAGAGCTTCTTGAAGCCATCTAGACCACTGGCAATCGTTAGGTCATTACTCAAATTGCTTAGGTTCCATCGCTCCCAAAGAAGGCTATAAATCTTCTTTTCAGAGATTTCTTCAAGGTTGCGCATGCCTCGCTTCTTCAATTCTGCAGTTTTAAGTTGCAGTTCAAAACGGTGCCAACCGCCATCTGCATCCTTATGGTGGACAAGCGATTTGTTGTAAAAGCTGGCTCTTAGGGCTTTTCCCCACACCAATGTCTGTGGGACCCCGTTATTCCTGTAAATGACATCCGTTGTATATCTGGTCTTCTTGATATGCATCAGATTGCTGATTCCAAATGGCCGGAATGGACAATATATATCTCGGGCAACGTCTAGGCGCATAATTTCAACCATGCTCCTCCATTGGGGAGGCCAAAGAGCATGGTCATGATTTCTTATTTCCGCTGTAGCTCGGTCATAACACCAAATTGGCATTAGAGCCTCACTAAGGCCTTTTATTGCCCAAACCACCGTGGCTTCCAGCTTGTCAGGAGTGCATAAAGTGTCTCCGTCTAAGTCCATGACTCGGGCAGGGTTAAATTCCACCACAGCAAGCTTTCCATTGTTCCTGAGCTCAAAGTAGATGGTTCCGCCATTCTCTGTTGGTATAGACCCTTTGGCATAGTGCAGTTCAGTGCCCCTGATGGTTGTCCGCACTCCATTTTTCGTAAAGAGGTCTGATGACCCATCACTAAACTCCGTATCAAGAGGATAGATAATCCTTATCTTGTCTATGCCTACATACTCTTGATTAGCCGTAAACGGCTGCACAGAGCTATGTACTGCTGGCATATGGAACATATATTGATTGCAGTCTTTCTACATATAGTGATGGTGTAACAGAGAAAATCTCCGTT
>JACCDW010032460.1_pt1 | contig 10007 bp, 18 predicted proteins | sample 7449781 | NCBI WGS metagenome assembly JACCDW01 (sample SAMN15323449, study PRJNA562643) | freshwater metagenome | isolation source: river surface water | place: USA:Blue River Watershed | collected 2017-08-18 | reverse complement strand
GGCACGCCTGCGGGCGACCGCGACGACATGCAGCAGCAGTACATGGCCGCCCCGGGACCCGCGATTCTGGTCGGCACGGGCGATGCGTGGGGCGAAGGCGTGAACCTTCAGGACTCGGACCTGCTCTTGATCGCGATGCTCCCGTACACGCCGGGCCAAATCGTTCAGTGGGAAGGCCGCGTGGCCCGTCACGGTCAGAAGCGCCCCGTGCTCATCCAGTACCTCGTCGCGGAAGGCACGGTGGACGAGCACGTGGCGGAGATCCTGCTGACCAAGCTGCCCGCCGTCGAACGCGTGGCGCAGGACGACTCGGTGCAGGGCTTCGCGGACCAGCTTCGGGGCTCGGACCAAGAAGAGGAAATTCTCGACTCACTCATCGCCAAGATCGGGGGCGTGTGATGGACAAGGCCGACATCATTTTCATCATCAGCCTCGTGACGGGCGCTTCGCAGTTCTACGTGAACGTGAACCTGAACCGGCGGGTCGCACGGCTGGAAGGTCGGGATTCGAAGTGGGGGATCTGGTGAACCTGTTTCTCTGGTCCCGAAACCTCTGCATCCTCGTTTTCATTCTGCTGGTTCTCACGTTCCCGTTCAGCACGGAGCTGGGCCTCTTTCACGCGTATGAGGCAGGCATCGTGGCGATGGGAGTCGGGATCTTCTTGTTCGACGCGTACGCCTTTTTCGCCATGAAACAGAAGGGAGACGAGTGATGCACGGAATCGATTTCACGCCACACATCGAGAAGCTCAAGTCGTGGGAGGAGGTCTTCAAGGAGCGCGCCATGAAAGACCGGCGAGAGCACATAGCGACGGCGGCGCTACAGGGAATGCTGGCCGGTCTGTGCGCGGATCCCCGTGTCGCCACCGTCAGTTCCAACCAAGTAGCTACAGACGCCGTGAAGTTCGCTGACGCGCTCATCGCGGAACTCGACAAGGATCAGAAGTGATGGGCTGGGAACTGAAGCTCCCGCCCAAGGTCAAGCACCGTTGTCCAGACTGCCGCGGGCAGATGGTGCGCCGGAAGAACAAAGCCAGCGGCACGGAGTTCTTCGGGTGTGCCACGTTCCCGAAGTGTCGCGGCACGCGGGAACTTGACGGAGAAGCCCCGTGGGACCGCGAGATCGCCTCCGGCGGGGATCATGATTTCTGGCAGGACTACTTCGACGCGGCCGCGATGGGCGCAGATGGATGGGGAGGGGATTAATGGAGCCTGCGATCGAGAAGGAGAGTGAGTGATGCCGAACGACATTGACAAGCAGCTTTGCGTCTTTCATGGCCCGACGATCCGCGCGTACGTCGAGGTCTGTCTGATGGTCACGGGGGAGTTTGCGGTCTACCGAGTGCGGCCGTTCCCGCCGCCGACCAGAGGGGACACGGTGGAGAGGTTCGACGCACCCGACTACATGAGCGCCGTGAAGCTCGCCGCGCAACTCGCCCGCGACATGAACGATGCGAAGTGGACTGAGTACCTGAAGAAATCGCTGCCCGAGGACTGGAACAAGCCCGATGGCGTGGAGAGCCTGTGATGGCCGCCGAAAAAAAGGTCGTGGAGCTGTGGGGAATCGATTGGGGGATGGAGATCGAACGGGAGTGGAAGAAGGAAACCCCGACGCTCTATCGTGGTGAGGCAGTCGAGGGGCCGAAGGGGTACATCGCGACAGGCGACCGAATCCCTGTTGACGACAGCTACGCCGCAAAAGCGGCCTTCGACTACCGCTTCCGAATACGAAAGGACGAGCGCACGGAACTTCGCGTCGGGCTGACGAAGAAGGAAGCCGTCGACCTCGCGTTCGCCGCCGAGGTCGCGAAGAAGGACGCGGCGTTGAAGGCGTTGAATCGGGCGGAGCGGCGCATGATGGAACTACTGAAGCTGGAATTGCGCGTCGAGAAGGGGGATTGAGGGATGGGCATTTTCAGCGCAATCACACTTGCCATTCCGGTAGTCGCACTCGTCGTGGCGACGTTCATCATTTTCACGCGCAACAAAGGCGCATCGGAAGCTGACGCGCCGCGCGACTCGTACTCATGGATGCGGATCAACGGTGCAAAGCAGATCGTCCACATTCGCGGCAGCGGGAAGCCCGGATGCTTCGATGGCGTGCGGTGCAGCGCGCTGGTCAAGACCGTACCGAAGGACAAGGAAGGGAAGTACATCGACGGCTACACGGTGACGCTGGGGTGTGAGTTCCCGTGTGAGTTCGTCGACTCCTCGTTGCGCTTCTGGTGTCGGTTCCATGTCCCTGCGGATGCGCAGGTGCTGGAGCGTGCCGTCGCAGAGGGCGACGGCTTCGCGGATGGTGTTTGCGTGGCTCACGGCATTGACTGCCCGAAGCCTTGGAGTCTGGCATGAGTGACAACGTGATCGAGTTTCCGAAAGCAGAACTGACCGACGACGAACTGGACACGCGCCGAGCGAACGCTTTTTTCGACATGTTGGAGCTGATCCAAGACCTATCGGGGTACGTTCAAGACACGGGCCATGCGTCTGATTGCCCGACGCGGAAAAAAGGCGGCGCTTGCGTCTGTGGGCAAGTCGAGCTGGAGCAGCGGATTCTCGCAACGGTGCGTGCAGCCGTGCCGCGCGGAATGCACGTTTCATGGGTCGAGTCAGACCCATGCGCGCGCTGCGGGAAGACCATCACGGGGAACAAAGAAATCGACGGCGAATGCCCGTCATTGGAGGGGGTATGACCCCGAAGTTTCTCGACGCCGGAAGCTCCGGCCAGTACGGATGGCACTCCACCGAAGTCGCGCTGCGCTGCCCGCGCCTGTTCGCGTACCAGTACCGGATGGGCGAGCACCGGGCCGCAGGCAACGAGCCAGACCGCCCCGCGCTGCTGAAGGGCTCGCTCGTGCATCAGGGGCTCGCACACCACTACCTGCGCAGGAAGGTGCTGGCGGAGGGCGGGGACACGGGCGAGTGGGCGACCCCCAACGACGCGATCGAATGGTGCGCGAAAAAGCTCGGCCCCAACGCCGCAAAGTACGTGGACGAGGCGAAAGCTGCCGTGGCCGCCTACCAGTTCCACTGGGCCCACGAGAAGCTGGAAGTCCTGAACGTCGAAGAGATCGCCCGCACGAAGATCGAGCAGTACGACTTCACGCAGCGGTTCGATCTCGTCGTCCGCGAACCCGACGGCAAGATCTACATCTACGACCACAAGACGACGGGCAGGCTCTCGAAATCGATTGGCGAGCGGTACACGCTGTCGGGCCAGTTCATCGGGATGGCGATGTTCGGCGCGGGCCTCTTTGGCGCGGAGTTCGGCGGCGTGAAGATCAACTTCATCGAGCTGCCAGACGACGGGAACTTCAAGTTCAGCCGGGGGCTCGTGGACCCCGCTCCCAACGCGCTCAAGAACTTCCCGCTCACCGTGCTCGAAGCGCGCGTCCGGATTCAGTCTCTCGACGAGGGGAACATCCCGCCGGAACGCTGGCCGCAGACGCTTTCGGAGCAGACTTGCGTCACCGCGTACGGCCGGTGCGAATTTTTCGAAAGATGCCGATGGGGGGCTTGACAGGTGTCATAGGCTGCTGATATTACCCCCTACCACGACGGCGCGACCCGCCAAGGAGTACGAAAATGCTGCCTCCGAAGACTCTGCTGACGCCCGGCCCTTGGACCGCCAAGGGCAACACCATCAAGGACGGCTACGGCAAGCCGATCGCTACGGTGTTCGCGCGAAACGCGACGGCGCACGCCTACTGGATCGCGCACCTGCCACAGTTCGTCGAAGGCTTCGACGAGTCGCAGGCCATCGCGGAGTTCCAGAAGGACGTGGACACCCTGCGCTCCGAGATCCGCGACCTGAAAGAGCAGCTCGCGACTGCCAAGGACCAGATCGAAGATCTGACCGACGATCGTGAACGGGTCGAGTCCGAGCTGGCCCTCGCCATCGAAGAAATTGCTGAGATGAAGGGCCTCATCAAGAGCCCCGAGCACGTCTGAAACGCCCTGTTTCATAGGGGTTTCGAAAAAAGCACGACCCCCTCTTGACACGTGTCACAAGCCACCTTACAGTACGCCCACCTCGACGGGAGAACCCCAAGATGAACTTGCCCTACTCCGGAACCAAAGCTGTCGTTGCCACCTACGGGCCCTCTGGCATCGGCAAGACCACCGACCTCCTCTACAGCTTTCCGCACGGTCTCTTCGTTGCGCCCCCCGGCGCCCTGAAGCCCGCTGAGAAGGTTGTCGGCTTCGTGCCCGCCTCCGACGAAGCCGCGAACATCATGGAAGCCACCGCGCTCGTGAAGAAGTACGCGCACGGGTCGAAGTACGACGCGGTGATCGTGGACGACTTCTCGCTGCTCGCGGAGAGCACGATCGCAGTGCTCGAAAAAAAGCTCTCGGGCTTCAAGCTCTGGGGCGCGCTGCGGGACGTGGTTCTCGACTTCCGCGACACCGCCCGTCACGCAGGCCTGCACGTCGTCCTGACGGCTCACGAGTCCACGCCCCGCACAGTGTCGGGCTCCTTCATTCGCGGCGGGCCGCGCCTTCCCGGCCGCCTTCCGGAAGACCTGCCGACCGCGTGTGACGTGGTTCTGCGTGCGGCCTTCGACAACAGCCGCCGCGGCTGGCACGCCTGCTACCGCTGCACGATCGATGATCCGTCATGGGTCACGAAGGACCGTCACGGCGTCACGCCCGACCGCGCGCCCATGAACGTGGCGGAGATCCTCCGCATGGCGGGCTACGAGATCCGCCGCGCGCCGGGACTTGACTGGCAGGAACAGCTCGTGGACGTGCTCTCGAAGGCGATGGTCGAAAGCCCGCAGGACGAAGAGGCGCTGGTGCAGGAAGCCATCGTTCTCGGCCGCGAGAAGACGACGAACGACCTTCACATCCGCTGGCTGCTGCGTGACGCACTTGACCGCGCCGCGCTTCTTCGGGCCCAGAGCAACCTGTTCGCCATGTACGGCGGCACGGTCTAGTTCAAATCGATTTGGCCCATCTGGGCCACCAAGTTCGGGCACCAACCAACCCGCAGTCCCACGCCCGAAGAACCCTCCTCGCGCATCGGAGGCAAAACCAGCGCAACCGCTGACGGAACCCACGGGACGGGCACCCCCGCAGCACACGGAGAGTAAGATGTCGAACTGGAACATGGACGTGAACCTCGCTGGCGTTGCCGCTCGTGCCCCGGGCGGGACGTTTGTGGAGCCTGCCACGGGCGCCTACAAGGTGAAGATCACGGCCACGGAGGCGTACGAGAAGGACGGCAAGAGCAGCGTGAAGTTCCAGACCGTGATCGACGGCGGGGACTTCGGTGGCACGGAAGTGCGGCTGTTCTTGGGCGCGGACCTCTCGAAGCTGGGCAACCAGCGTTCGTGGAAGACGGCCCTCCTGTCCGCGGGCTACAACGCGGGCGCCATCGAGGCGGGGCAGATCTCGATCGGCACGAAGACCTTCGAGGGCAAGACCGCGTACGTCTACTACAAGGCGAAGGACCCGAACGATCCGTCGTCGCAGTCGAACCGCGAGTTCATCACCCCTGAGTCCTTCGCGACCCTTTCGGGTGAGACCACTGGCGCGGCCACCGCGTCGGCCGCTCCGAAGCCCGCGGCGGGCTCAAAGCTCCGTGGCATGATGCTCGGCGGCTAGTTTTCACCAGCGGGGACGCGCCTGTGATGCGCGTACGGCGGGGGTGGCCTCCTTTCCATCCCCAAGCATAGGGAGCCGGTCTTCTGGGCTGGCAGTCGGTAGCGGTGGTGGGGCGAACCGACATTCTTGGGGCCCGTTCGTCGAAAGGCGGGCGGGCCCCTCTTTTTTGAGGCACGAGATGGCAACCGGACACCTGCTCACGCTCCAGATGCTCGAAAGTGGCAACTACGACCCCACGCAGCTTGGGGCGAAGTGCGATCTGTGCGTGATGACGAAGTGGCGGGACGGCGGGCCCGTGCCTCCGGAGCTGCACGACGGGGCCACGATCGGTGTCGTCTGCGAGGCTCCCGCGGACAAAGAGGTGGTCGAGAACCGGCCCCTTGTCGGCCCCGGCGGGATGGAGTTCCAGCAGAGCCTCTCGTCCGTCGGCGTCACGCGGACGGAGCTGAACCTGCACTTCGCGGTGGCTTGCCGCGCGCCAGAGAACGATCTGGACAAGATCAACCTGAAGCACCAGCGCATGAACAAGAAGCGCGTGAAGAACGGGGAGTCCGCGCTACCCACGGTGGTCGAGTGCTGCCGTCCCCGTTTGATGAACGAGCTGGACTCCGTGGAGTCCGTTATCACGATGGGCAAGGTCGCCTACCAGTCGATAACGGGGCAGCCGAAATCGATTCTGGACATCCGCGGGGGTCCAGCGTCGGGCTACCTCGACCAGAACTTGACCTTTGGTTATGGCACGCCGCCCGACGGCCAGCAGACCTACCCGCTTCGGATTTTGCCCACGATCAGCCCCGCGTTCGTGATGCGGATGCGCCGCTGGACGAAGGCCTTCCGCGCGGACCTGTCGCGGGCGCACAGGTGGTTCACGAAAGGCCGTCTGGGCTGGGTGGAACCGGCGATCACGTGGAACCCGGACCCCGCCGACCTGCGGGCGTTCCTGTCCCGCACGGACATCGCCTACTCCGTCGACGTTGAGACGACCATCGACGACCCCACGGTCGCGAAGTTGAAGACCGTCGGCGTCGGACACGAACACGCGGCGATGGTGGTCACGTTCCTCTCCATCGAAGGCCCCAACGGCTCGCTCGTCCCGTCGCCCTACTACACCGACGCGGAGCTTCGGGAGGTCCGAGAGATCTTCGCGGCCTTCTTCGCGAACAAGGACATCCTCAAAGTCGGCCACAACGCGGGCTACTTCGACCAGATGGTCATCAAGCAGCACTTCGGCACGCCGATGGTCCCGCTGCTCGACACGATCCTGCTGCACCGCTCCGTCGAGTCGGAGCTTCCGCACAAGCTGGCCTACGTCGCCAGCGTCTACACCGATGTCGTTGCGTGGAAGGACGCGCACACGGCCACGGAAGCCCGCACCGACGCCGAACTGGCCCGGTACAACGGAATCGATTGCGTGGTCACGGCCCGCGTGGAACCGATGCTAGGTCAGGCCATCCTCGTTCGCGGCCAGCAGCAGGTCGTCCAGAAGGACCACCGCGTCCAGCAGGTCTGCGTCGGCCTCCACGAGAACGGGATGCTGGTGGACCGCGCGGCGCGGGACATCGCGGCGACCGACCTCTTGAAGCGCATCGTCTTGCACAAGAAGGCCGCGCAGGAGATCGCGGGCAAGCCGGAGCTGAACCCCAACAGCGTCGCGCAGCTTCGGGACCTCCTGTTCGACCAGTGGAAGCTCGATCCCGTCGAATACACCAAGCTGGGCGACCCCTCGACCAACGACGAGTCCATCCGCGTGATCCGCTCGGCCATCGGGCAGCACAACCCGACCGCGACGGCATTCATCGACGAACTGCGCAAGTACCGCCGCGTGGCGAAGGAGTATGGCACCTACGTCCGCCGCCTCATCCCCTACGGGGCTCCGCTCGACGGGAACACCTTCCAGAGCGAGGAAGAAGAGGAAGAGTCCAACCGCGGGCTCATCATGGCCGACGGCCGCGTGAGGCCCGACTACAACGCGCACGGCACGACATCTGGCCGCCTCTCGTCCTCAAATCCAAACGCGCAGAACTGGCCCAAGCACCTGCGAAAGCTGATCATTCCTCAGCCCGGCCACGTGATCGTCGGGGCCGACGCCGACCAGCTCGAACTGCGCATCATCACGGCCATCGCGCAGATCCGGGTCTATCTCGACGCCTTCGCGAACAAGAAGGACCCGCACGCGATGACGGCCTCGCTCATGTTCGGGGCGAAGTTCGACTCCCTCGTGCCGAAGAGCGACCTGTGGGACAAGCTCCGGAAGATCGCCAAATCGATTAAGTACGCCTCGTTCTACGGATCGGGCGACGAGACTGTGCACGGGCTGGTGACTTCGGCCGAAGACGACAACGGCAACCTCATGTACCCCGACCTGACGGTGCGCGAGGTCTCGACCCTCAAGCGCAACTGGCTCAAGGGCATTCCGGAGCTGCCGAAGTTCTGGGACGACACGATGGAAGAGTTCCAGAGCGCGGGCTACGTGCTCGACCCCGTGTGGGGCCGCCGACGCGACTTCCTCGACGGCGAGAAGTTCAACGAAATCATCAACCACCCGATCCAGAGCGCGGGCGCGCACATCATCCACGAGAGCACGTTTGACCTGCTCAACGTGATCCCCTTCTTCAAGTGGGGCGCGGGCACGGGCCTCATCGCGCAGGTCCACGACGCGCTTTACGTCGAAGCGCCGTGCCCGCACGACAAGTACGAAGCGAAGGACGCGGAGTTCGGCTACTGCCCGCCGAAGTGCACGTGCGAGGCGAACCGCGCGGCCCGCGACATCGAAGCCGCGATGAATCGCACGGTGAAAGGTCTTGACGGCCTGACGTTCAGTGCCAAGGCGAAAATCGGAAAGAACTGGGGTGAAGTATGAGTCAGAAGGTGCCGGTCAAATTGCTCGATGTGCTTGCGTGGGATGCGCAGGTCAACGACGCGCCCGAAAAGATGCGGGAGTTCCTCTACGGGGTGCGGGCCGAGCTATACGGGGCGCTGCACCACCTCAACGATCTGCTCATCGAGCTGGAACGTCAGAAGAAGCCCCTGCCGATCGGACTCCAGCCCGAGAAGTATTTCGCGGTGGTGGTGCCCACGCGGCCGCTCGAAGACGCCCACATGGTCGACATGGGCGGGGAGTACCGCTGGATTCGCGGCTGGGCGTACGAACTGAACAACGTGTTTCTCGCAATCCACGAGGCGCTCAATGTCGCAGACTGACGAGCTGGAAGACGTGGAGACGTACGTAGCCGTGATGCAATCGGGCCTCAAGTACGAGCCGTTTCCCGTGAATCTGCGAGCTTTCGCGGGGCTCTGGTACGAACTCGATGGGCGCATCTGCGCGAAGATCGAGTGCGAGTGGTGCACGATCGGTGCCCCTTACCGTGACGACCTTCTTCCCGACGGGTGGCTGATGCTCGATTCGAGCAAAGGCGACCAACGCTTCATGTGCGCGGCGTGTGCCGAAACGGAGATCCCCAATGCGTGACCGAATTGAAGAGATCTACGCGGACCACGAACCGCCGCTGCTCTTCATGGACGGCTTCGACGACTGCATCGCGGGTGTCGCGCACAGGTTCAACGACACCTTCGTCGTCTACGATCTGGTCAAGGTCCTCGACAAGCTCAAGGCCGACGGCATGACCGAAGAAGAGGCGATTGAATACTGGTCATTCAATCAGCTCGGCGGCTGGCACGGGGACGCGACCCCAGCTTTCCTCGCCGCGCACACGGAGGACGAAGATGGCGTTCAACCCGACGAGCGCGGCTGAACAGCGCGCGGAAGACCGCCGCAGGGCTCGTGCAGCGCGCGGCGGGCACTTCGCGACGCAGATCTTTACGTGCTGCCGGTGCCGCCGCAACGTCGTTCTGCCGTTCACCCCGCTGGCTGTCGCTATCGCTGCCGATAAAAGCTACATGCTGGCCTGCGCGCCCGATCCGTGGGTCACGCTCAACGGCAACGACTGGTGCCCAGACTGTTTCGAGAGTGAGATCCCACCGCGGGTGCCTGCCGATGGCTGAAGTTTGGTTCCGCTGCGAATGGTGTGGCTGCCGGATTCAGTATCCCGCAGAGTCCGCGCCGATCCAGCCCACGAGAGGGTTTAGAAACGCGCTGGACGAGCCTTTGCCGCCCGAGCCGTGGGCGTTTTTCGCGCATATCGCAAGGCTCGGCCGCCCCTATTACCGCACCTGCTGTCCCGACTGCTTCGAGCACTACTTCCCGCCCCGCATTTTGTCCGCAACGGAGACCTGACATGACCCGCATCTTTCTGGCGCACGCGAAGAACGACCCCGAGGAATCGATTTCAGAGTGGAAGGCCGAGATCGAAAAGATGTTCCGCGCTGCGGACATTCTGGATGCCAAGGTGGTGCTCGGCCGCGAGGACTACACCATGCACGCTGCCTCCGCGGGCAGCTTCG
>JACCDW011207751.1_pt1 | contig 10009 bp, 9 predicted proteins | sample 7449781 | NCBI WGS metagenome assembly JACCDW01 (sample SAMN15323449, study PRJNA562643) | freshwater metagenome | isolation source: river surface water | place: USA:Blue River Watershed | collected 2017-08-18 | reverse complement strand
TGAATGCCTCAGCTTGGTGGGCTCCTTGAACGCCCGCAATACATTGGGCGGTACTGCGCCTAGCCAAGTTCGTCAGCAAATTGCGCGTCACCATGCGCGACTAGATTTTTAAAAGGCTTTTCTGATGCAAACCACTCAAACCGAGCAAGGCACTGTGTCTCCCTTTGCAGCAGGCCTCAATTGGACCGCTGAGTTGCACACCGGCGATGGCCGCATGGACGATACACACGAAGAGTTTGTGACCATGTTGAATGCTTTGCTGCTCACGCCGCAAAGCGAACAGCTCAATCTGTACCGCGAATTTCTCAATCACACGGTGGAACATTTTTCCCAAGAAGACCGCTGGATGGTGGCCACTGGCTTCAGCGAAGACAACTGCCATGCGGGGCAACACGCCACCATTTTGGAAACCATGCGAGCTGTGGAAACCCACTATGTACAAGGTGATCAAGAAATCATTTCACGCATGGCAGAAGCCTTGGCCGAGTGGTTTCCTCAGCACGCTGCCACCATGGATGCCGGCTTAGCCCAGCATTTGAAATCGGTCAACTTTGACAGCGAAACCGAAACACTGGCCGACCCCTCCATCGTCAAAAACGTCACCATGTCCGGTTGCGGCAGTGTGAGTTGCAGCTGATCAAATTCAAAGACAAGTCTTTCAAGCTTCAATCCAAATTGGAAATCTAATATGTCCGTGATCACCACCATCGAAGAATTGCGCATCCTGGCCCAAAAACGTGTGCCTCGCATGTTCTATGACTATGCCGACAGCGGTTCTTGGACAGAAAGCACTTACCGCGCCAACCAAAGCGATTTTCAAAAAATCAAGCTGCGCCAGCGTGTGGCCGTCAACATGGAGGGCCGCAGCACGGCCACCACCATGATTGGACAGAAGGTGGCCATGCCTGTGGCCATTGCACCCACAGGTCTCACCGGCATGCAACATGCCGATGGCGAAATTTTGGCGGCCCGCGCAGCCAAAAAATTTGGCGTTCCCTTTACCCTGTCCACCATGAGCATTTGCTCCATTGAAGATGTGTCCAAAGGTACCGATGGCCATCCTTTTTGGTTTCAGCTCTATGTCATGCGCGATCGCGATTTCATTGAGCGCTTGATTGAGCGCGCACGCGCAGCCAACTGCTCTGCCTTGGTCATTACCTTGGATCTGCAAATTTTGGGACAGCGTCACAAAGACTTGAAAAACGGTTTGTCTGCGCCTCCCAAACTCACCATTCCCAACATCATCAACATTGCCAGCAAGCCTCGTTGGGCACTGGGCATGCTGGGCACATCGCGCAGAGAGTTTGGCAACATTGTGGGCCACGTGAAGGGCGTTGAGAACATGGGTTCTTTGTCGGCTTGGACGGCTCAACAGTTTGATCCCCGCCTGAATTGGGGCGACGTAGAGTGGATCAAAAAACGCTGGGGCGGCAAAATCATTTTGAAGGGCATTCAAGATGTGGAAGATGCCCGTTTGGCCGTTGAAAGCGGCGCCGACGCCATGATTGTGAGCAACCACGGCGGCCGCCAACTCGATGGCGCCCAAAGCAGCATTGAAGCCCTGCCCGCCATTGTGGATGCCGTAGGCAAGCAAATTGAAGTGCACATGGACGGCGGCATTCGCAGCGGCCAAGATGTGCTCAAAGCCCGTGCCTTGGGCGCACAAGGCACCTACATTGGTCGGGCGTTCTTGTACGGTCTGGGCGCCATGGGTCAACCCGGCGTTGAGAAGGCCTTGCAAATCATTCACAACGAGCTTGATTTGACCATGGCTTTTTGTGGTCGCACGCAAATGGACGCGGTCGACAAGAGCATCTTGTTACCGGGCACATTTCCTCAATAACACGCACACTTCCAATTTGAGTTTGTGACGTCCACCACATCACTCAAAAGAAGAATTGCCCACCTCGACATGGACGCGTTTTACGCGTCTGTCGAGTTGTTGCGCTACCCCCAACTCAAGGGCTTGCCGGTGGTCATTGGGGGCGGCAGGCGCAAAGAAGATGACTTGCTGGGTCGACTGCGTGCAGCCCACCCAGACTGCGAATGGTCCGCGGATAACCTGTCTGAAATTCCTCTGGATTTTTTTCCCCGCATAGAGGGTTATGTAGGCCGCGGGGTGATCACCACCGCGACCTATGCCGCGCGTCAATTTGGCATTGGTTCGGCCATGGGCCTTATGAAAGCGGCCAAGTTGTGCCCCCAAGCCATTTTGTTACCTGTCGACTTTGACCAATACCGCCACTACTCCAGAGTCTTCAAAGGCATCATCACCGACATCGCACCCCTCATGGAAGACCGTGGTGTGGACGAGGTGTACATCGATTTCACCGAGGTGCCTGGCGGCCAACGCGAAGGCGGCAGAGTTTTAGCCCGGCTCATTCAAAAGTGTATTTTTGAAGCCACTGGCCTCACCTGCTCTGTGGGTGTTGCGCCCAACAAACTGATTGCCAAGATGGCCAGCGAGTTCAACAAGCCCAACGGCATTTCCATCGTGTACGAAGAAGATTTGCAAACGACCATCTGGCCTTTAAGCTGCCGCAAAATCAACGGCGTTGGCCCCAAGGCCGATGAAAAACTCAAACAGCACGGCATTGCAACCATTGGCCAATTGGCCGCTTGTGAGCTGCCTTGGCTGCAAAACCATTTTGGCAAAGTGTATGGCGCATGGTTGCATGCGGCATCCTGGGGCAAAGACGATCGCCCTATCAGCACCGAAAGCGAACCGGTCAGCATCAGCCGAGAAACCACCTTCGAAACCGACTTGCATGCTGTGCGTGACAAGGAAGAATTGGGCAAGGTTTTCACGAAGCTTTGCCAACAATTGGCTGCCGATTTAAAACGCAAAGGTTATGACGGCAAAACCATTGGCATCAAGCTGCGCTACGACAACTTCAAAAGCGTGACGCGCGATCAAACTCTGACTTTTTACACACAGGATGCCAAAGAGATACGCAAATTTGCTGGACTTTGCTTGAAGCGTGTCGACCTGAGTCGAAAACTGCGGCTTCTGGGCGTCCGAGTTGGCTCTCTGGTCAAACATGGGACAGTGCCTGAAAGCATCGCCCGCTACAGTTCTGATTCATCTTCTCAATCTGCACTCAACGAGGCCAGCTCCCATGGACAAACTCAATTGCTTTTCTCTGACGACGCATGACCATGTGGCGCATTTGGTGCTGAACAAGCCCGAATCGCTGAACACCATGCATCCCACGTTTTGGCGTGAGTTGGACATGGTGTTGCGCCAGCTCAACGAAGCGGGTGAGGCACGTGCGCTGGTGATTTCGAGCACTGGCAAGCATTTTTCAGCGGGTATGTCGCTAGACACTTTTTCAAGCACCATTGCCATGGACGCCGATAGCCCCGAAGGTCGTGCCGCCATTTATGACTCGCTCACCGACATGCAATCGACCTTCACTTTGCTAGAAAGCATGCGCATTCCGGTCATCGCAGCCATTCACGGCGGCTGCATTGGCGGCGCCGTTGACATGGTGACCGCATGCTGTATCAGATATGCCACGCAAGATGCTTTTTTCTGCATTCAAGAGATCAACATTGGCATGGTGGCCGACGTGGGTACGTTGCAGCGCCTACCCAAATTGTTGCCCATGGGCTTGGTCAAAGAATTGGCCTATACCGGCAGACGCTTGAGTGCTAACAACGCCATGAAGCATGGCTTGGTCACCCAAGTGTTTGAAACGCAAGAGGCTTTGGTGGCAGGCGCTTTGGCTTGCGCCAAAGAAATGGCCAGCAAGCCACCGGTGGCCATTTGGGGCACCAAACAAGCGCTTAACTATGCACGTGATCACAGTGTGGAAGACAGTTTGCGGCAAATGGGTTGGCTACAAGGCGCGATCTGGAGCACGCCGCACATTCGGGAAGCCATTGTGGCTGCGAAAGAAAAAAGGCCTGCCCAGTTTCCGCCGCTGAGCCCTCTCAAAGGCTTTAAAACTTTAGGCTAAAGCCTACTGACAGCGCCAAGGATTTATTGGCGCGCTGTGCGAACATTGGGCGGAGGCGATTGCGGATGGCTGGTTCGCCAAGGGTTGATATCCAAGCCACCTCGCCGGGTATAGCGCGCATACACCGAGAGCTTCAAGGGTTTGCAACGCGTCCATATGTCCATGAAGATGCGCTCCACACATTGCTCATGAAACTCATTGTGATTCCGAAAACTCACAATATATTGAAGCAAGCCGGCCTGGTCAATTTGATCGCCCGAATATGAAATTTGAACACTGCCCCAATCGGGTTGCCCCGTGACCAAACAATTGCTTTTGAGCAAGTGACTCACCAAAGTCTCTGTCACGGGTGCCTCATCTTTTTGCGTCTGCAGCAATTCAGGCGCAGGCTGATAGTGGGTGCACTCAATGTCCATGCGATCCAAATTGAGGCCATCCAATTCGTGTACAGGTTCTTTGTCAAACTCTTCAGACAAGATGATTTTGACGCCGCAGCGAGCCATGATTTTGCCGCCATGCCACAAAGCGGCATCCAGGTCCTCGCGCATGCAATCACGCACCGCTTGCACGTCTACAAATCGGGTGGCATTGAAACTGTTCAAGTACAGCTTGAAAGACTTGCTCTCAATGATGTGCGTGCTTTCCGCGGGAACCGTGATATGGGCAATGGCCACTTGAGGCTTGCCCTTCAAATTCAGCCAGGAGAGTTCAAACGCCGTCCACAAATCGGCACCCAAGAAAATGGGCGCACTGCGAATACCCAACTCTTCTCGCTTGACGGCTCGTGGAATAGGGAACAACAAGGACGCATCGTATTGATCGACATAGGCGCTGTTTTTACCCAGCTGCGATTGTTCAGGCTGATTCATACGGCATCCTTTTCACGTCGTCTGAAAACCAAACGATTGTCATCAGACTCAGAGGCCGCGTAGGCATAACCCTCGACCTTGAAGTCTTTTAACTTTTCAGGATTTTGAATTTTTTTCTCAATGGCATAGCGAGCCAGCAAACCGCGCGCGCGCTTGGCAAAGAAACTGATCACTTTGTATTTGCCGCCTTTGTAGTCTTCAAACACGCACTCTATGACTCGGGCGTTCAAAACTTTTCGATCGACCGCTTTGAAATACTCTTGCGAAGCCAAATTGATGACCACCGGTGTTTTGTGGGTTGCCAGCTGCTTGTTGAGATGCTGAGCAATGCCTTCGCCCCAAAAATGATACAAATTTTGCCCACGCGAATTGGCCAGTGCTGTGCCCATTTCTAAACGGTAGGGTTGCATCCAATCCAGGGGGCGCAACACGCCATACAAACCACTCAAAATACACACGTGATCTTGTGCCCACTCCAGGTCCTTGAGTTTCAAGGATTTTGCATCCAAGCCTTCGTAGACGTCACCATTGAATGCCAATACAGCCTGTTTTGAATTTTTCTGGCTGAACTTGGGGCGCCAGGCTTCATATCTGGCGACATTCAGGGCAGCCAAGTTGTCGCTCAAATCCATCAATTGGGATATTTGAGCAGGGGTTTTGTGCTTCAATACCTCGATCAATTCTGCGGATTGCGAGACAAATTGGGGCAAAGTATGGGGCACCCCTTCGGCCGGAGTGTCGTAATCCAACGATTTAGCAGGAGACAATAGAAACAACATGCGCAAAATCCTTTAAGGTCTCAATTATCTTGCATCAGCGAAACCTCACTCAACGTCCACGATCATGAGTCTTCTTTTTTCAGAGTATCAGCTTCCCTCTCCCAGTGGCCCCCTCAATTTGGCCAATCGCATCGTGGTTGCACCGATGTGCCAATATTCAGCCGAGCAAGGCAAGGCCACCGATTGGCACTTGGCGCACTGGACATCCTTGCTCAACAGCGGTGCGGGACTGGTCATTCTCGAAGCCACCGCCGTGACCGAAGAAGGTCGCATCAGCCCTGGCTGCTTGGGTCTGTGGAATGATGCCACAGCCGAAGCTTTACAAGACAAATTGAACCGCGCCAGAAAATTGGCTCCGCACGTGCCTGTCGCCATCCAAATTAGCCATGCAGGGCGCAAAGCCTCTAGTGCGGCACCTTGGCAAGGTGGACAACTTCTAGATTCGGCACAAGGTGGTTGGCAAGCACTTGCGCCAAGTGCCTTGCCACACCTGGCCTCAGAAAAACCTCCCACCGAGTTGGATATTGCAGGGCTTGAGCGGATCAAAAATGCTTTTGTCAAAACAGCTGAGCGCGCGCAAGAAATGGGCATTGAAATGCTTGAACTCCATGCGGCGCACGGCTATTTGCTGCATCAATTTTTATCGCCAGTTTCAAACAAGAGAACCGATGGGTATGGAGGCAATTTTGAAAACCGCACGCGTTTTGTGCGTGAGGTTTTCGACGCTGTGCGGGCCAAGTTCAATGGCGTTTTAGGCATTCGCATTTCTGCCACAGATTGGGTTGAAGATGGCTGGAACCCTGAAGAAACAGCCGATTTGTCAGTCCGCCTCAAAACCGCTGGCGCAAATTTTGTCCATATTTCGTCTGGTGGGGTTGCGGCGCAACAAAAGATTGCCATCGGCCCAGAATACCAAGTACCCTTTGCCAAGTCAGTCAGGGACAAATCAGGTCTGCCAACCATCGCTGTCGGCTTGATCACCCAAGCCCAACAAGCTGAAGCTATATTGCAACGGGGTGACGCCAACCTGGTGGCCATTGCCAGAGCTTTCCTATACAACCCCAGGTGGGCATGGCAAGCGGCGGCCGAATTGGGCGGTGTGGTACAAGCCAGCGAACAATACTGGCGCTGCCTACCCCGTGAAGCGCAATCGGTGTTTGGCAATGTGAAAATTGGGATGCGATAAAGCCATGAAAACCTCCACCTTTCAAGACGTTCAGTTCACTAACGGCTACGAATTCACACAAGGCACGGGTTATACCTTGCCCGAATACCCTTTTGTCACACCACCTGAGTTGACTCAAAACAAAACCTTGCGACATGCCGTGGTCATTGTGGGAGGCGGCATCACAGGCCTCACTTTGGCTTGCGCCTTGGCCAATTTGGGTATCAAAGCAGTCCTTCTCGATGAAGACAACACGGTGGGTGTTAAAGGCGCATCTTCGCGCGGTATTTGCTATACCCAAAAGTCTTTGGAAATTTTTCACAAGCTGGGCATTTTTGATCGGATAGCCAAAAAAGGCATCCAATGGAGCGTGGGTCGCACCTTCGCTGGCAGCGACGAGGTCTACAACTTTGACCTCAAGCAGCAAAGCAACTTCAGCCTTTCAGAACAACCGGCCTTTATCAATATTCAACAGTTTTACATCGAAGGCTTTTTGGTTGAACAAATACAGAAACTGGGTCATGTCGATTTGCGTTGGCAGTCGCGCGTCAAGGCGTTCAAACAGAACACAAATTTCGCTACGCTCACTGTCGAAACACCAGAGGGCACTTATGACATTCAAGCCGATCATGTGATCGATGCATCGGGTTCGCACACTCCTTTTCATGCTTGGACTGGCGTCACCATGGAAAGCAAAAAAGGTGATGACCGTTGGTGCATTGCCGACGTGAAATTTGATACTCGTCCCCCGACAGAACGTCACACCTGGATTGAAGCGCCCTTCAACGAAAACCGCGCTGTTTGGCAACACTTGATGGCTGACGATGTGTGGCGCATTGACTACCAAATGGAACCCAATGCAGATGCCGCCTACATCAGCCGCGAAGACGTGGTGCGCGAGCGCCTAGAGCGACAGTTTGGCAAAGATGTCAAGGTTGACATCGTTTGGGTAGGCCCTTATGCCTACAAAAGCCAGTGCCTCAACACATTGCGCATGGGCCGTGTGTTTTTCATTGGCGACACCGCAAAAATTGTGAACCCCTTCGGTGCACGAGGTGGCAACACGGGCGTAGCCGATGCAGATAATTTGGCTTGGAAATTGGCAGCAGTGTTGCGCGGACATGCGGACGAAGCCCTGCTTGAAAGTTACAACGACGAGCGTCACGAGGCAGCAAAAGAGAACGTCAAAGTGACGCGGCGCACAGCCAGATTTTTGCGACCTGCGGATGGCATTGAGCGTGCATTCAGAAAAGCCACCATCAGCTTGGCCAAGCAGTATCCCTTTGCGCGTTCACTGGTCAACACCGGTCGCATGGCGGTTGCCAACACCTACAGGGGTTCACGCATCTGCGGCGACAACGGCGGAACGTCGGTTCAAAACGTGCGCTTCCAATGGCGAAAAGGCAAGCCTGGTTGCTTGAATGACCTGATCCAATGGGCTGATGGTCGCCTTCTGATTTTGGTGTTTGGACCTCAACCCAAAGCGGCTTTGAAGCGCCTACAGGAACTCAGCGTTTCTGGCTTGCCCGTGCGCTGCGTTCAAGTGCTGGCCAAAGGCCAAGTGGCACAAGCTCGCGAACACCTGTTAGACACACAGCATCATCTGCAAAACGCCTGTGGCACAGTTCCGGCCAGTGGCTGGGCATTGATCCGCCCCGATGGCTATTTGGCCGATACGGGCAAGGGCGTGAACGGCGAGTTGATTGGCGCTGTGGCCACTTCATTGGGTCTTTGATCACATTCGGAAATCATGATGAAAACAGAACTGAACCTTCAAGACGCCGACACTTTTTACGATCAATTGCTCAATGCCCACGAAGGCTTGAATGCTGAACAATCAGAGCACCTGAACTTGCGCCTGATTTTGCTGTTGGCCAACCAGGTGGGGGACGCCAACGTCCTGAGGGATTGCATCGAATCGGCAAAAAACCAAACCTGATTAGAGGCTGAACAGCCTCTGTCGGTTGATGGATATGGGCAAATCGCCCGGAATCAGGGCGCTTGACCAGTAAAATCATGCCTTTAGTCCATCCATGACATTGCCCTTGGGCAATTTCAAACTATTGAGCCCATGAGCAACGAGTCCACCCCCGCCCTTCAGCAACCCGGCCTTGAGAGCCTGTCCAAGTCTTTTGAGCCCGCCGCCTTAGAAGCCCACTGGGGCCCCGAATGGGAAAAACGCGGTTATGGCATTGCAGGCCATCGCGGCAGCCAAATGCCAAAGGCTGACGCCCCCAACTTCGCCATCCAATTGCCACCTCCCAATGTGACAGGCACCCTGCACATGGGCCATGCGTTCAACCAAACCATCATGGACAGCCTCACGCGCTACCACCGCATGATGGGCTTCAACACCGCTTGGATTCCAGGCACTGACCATGCCGGCATTGCCACGCAAATTGTGGTTGAGCGTCAATTGCAAGGACAAGGCATTAGCCGCCACGACATGGGCCCCACGCCCGCTGAAGCGCGCAAAAACTTTGTGTCCAAAGTGTGGGAATGGAAAGAGCAATCGGGCAACACCATCACGCAGCAAATGCGACGTATGGGCGACAGCGTGGACTGGACGCGCGAGTACTTCACCATGGACGACAAGCTGTCCAAAGTGGTGTCCGAAACCTTTGTGAAGCTGTACGAGCAAGGCCTGATTTACCGAGGCAAGCGCTTAGTCAGCTGGGACCCTGTGTTGCAAAGTGCGGTGTCTGACCTGGAAGTCGAAAACACCGAAGCCGACGGCAAGATGCATTACATCTTGTACCCGTTTGCAGACGGCCCTCAACTGATTGATGGCGTGATGCAAAAGGGCATGACCATTGCCACCACCCGTCCCGAAACCATGATGGCCGACGGTGCGTTGGCCGTTCACCCTGAAGACGAACGTTACAAACATTTGGTCGGCAAAATGGTTGACTTGCCTTTGTGCGATCGCCAGATCCCCATCATCGCCGACGACTTTGTCGACCGTGAATTTGGTTCTGGTTGCGTGAAGATCACAGGCGCGCACGATGCCAACGACTACGCATGTTCCATGCGTCACAACCTGCCGCTCATCACCATCTTCACCTTGACGGCCACTGTGAACGAGAACGGTCCCAAAGCTTATCAGGGCATGGACCGCTTTGTGGCGCGCAAGGCTGTGATCAAAGACTTGGAAGCACAAGGTCTGCTGATTGAAATCAAAGCCCACAAACTGATGTTGCCCATATGCGCCCGAACAGGCCAAGTGGTCGAGCC
>JACCDW010441100.1_pt1 | contig 10009 bp, 8 predicted proteins | sample 7449781 | NCBI WGS metagenome assembly JACCDW01 (sample SAMN15323449, study PRJNA562643) | freshwater metagenome | isolation source: river surface water | place: USA:Blue River Watershed | collected 2017-08-18 | reverse complement strand
ATTAAACTCTATAGGGTTTGGCTCTATTAGAATTCCTGACCAATTTCTCTCTTTTTCGAAGAAATATGTATTTGATGCTCCAAATCCATCCAAAGCACCAACTTCAACAAAAAATCCATCTCTTTTTCCTTTAAAAATTTGAGAATCTAGAATTACATCTTGTTGAATTTGTGATTTACTATTTATCATTTTATTTAAAAATTTTATATAAGAAAGATTTTATATTTTCTAACTTATTACTTTCTGGTATTATATTATTTTCGAACCAATCAGTTCTTAATATTTCTAAATATCTATCATTATCCTTATCAATATTGATTATATAATTAATCATTTCCTCAAATGTTCCAAAGTCATAAAAATTAATAAAGGATTTTGTATTAAATTCTTTGTTGATCAATGGGTTACCCCAATAAATAGGAACAGAATTAACAGTCATTGGTTCCATTATTTTCTCAGTTGTGTATCCAGGGTACTGAGGCCTATATGCATTATTCTCAAAAGAGATTGAGAATTTATATTCAGATTGAAATTTTCTTTTGTCTGAAACAGCATATCCAATGTTATTCATCCATCTACCACCAGAATCTACTTTCTTATATTTTGAAAGTTCAATAACAAATTGATTTCTTTCTTGACAGTTACCATTAGATGCGACAAAGTTACAAAACTTCCTATTTGCTAAGGAATCATCTATAATCTTTGGTCTAGTTAATTCATAATATCCATCATAAAGTAAATAGTGTGGTAATCTATAATTTCTAGAATCATTTAAATAATCGAAGGAAAATGAATATTGACAATATCCAAGAGGTGGTGCTATATTTTCACCAGTATAAAATATCTTTACACATTTATAATTTTGATGGCTATTTCCAAAGATTGAAAAAAATAAATAATCGGGATTACTAGAAATTTCAATATCAAATTCTTCTTTTAGAAGGTTGTAAAAGTAATTATTTGTTTTATCAAATCCTCCCCAAAAATCTGAGAAGTCTATTTTTATTTTTCTTTTCATATATTAAGGTTTTATTCATACCAGGGGTGTACTGTAACTCCCATATCAGCAATTTCTTTTATTAATTTATCTCTAGATTCAACACTTTCATTACTCATAGTCCATTCGTGAAATTCTACATATAACTCTGATATCTTTGTTATAACACCAGTTGATATTAAATGTCTAAGTACAACAAACTCACTACCTTCTATATCAAGCTTACATATAATTTTTAGACTTGTATCTAAACTCTCTATAAATTTTGAAAAATCAATAGATTTAACAATTATTGGCTCTTCATATCCTTTCCAAATAAATCCAATATTGTCAACAGATGATGCCCATCCATCCGTTAAAGATTGACCATCATTTGGAGATCCGGATTTACTTAGTTCTATATTTTCTTGATTAAACTTAACCGTACCATCTAATGTCCAAATAGCATTATCATAATAGGTTATATTATAATTTTTAAATTCCTTAATCCTCTCAATTACATTACAAGAAGGATTAGGCTCAAATGTGTGTATTTCGGTATTCAAGTCTATAACACCGATATCTATGAATTTTCTTAGTCCCTCACACAAGTGAGTACCTCCATCTATAAATATTTTCATATTCTTTCTAAAACATTCATGTTTCTTCTGATGTTCCAAGTTGTTTCATCTTCTTTCCACTTAGCATGGTATTGAACATCTAATTGATCTGCTCTTCTTTTACCAGCAGCATGGTGTAAATGTTCAAATATTGTAGAGTCAGTCATTCTGTCATCTATTAATAAACCTAAATCTCTTAGATTTAAATACAATTCACAGTCAGAATACATATGTGTATAAACAGGATTATAAATAGTTTTGTTTAGCTTCTCAAAGCAACTCCAAGTCATAATTGGAATTGTAATAGCTGGATATTGCATATTTGAAGAATCTGGAAGTTGATATCCATCTCTAACTATTAATCCACCATTTTTACCTTCGAGTTTAGATACTAAATACTGATCCCAATTTTGTGGTGGTAGAAAGTCATCAGAAGCAAAAACCACTATATCACCTTCGTTACCATCTGTTGTGGATGATAACATATAAGATGGGTAGCAAACTCCTATTTTATCGGTATTTACAGTTATTATTCTATTTTCTAAATTTGAACTTAAAAAATATTCTTTTATAATAGAACTATGTGCATCTGTGTTTACAGCAACATGAGTCTTAATGTTTTTTGAATTTGTGCTTCGACCAATCCAGTAAGGATGCATTTGTTTAAAAACTTCTGGTCTTATAGTGCACCATAGTAAGTGAATCATTAAAAATAGTAATTTTTACTATTTATAGACTTAATAAAATGTTTAGTTGTTAAATTTTTTGAATAATAGTAGGTACCGCTCCTAGTTCTAAAACTTTACTATTATCCAATAGGAACTCAATATCATAAAAATTATAATGAAATGTTAGTGTGAATTCTTTTGAGGATACTTTTTGTTGTCCATAGTCGAATTTATTATCACTTAATCCTTTAAGAATTATTTCTTTAAAGTATATTCGATATATTCCGTCTCTGTGTATATCTACAGCTGTGATTGTAAATGGATAAACATAAAGATGGTCTGTATCTAAGTAGTGCTTAGATATTATATCAAATATTATCCAATAATTTATGTCAGCATCAACAGATGCGAATGTTATAGTAATATCGTGTCCTACTATATCTTGTATATTTTTAGATGGTTTATACATTCTTTCCTTACCTCTTATCAAGTGTTGCATAGGTGTTTCAAAGCTAATTCCAGGAAAGCTTACATTTTTTATTGTAGAGTTTAAATAATCAATTACATTCTCATATTGTATCCAATTTTTTTCTAAAATTGGAGTATATGATTGTATAATCTCCTGTGGTATAAAATCAGGTGGTAAATTAAATACAAACTGACTGGACTGACTACTTAATCTCATGCTTTATATATTACTTTTTCTTTTTTTGAAACTTGTCCAGTCCTTTTGGTGGAACATTAGTTCCATTACTTTTACCTTTTTTATTAAAATTACTAACAAGATCTTTACTAGTTATTGGTACTTTCTTTCTAACAACTATTGCTACCTCTTGTTCAACAGGTGGTTCAATGATTGTCTCAGGTGTTTCAGCAAAGTCTCCTACTTCTTCTGATATATTACCACTACCAACAAGATCTTCTATATTTGCACCACTTATCAAATCAGAAAGAGAACCACCACCAAGGCTAGTAGCGGTATCAAGAATTATAAATAATCCAGAATATATAACACATTGAAATCCTTGATTTGTTGTAGTAATATAGTAGGTTATATTACCATCTTTATACATACTTTTCAGATCATTAAATTTATTTTCTGTTACTCTAAATTGACACATTCCAAATCTAGCAACTGTTTCTTCAGTGATGTATTGTGGAAATTCTATTAGGTTATTATCACTTTTGAATACCAATTTTAATTGCTCACAGTTTGTTAAATCCAATGGCTCTAATTGGTCTTTTTTAAGTATCTTAAATGCTAAGAAGAATTTATATATGTTATCAAAAGGTCTTATACCTATTTTTAAAACACCTATTGGATGATAATTATCAATCTTTCTTGGAACTGTAACATTTAATGCTTGTGGTGAGTAAGCTGATATAACTTTTGAAAAGTCAGCTATTGGTATTAACTCAGGAACAGGAACATCTAAAGTGTTTTCAGGAACTGGTGATTTACCTAATTGATCTATTCGGTACTTATCGAATTGGTTTTTAGAATAAATTTTTGGTTTAGTAACACCTTGTACACTAATTGAATTTCCTAGCACATTCTTTGATTTTCCTGTACGAGAACCTCCGATATTTATCTTCTTAGAATTAATTAAATATTTTGATAGTTGATCCGGTTTCATACCATAGGCAGCCTTTCTAACAACAACATTACCGTCATCTTTGTTAATTAATCTCATTTCAACATCAATAATAGCATTTGTTGTTGAGTATTTTATTATAGGTCTGTATTCTATAATCTCAGTAAAGTCATTTTCTATTTTATATGTCTGTGTTTTACCCTTTATATTTTCTTCAAAAACTGTTATATCAAATTCCAAATAGTAAAATTTGTTAATTTTTTTAGAATCATCCATGAAAATCGCAAATGTCTCAAATGAATTATCATAAGTTGCATAAATTTCAAAATAATCACCATCTTTTGATTCTTTCATATAAATACCAAGAGCATCTAATTTAGGAATCTGAGGCACCTGTAAAGTAACTTTTTGTGTAGTAAGATACGTTGTGGTCGTACCAATTGTTGTTACCTTAGTAATAAATCTAAAATCAATAAAAATTGGAGCTGTTTGAGAAAGACCATCACCACCAGTTAAATAGTAATTTATTGTACCTTCTTTAGCATATCCATTTTCTCTTTGTAGACCCAAGAAGTAAACAGAAGGAACATTTAGTTCAATATACTTATTCCAAGTTATATCTTGATATAATAAAGGACTTACATAATTTTGTAATAAATTCTTATCTGTTTCGTTTCTATCATAGTAAAAGTTAGATATATCATAGAATTTATTATTTCTATAGTCATAAGTATATAATCTTATCTGTATACCCTGATATTCCTCAAAAGTATAATTAGCCGGAAAATAAATCTTTATTCTATCATGTAGAACCGGACCACTCGGTACATAATTTAAAACAGATAAGAAATTATACTTTGAAGTATCTAATTTGCCAAATTTATTTAAAGGCTCATCAATTATTACTAATTGATTATTTAATCCATTATTAGTAATAGTACTATCTGCAGCAGCATATGATGTTATTAAATCTCTAGAGTTTTTTACTACTTTAAATGGTTCTAAAATATAATTAGATGTATCATAAACCCATTCTAATAAAACATTTCTATTTAGCCTTTTAAATTCTGACCTCATTTATAAAGTTATTTTTTTCCTCCTTTTGGTACATCAGTATTTGATGGGTAATATATTGGTGTTGTATTAGTAGAAGGTGGTGGTAATTTACCTTTAGGTGGCATCTTACTAGGAACTTGTTGAACTATCTTGTTAGATTTTATAATTTCTTTATCCTTCTTATTCTTTGGTATAAATTCACCTATATTTACTTCACTATGTTTAAGACCTATTCCCCATTTAACTCTCTTGTTTAACAGTCCTGAATTTATATATTCTATTAAATCTCTTGATAAGTCTTTAAAATCAGGATTAACATTAGTTCTTTTCAATCTTGGTTCGAGTTCTAATTCTGGAGTAAACCAATATCTAATACCTTCAAATGGTTCGATATTAAGACCTTTAAAGTATCCAATAATTAAATCAATTTTTTGATAGTTTAATGATTTAGTATTTTTATTGGTTTTGGTCTCAAGCATTTCCTTTTTAGTTTCTGGTTTAAATCCTAAAGATGGTATAGTAAATAATAAAATTAATAGATCTCTATTATTTTTAGGATTTTTGAAATTAGATTTATCTATTCCTATTTCAATAGCCTTCTGAGATGCTTTCCATCTTGGATTAAACATAAATGATACACCAGACATTCCAGATCCGTTCTTTATCTGCTGATTTGATGCGTTTGATATAGGATTAGTATTAACACCTTTAGGCTTATTTGTTCCACTGTCTATAGCGTCTTTAACACCTTTTGTTATATCATCTTTCTTAATATTTGTATCTGAAACAGGCTGTGATAATACTTTTTGTTTTTCCTCATAATCAGCATTTACTTTATTCAAATTAGTAGCTGAATCCCAGGGTAAAAAGAATGAGCTGTAAACTATCTTTTTAACCCCAAATTCATCAACTCCGTTTATATAAAATAAATCGAATCCACTATTAGAAATCTTTTTAATATCAGCGTATGAACCTTCTGGAATTTTAAATACAACTTTACCTTCTTCTAAAATATTCTCTGATGAATCTTTATATATGTCAAAGTCTAAATCTTTTTTATCACTTTTTATTGTTAACTTAATATTTTCTAAAGTAGTCATATCTAAAGGAAGTTCATTAACACCATCTGTTTGAATTATTTTCAATTTAATAAAGTTATCAAATGGGAAAATATAAACGAGTGAAGTATTATTAGGTAAATATGTTACTTTCTCAAATGTGTATCTTAAATCACTATCAACTAAATAAAAGTTGTTAGAAAATAAGTTAAATGGTATTTTTCTTAATTTAAGAATTGGTTTTGTTCCAAAAGGATCATCTCCAGTATTTGGAAGTATTGTTGATTTAATATAATAAACTTCTTTCTTTTTTGCTTTTCTTAAATTTATTTTACTAGAACTCTTAGCATATTTTGAAATATCACCTGCTCCACCTGTACCATTTGCAGTATTCAGTCTATCATTAGGTTCACTTCCCATTTTAGCACCACCACCTTGTAACATACCATAAGATGCTTTTCTTTCAATAAATGTTCCATCAACTGAGTCAATTAATTTCATTGAAGCATCAATAACAGCAGTAGTAGTTGTAAATTTAAGAATTGGTCTGTACTCTATTTCTTCTCCGAAATCTTCTCTAACTACAAAAGTTGTGGTTTTAGTTTTTACATTTTTCTCATACACATCGATGGTATATTCAACATAATATCTATTACCAGCATAGTATGAATCATCTATAAAATTTTCAAAATCTGCAATTGTACCATTATAAGTACCATATATTAAGAAGAAGTCACCCTGTGTTGACTCTTCGATTCTAACTCCTAACTTTTCAAACTCTGGTGTTTGTGGAACAACAACAGTTTTTTTAGATGTTAAGTTAAAAAACTTACTTCCACCAACTGTATCGACACTAGATATGAAATGAAAATCCATAAATACTGGAGAGTTTTTAGATAAACCTAATCCATCTGTTAAATTGTAATTTATTGAATTTTCCCTAGTTACATTTAATACTCTTTGATCTGATACCTTTGTAGTAGCTGGAATTTGAACTTTAATATATTTTCCCCACTGTTTTCCATTTATAACTAAAATTGGAGAAGAATACTCTAATTTATAATTTTGTTCAATATCTGTTATATTAAAAAAGTAATTAGATAACTCAACTACTTTAGTATTATCAAAATTATAAGTATAAACTCTTAAATAAAATCCTTTATAGTCACCAAATGTCCAATTTACAGGTATATGAACTTTAATAATGTCATATCTTATTGGTATAGAGGTTGCAAAATTTCTCATTTGCAAAAATGATGCTTGATTAGAATCTACTGAATTAGGTGTTGGTCCTAATGGTATTTTACCGTATCTACTTTGAACTGTATCAATTTTATAAATTTGATTATATAAGTCGTTATTTGTTTGCTTATATCCTTTAGGGGCAGGTCTCAACTCATCACCAGAAACAAAACACTTCAATCCTGTTTTAGTATTAAACAATATATTATAAGGCTCACCAATTAAATTGGAGTCATCATAAATATATTCTATAAGAATATCTGGATCAATATTGAAATATTTTGAGACTTTCATCTACTAGAAATTTTAGAATATATATTAAAAAACCTCTCTTATGAGAGGTTTAATTTTTTAATATATTCTTGAACTTCTGACTTTATTTGATTGTCTGATAATTCTGGATATCTTTGCCTAATATCTCTAAATAAATCTAATTCTTCTTTCTTTAAAACATCCATTTTTTCAGTAAGAGAATTTATATAACTTTCAACAGAGTTTGATTCTTCTTCTAACTCCATCATTACTCTTAGTAACTCTGTTTTTGCTAAATCAGCTGTGTGAATTTTAGATTCATCTATTTTATTTTTTATCTCAATTAGCTCTTTATGTTTTTCATCTATTACCTTAACAATATGAGTCATTGCCTTCTCATATGATGAAATATCTCTTGTTATATTCAGATAGTTTTTTCTTATATTAACAGCTCTTCTTAAAAATATTTCTTGTATCATTCAGTAGACTCTTTTTTTGCAGTCATCTTTCTTGGCTTTCTAACTGTTTTTGGTTTTTCAGAAGTAACGGAGTCAGTTATTTGTGGATTAACAACATCTGGCTTTGATTTAACTACTTCTTTTTTTTCAGAAGATGAATTCTTTTTATCTATTAGTGATTTAATTTCACTGATTATTTTATTTCTAATTATTGAAGGATCTCTAAGTAAATTATTCGTAAACTCATCTGCTAAATATTCAATAATTGAAACTTCGTATGAATCTTCCATCATTTCTATAAAATCTAGTCTTGGAATTTTACCATCTACTTTTAGATTTATTTTGAACTCTGTATTTCTTTTTACATTTCTAAACATTCCAATAACTGGATCTTGCACTTCTATTCTTTGAATAGGTGGTTCATTTTGAATATTCATTAAATTTTGTCTATTATTTTGTTGTTCTGGAAGTTGAACTGGAACATACGGCTGTTCTTCTGACTGATTTTCACTTGGTTCTTCTAAAATTTTTGAGAAAACTTCATTTTGTCTTCTTAAGCTATCGTCAACAGAAGTAGCACCATATTTTCTTTTCAATTCCGCTATTTCATCTTCAGGATCTGACATTATAACGGCAGAATCATTACTAGATGGCCTAAAATCATTTGGTAAGTTTATATTAACATTACTGTTATCACCACCATATGAATCGTCTTTAATCTTTGACATATCAACACTTTTTATTTTTTCAGCAAAAACATCATATGTTCTTTGATTATCAAAGAAATTATTAGGATCTATCACATCTTCAACTTTTCTAGTAGTAAAAGATTCGTTAACACCAGACATTGAACTAATTTCTTCAAATATGTTATTATTCTGTAATAGAGATGTGTTTACCTTTTCTTTATTTGATGTTATTGCGACATTTTGATATTGGTCTACAATAGTAAAAGTATCTCCTGTCAATTTATTTTTGAAAATTTTATTCTTTAAAGTCATAATTTGATGATATTTTTATCTATTATTTTATATACCTTCTTTTTAGAAAGTTTTAAAAACAAAAAACCCACTCATAGAGTGGGTTTTTATTATTTTGATTTAATCAAAAATCTTTAAAGAAATCATCATCATCACCATCAGTTGATGGACTTGAACTTGATGAAGTCATTGACTCTTCAAAATCAAAGTCATCAGATGTTGGTTTTGATTCAGGCTTTGAAGAAACAAAGTTTTGTGTAGACTTACCAGTTAAGAAACCAATAATCTCATTAATTTTACCTTGTTGAGCGTCATCTAATTTCTTAGGTGCGAAATCTTCAAGATTATGTTCACGGTCTGTTAAGAACTCTCTAATTTTACCATGAATGTTTGCCTCTACTTTACCATCAGTTCCAAGAGGTGCATTTTTAAATACTCCTTTGTCTTTGAAATAAATAGGAAGTGAAGTTGTTTCTGGCTTAAACATAGACATTTTATAGTCTGGATATGTTTCATCACCAGTTTGAATCTCTTTAACTAAAAGAACGAAGTCTTTACCAGCTGAAAGGTCAAATACATTACAAGAAACTCCTGAAATTTCACCATTCTTTTCTGCTGAGATTTTATCTTTAATAGTTTTTCCATATTGGAAAATCATAATTTTACCAACTAATTCTGGTTGTTGCTCATCTTCCAAAATCAAAACATAAGAGTAGTACTTCTTTGAATACTTCAACATCTTAGCTCTTTCTTGAAGAATTGCATTTTTAGAGTTAGTTAACTGGTAGTACAAATCACTAAGAGCACATTTCTCACTAAAATTCTTTGGACTATCAAAGAAACCTGAAAGCTCTTTTTGATTTTTAATGTCAACATAGTGAGAGATTTTCTCAATTGCTGCCTGACCAACTTTACCATCTTGAGTTAAGTTGGGAAGGAAACGAACTACCGAACGGTATCCTTTCTTTTTGTCTTTCACTTTTGATAAATCGATACGATAAATACCATCAGTGTTAGTTTTTGTTTGTTCATTCAAAAAATCCATTTTTGAATCTAAATTGCCGAATAAGTCATCATTTAATTCTGCCATAATTGCCGTTAATT
>JACCDW010395472.1_pt1 | contig 10010 bp, 8 predicted proteins | sample 7449781 | NCBI WGS metagenome assembly JACCDW01 (sample SAMN15323449, study PRJNA562643) | freshwater metagenome | isolation source: river surface water | place: USA:Blue River Watershed | collected 2017-08-18 | reverse complement strand
CTTATTTATGATAGTTTTTTATTTGAGAATTCTCCTGAATTTGAAAATGCTACACTTAGCAAAATTAAATACAAAAGAGATATCATCATTGAAAATAATATTATTGTTATTCCCATAAATGAAAATAATAAAAATTATTTATTAAATTGTTTAAATTTTTTAAAAGAGTTCTCCGAAATTCTTGAACAATTTAAAATTTATATTTTAAGTTCAGATAATTTTTCAGAAGTAAATGGTATAGCAAATAATTTTTCAGCTACAGAAATAATTTTGCCAGGTGATAAATATAATTCTTTTATTTTAAATTTGCCTAATTTTATAAGAGCAAATAAATATATTTTTATAAATCCTAGAACAATGGTTTTAGATAGTTTGCAAAATTTAGCTGATAGAATAAGTATCAACACTGACAAAGTATTGATAGCTAAAGAGCAGGGTATACAGAAGCATCAAAAACTTGGCGAAATGCTCGATGGAACTATAACATTTCCTTACTCAGGTTCTAAATCAGAATTAGACTTATTAAATATTCAGCAAGATTTATATAATTCCACAGAAATTTATAATGGCGGAGTATTTGCTTGTACTCATAAACCTCTTCTTGTAATAAATTCTTATATTAAAAACAATGAATTTAAATATATTAAATATTTGAATACTGTTAATAACGAAAATAGAATTTTTGCAATTTTGAACACTATTCTTGTCAAAGCTAATTTAGCTGAAGAGTTGCCCGAGAAATTCAATGTTCAGCTTTATCATGATGGATGTGTTATAATTGTTGATAAAAATACTTTATCATTTTTATATAAAGATAAAAAGGTATCTATTCTTCACTTTAATGGTCAGAAAAGTGAATATAAATATAATAAATTAAAAAAATATGCATTAGATTTTTTTAAGATACCACTTGTTGAACCAGTTGTTCCAGGCGCAATACCAGATAAACAATTTGATTATTTGCACATGTCTGAAATACAAGTTGAAAAATCAGATTTATCTTGTGACACTTGTTTGTTTACAATTGCAACTAAAGATGATATTGAACCCTTGAAGACCTTATTGTGGTCAATAAAAAGAAATAGTAAATTACATTTTCCAGTTTATGTTTTTAATGTAAATTCTAACTTGACTATATCAGAAATTTGTTTTGAGTATGATTGTATAGAAATTTCTTGCAAAAGTGAATTAGATATAGATTCATTAAAATGTTTAATATTTGGTGTTCAAAATATTATTGATTCAAATAATTTTATTTATATTGATGTAAATTGTGTTATTTTAGAGAGTCTTCTAGAATCAATTAATATTTTCAAGATGCTTTCAGAAGATTTGATATATTTATCGGGCGAAAATTTCAAAGATGAAAGATTCAATAATTTAAAATCATTATTGATGCGGCAATATAACGAAGATCCTATAGCCAGAATAAGAGAATTTAAATTAGAAGATAAATTGATGTTAAGTGAAGATTTATTTAATCCAAGCTTTTTTTTCGCCAATAAGAAAGTTCTTACAAATATATATAATCAGATAAATGATTTTAATTTAGAATTCAAAAATTGGGCAATAGAAACACCTGGGGCATATAAATTTATATTTAATTATGCAATTGTCAAGTTGAATAATTATCAAGAAATAGATATCACATTCAATTTTGTTCATCAATATCACGGCAGAGTGCAAATATGGCGCGACAAAGATAAACCAAGAGCTCTTTATCAAAATAAATTTATTAAAATTATAAATTTTGAAAGCAGATCCAAACATCTTCACAAATATTTATCAATTTACAGGACATATTTACCAAAAAATCAAACACTTTGGGAAGATTACATAGAGGCATTAAATAATTTTTTTATTGTAAATCAATCTGAAAATTTGATGCCATATTTTTATCCAAGATCACACAAAAACTTTCCAGATTATCAATTAAATTATGATAATTTCTTTTCTTTCTTAAAGAATATAATTGATACAAGACAATGCAAAAATGTTATAGAAGCTGGCAGTGGTTCAGGTTTAGTAACCGCAGCTTTAGCTAGCATTTTGCCAAGTGATGGTGAAGTTACATGTTTGGAGAATCCCAAATATATAGGCTTTCTGCCATTTTTTTGGTACTTGACAAGTGAAACATTAAATAAAATTAAATTTATCACAGAACAACCAGAAATTGGCTTATCTAAGTTAATTGATGCAGGTGCCAAATGCGATGCTGTGTTTATAAATGGCAATAGTGATTTAGAAGATTGTTTTACAATGTCTATCCTTGGAAGACAATTATTGAAACAAGATGATCCATTAATTATTCATGCTCCTGGTAAAGACTGTGAAAATATAAATTTTATATCTTCAAGGCTTATTGAACAGGGTTATGGAGTATCTAATTATTATTCAAAACATCCAGAAGAAGACATTATATCTTACATGATTTGCACGAATAAAATCAATCTTGATATTAGAAATAAAATTACAATCGTGACATATATAGATATGGTAAATAATTCTTTATTCAATTTTGTAAATAACATAAAAAATTCTACATATCCAAAAAATAAAATTCAATTAATTATTTTAATGAATAAAAATCGTCCTGAGATACAACAATATTTCAATGGTTTTGAAACTCCAATACAAATAGATTATATTTTAGTGGACAAAGAAGACAATTTTGCATGGCACGAAGGATTAAAATTTTATCTTAAAAATCACAATAATTATGGAATGATTATATGGAGATCTAATTTAATTTGTGATTCTAATTATATAGAATCACTTGTTACTGCAAATTGTCCTGTATCGCAAGCTATTTCCTGTGCAAATACACATCCAGCTGTTATCGCCAGCACACTTATGAAGCATATTAATACTGCAGTTTATTTATCGCATGATGAAATTCCCAATTACCATTTTGTAGATTGGGTTCAAAACGCTCCTATATTTGCTATAAAATCAAAATGGCATATGTTATGGAAGCTTGGCGGCTTCAAAGATATGAATCTTAATACAGGCTTGGGTGTAGAGGGATGGTTATTTAAAAATACAAGAAGCAAATCATATCTTGTAAAAAATACATCTGCTTGGATATTAAGTGATAATTCTATTGCATTTAAAGCGATAATTAATAATGGTAAGATCAAGATTTACCAGAAAAGATTTTAAAATTATATGTATAATATAATTAAATCTTTTGATCAAAGGAAAAATAAAAAATGGAATCACAAACAGACGAAGTTCAGGAATACCTGAACAGCCTCCCTGCTCTTACAGAAGATGAGTACGAGGATCTTTTTTCACTTCGTAATCGCGTTGGCGAACTTCGCAACATGCGCTCTGATGCTTTCGACGCAATTGACAATGCAAAGCAACAGCTTCAAATGATTGAGAATCAGTTTGAGAATCTTCAACATTCGATTCGCTCAACCCAACAGCAATTTGAAATGAAGTTCAAGGAACTCATGGCAAAGTACAATGTAGCTGGTGGAAATATTTCTATTGCTGATACAGCCCCACATTACATTACTACATACGAAAACCAAACAATGTAATAAAAAACCCCTCGAAAGAGGGGTTTTTTAGTTTATAATCATATTAATTAAATGATCTGCAATTGTAAAGCTACATGTTGCAGCTGGCGAATGTGAATTCAAAAAATGAAAAGTATTTTTATATTGTTTAAATATAAAATTTTTCTCTAATTCGCCTTTATCATTTAACAAGACAGATCTTACACCATATGTATTTTTTATATACATATCCATTGTTAATCCAATATCTTCTAATTTTTTAGATTGATTCAACATTGATTTTGGTGAGTGATTAAATAAATTTTTTATAAAATAATTTATATTTTTTAAGAAGAATTTAGATCTTCTTCTCAAGTCTTTGAAATTATTTCCTATAGACTTGCTGAATACAATTGGGAAAGCATCTGGCCCAAGTTTAACAGTCTTTTTAAATGTAGGTGTGATATGGACACCTAAAAATGGCAATTTTTTATCTGGTCCACTATAAATCATGTGTGGATAATTTAAATCAAATTCGTGATATCTACCAATGATCTCACAGACTGTATATCTATCGTCACCTGTAATTTCTCTGTAAATATCATTTGCATGAATGCCTGTCAAGTTTACCAATTTATCAAAGTTGATGGTTTCTCCATTTGTAAGCAACAATGCATTTGATTTGATTGTCTTAGTTTTTACATTAAAATAAAAGTCAACTTTATCTTTACAATTTTCATACTGATGAATTGTAATAGCATGATAATCTACCAGGCATACTTCGGGCAATTTTACAGTAGAACCATCAAAGCTATAATTTAAATTATAATTTTCACATCTGTTGATTAGTTCTAATTCATTTTCAGATTTTGTTTTAATACTTTTACCTGTGAGCTTGATTGGAAGATCATATTTTAAGCAGTAATCAACTACTCTTTGTTTTCCATCAAGGCAGAATGCCAAAACATTTTGTGTATCACGATAAAAAATTCCAGAGTGTACCACTCCAGAATTCTTATTGGTTTGGACCAGCCCTGGGGCTGGTCCAGCTTCTATAACACATACACTTAAGTTTGTATTTTTAGCAAGCTTGGAAGCAAGAGTTACACCCATAATACCTGCTCCCAATATGCATACATCATAAACGTTATTCAAGGCTGAATTCCTTCATCTCTTTAATTTGTTCAGAAAGCGACTTTTTAATTAAATTCAATTTTACTGAACTCAAAGTTCTGTCACAGGCTTTATTTGAATGAGTTGCATTAACTTTGATATTCAAGTTGTAAATATCACTTACCATTTGTACCAATTCAGCTTTTGTAACTGACTTTGGACTGTAAGCATGAACAGTTCCCTTCCAGAATTCGCCCGAAACTAGCATAGATTCAACAAGCTTAGCCCACTCTAAACAGGTTATACCGTTCCATAAGTGGTCAATAAATCCATTTACAGTTTTATCTTTTGAACTCTTGATCCATTCAACAAGTGATCTAGCCTGACCATATTCTTCTCCAATGATGGAGACTCTAATATTGGTAGCTTTGCTTGATTCTCCAAGAGCTTTAGAAACACCATAAATATCATCTACATCCATAGGATCTTCTTCAGTATATGATCCTTTATCTCCAGAGTAAATACAGTCTGTTGTGGCATGTATAAAATTAATTTTATATTTATCACAATAATCAGCTAAAACATGTGGGAGGGCTGAATTAATAAATATACTTTCATATTCTCCAACAACGGCAATTTGTGGCTTGATAATCCCAATACAATTGATGAGAACATCACCATATTTAAAATTTTGAGAATCTAAAAATTTATTTACCATTGATTTATTTGCGAAGGCAAAATCAAAATCTTTTCTTGTAATTGGAACAACTTCATAATTTGCTGATAAATATTTAGTTACATATCTTCCCAGCATTCCTGACGAGCCTAAAACTACTACTTTCATCTGTAATCTTCCTCCCAAATATTCCATTTGTCATAAGCAAATCTGATATCATCATTTAATGATGAATTTAAATCAGAAGTTGAGAAAAATAAAATAATTGTATTTTCTTCTAGTGTTTTGAAGCCATTTGCATATCCTGATGGAATGAAAAGGACTTTAGGTGATGAAGAAGATAAAACAAATTTTTCAACAACTTGCGTTTCCATATTTGCAGCTCCTATTAGAGCTGACCCAGATGCAACATAAACATATTTACCTTCATGTTGATGACCATGCCAAGCACGGATAAATCCTTGTCTATGATTTTGTACTTGATAAAATCTCTTTACATCTTTAAAATTAAAATCATTTACAAATCTAACACTACCTCTGTCATCAACAGCTACACCACCTGGGATAAGGAATGGACTATCGGACATTGAGAACCTCCGTGTTGTTTTTAAGAAAAACGCCATTATGATAAATTTCAGCCTCTGGATTTTGAATTCTATTTTCTTTGAGAAGCTTTGCAAGTACAGTCACTTCTGTTTCTACTGTCTTCTCAGGCTTGTGCTTGAAATCTCTAATTGACTTTGAATTATTAACACGATAATTTCTAAAATCTTGGAATGGAATATCATTGAGTTCTAATACAGTCCCTGGAATTAGTTCAGCTACTCTGCGTCCAAGATCCGCTAGATGTACATTCTCTTGACCCAAGCAATAAATACCTGTATGAGCTGACCCACAAGCTTCTGTGATGTATTTTGCTACATCATATACAGAAATGATTGGACGCCATTGTTCTCCACCAAAAATACTTATCTTATTATTTTTAATAGCTCTTAATGTCAATACATTGACAACTAAATCAAGTCTGATTCGAGAGAAAGGATCACCCACGCCATAGACTGTTCCAAGCCTGAAGATCAATCCGCCGTAATCTTGTACCCACTTCTCTGCTTTGAGCTTAGTTGAAGCATACGCAGATAAAGGATTTGTAGAAGAATTTTCATCCAGCATTCCTTCTTGAGCACCAAATACAGAACATGTAGAAATAAAAATAAATCTCTTCCCAGGATCAAGTGCAGTTACAAAATTTTTAACAGCTAAATGATTAATATTTTCGGTATGCTCAAGGTCAACTTGACAAGCAGCATCTCCTACAAGGGCTGCTAAATATACAATTGTATTGAATTCTTTTGCTACTTCAAGAAGATGGGAAGTATTACGAATATCTCCATAAACAAATTTGCACGGCTTAAGATATCTTGATTCATAAAACAGACCGTCAAAAACAGTTACATCATATCCTTCTTGGGTAAGAAAATCTACAGTTAAACCGCCGATATATCCGGCACCACCAACTACAAGTACTTTATTCATAATTATATTTATACAAATTCCTAATGATAATAATATATTATCGTCTCTTACCTAAGGTGTATTTACAATTCAAAAATGCTCTTTTAAAAATAATTCTAGATCTTCAGGAGTACCCAATCCCCACATTGATTTTATATTAAAGCTTATAATTTTTTTACTATCTTGTATAGCTTCATTGAATACTGGACAAACATAAAATTCGTTGTTGACTCTAATATTTTTATCAATCATTTGATTCGCATATTTTATAAAATCAGATCCCTTTTTCCAGTAATAAAATCCAACTGTAGCATTTGTAGAAATAGGATCTTTCTCAGCAACTCTAACTACAAAATTATTTTCATCAACTTCTGCAAATGACCATTTAGGGTGAGTTGATTCAAAAGTTACGATTCCGCCATCAGCTTCCGATTCGTTCATTTTGTACATGAATTCATTACTGTTCCAGTCTACAAATTGGTCAGAGTTAGCGAAAAAGAGAGGGCTTTCATTATCAATAAATTCACTTGCCAACAAAGCAGTACAGGCAGCACCTTCTGTTATCCCTTGGGTTTCAATTATTTTACAACCTGGCGTAATCAAATTTAGCAAAGTATCTAAATTGTATTTTATACGATGCTCATGTTGAACTACAAATATATAGTTAGCTTCAATGTTCAAATTCTCAATGACAACTTGAATCATTGGTTTTTTGTTGACTTCTATCAAGGGTTTTGGGAAAGTATATCCAGCTTTTTCAAAGCGGCTACCTGCTCCAGCCATAGGTATTAGAACATTTAACTTCTTATCTGACCATTTTGGCACAGTCATTTTATTTGATTCCTTAAAACTTTTAATATTATTAATTATATTTTTGATGTTAATATCATTAGGGTCATTAACCCTTATTATAAAAGCTCCACTTGCGCTTGCAGCTTTCAAACCATGAGGAGAATCTTCAATTATTAAAGTTTCTTCAGGGAACAATCCAAAATGAGACATAGCATTCCAATACATTTCTGGATGTGGCTTACTATTTAGAACATCTTCATTTGATAATATTAAGTCAAAAAAATCAAAAATCTCCATTTTTGACAGAGATTTATGTATTGTTTTTGTTATACTATTGCTACAACAAGCAATTTTATAATTTTTTGATTTGAGATATTCTAAACAATCATAGATATTTTGATCAAATTTTAAATCTTCAAGCATTAATGCTGTATTTTTTTGTTTGCTTTCCCATATTTGGGGATACAAATTAGGATTTAAATTTTTATTTACAGTAAGTAATTCAAGTTTTTGTGAAGTTTTAAGACCATCATAAATGCTTAGATGGTCTTGCCACGTTATTGTATATTTGTTATCTATTTTTGACAAAGCTTTATTTAAAGCTTGAAAATGAATTTTCTTAGCATCTACTAAAACTCCATCTAAGTCAAAAATAATTAATTTTATCATATTATTTATAAAATTTACCAAATATTCATAAAATCATCAATCTTGCTTATCATCAAATCTGTTGTCTCATCGTCATTGACCTGAGAAACTCCAAACATAATAAAGCGATCAGTGATCAAATTTGAATTATCAAAAGACCCTGTGGATTCCCAATATTGCTTAGAATTTACATAAGCAGGATGTCTCATTAAATTTCCGCCAAATAATAATCTTGTTTCCACACCATTCCTGGTCATTCCATCAATAAGATGTTTTCTGGTAAAAGGTGCATCCTCAGGAATTATTAAAGGGAATGCAAAAGGTGAAAGACCCTCTTGAAGATCCCATAATTTAAAATTAAATTTGAGTGACTTAAAATATTTTAATATTTTATTATAGTTTTTAATTCTTTGCTCATTAAATTGTGGAATTTTTTCAATTTGCGCCAGAAGCATAGCAGCCTGTAAATCAAGAGGTTTAAGGTTATAGCCTAACCATTCATATTGATAGTTTACAATGTAATCTTTAGGCAAATCTGCATCTTTTGTAAATTTATTCTTAGGGCAAAAGCTGTTAGGTAGTTCTGCTCGTATACAGCACTGCTTACAAGCACAATATCTTCCCCAATTTCTCAGTCCTCTCATCACGGTAAGCAAATCTTCATCATTTGTAGATACTGCTCCACCCTCACCCATGCTTATATGATGTGCTACATAAAAGCTATATGAAGAACCTTTACCATATGATGGCAAAGGTTTACCATTATATGTACATGCATAAGAATCACAATTGTCAAAAAATACCTGTATGTTGTATCTTCTTGCGATGTCTAGTATTTCATTGATTTTACCAGCAAATCCCAGGGTATGAGCAATAAATAATCCTTTAATTTTTTTATCTTTTTTAATTGTGTCTTCAAATATTTCTGGAGACAAACTCATATCTTCTAGATTAATATCTACAAATACTGGGATAAGTCTATTTGTAATAATAGGATTAATTGTTGTTGGGAATCCACATGCTAGAGTTAAGATTTTATCTCCATCTTTGAAGTATAATTCTTTAGCTCCACCCATTAATAATAGATTTGCGCTGCTACCTGAGTTGGTAAGCAATGCTGAATTTCTCTGTGAATATTCTGCTAATTTTTCTTCAGCTTTAAAAGAATATTTTCCGCCTGACCACCAATCAGAAAATATAGAATCCATTATATTGGTATATTCTTCTTTCCCAAAAGCTGGCCCAGCATATCTAATTTTTTGAAGCTTTTCTTTATTTTTTTCTTCCACCCAGAGCTCAAACAAAGCTTTGATAGAATTCTCTAAATCTTCTTTTTTTGACATTTGTCAAAATACCCATCTAATTGTTCAACAATTAGATATTCCTTTTTAATTAACTTTTCGCATTCTATTGCCGCATTTTTTCGATCTTTTATTAAAGCATTTTTATCATTGACTATATTGTTATTTTTCATCCATGATATCCACATTTCAACTAGATCACCTATTAGATCACTGAATTTTTTATCACTTGATGTCATATGTCTTAATCTTTTTAAGAATTACATTTTTTTCATTGCCATTAACAACATTATTTACTTTATTGTCGAGATGGTCAGCTATTATTCCACGATTTTCATTACATACCATCATGCGTTCAGTAAGATTAACAATTTCATTATCGTCTTGAGATTCGTGGATTTTATCTCTTAAAGAAAAAATTTTAATATTCTCAATAACTAATTTATCTATCAAATCGCCAAT
>JACCDW010981257.1_pt1 | contig 10011 bp, 9 predicted proteins | sample 7449781 | NCBI WGS metagenome assembly JACCDW01 (sample SAMN15323449, study PRJNA562643) | freshwater metagenome | isolation source: river surface water | place: USA:Blue River Watershed | collected 2017-08-18 | reverse complement strand
GTGTTCATGCTTCCTTACTTTCAGGTTTTGGGAGTGCGATTCGGAAGGTACTTCCCTTATTTATTTCCGTAGATTTTAAGGTTAATTTACCCTCGTGGTAGTTTTCGACGATACGTTTGGCTAATGTAAGGCCCAAACCCCAACCTCGCTTCTTCGTGCTGTAGCCCGGGTTGAAAATTTTTGACATGTTGGTAGGAATAATTCCCTTACCCGTATCTGAAATGTCGATGTAAAGTTGATTGTTTTTTCCTTCGTGTAGATAGAGTAACATGTGGCCTGTTCCGCTCATGGCATCAACAGCATTCTTACAGATATTTTCTATGACCCATTCAAATAGGTATTTATTTACATTCGCGGTTTGTCCTGGCGACAGCGTAGATTTGATTTCAATAAATACTTTCGTTGATATTCGAATTTTCAAATAACCGATGAAGCTTGAAATCAATTCCTCTAAATCTTCTTCTTTTAAAATGGGGGTGGAACCAATGTTTGAGAAACGGGTTGTGATGGTTTCTAAACGCTGAATATCCTTGCTTAATTCATTGACGATTTCCGGATTGATTTGAGGCTCATTACGTAGGATTTCGACCCAGGCGGTGAGGGAGGATAGGGGAGTGCCCAACTGGTGTGCAGTTTCTTTGGCAAGACCCACCCAAACTCGATTTTGTTCCGCACGTCTCGAATAGGAAAAGAAAATGTATCCTAAAAAGCCAACAATCAGTACGACAAGGAGTTGGGAAAGTGGATAATAGCGAAGTAATTTTAGGAGCTTCGAATTACCATAATAGATGTATTCCTTCTGAAATCCCATGTCCATTTCGATGGGTTTATTATTTTCAGCAATGATTTCTTGAAGTTTTGTTTTAAGTAACTCCTGTTTTTGCTCAACATCGATTTCCTCCGGTATAGAGATATTGATTGAGTTTAAATGCCCACTTCCATCCTTCCAGATAACGGGAATGGTATTGTTTTCATTGATTTTTTTGATTCGTTCAAAGAAAAAATTGATATCGGCATTCTCATCACTCGTCATCACATAACGAATGGTTTCCGCATATAATTCGATTTGTTGTTTTTCACGCTCCTCTAATTTGGAAACCAAACCGTCCGTGAAATAGAGGGAAAATCCCGCCATGAAAACGCAAACGGCAAAGAAGATGACTTTCAACCAGGTATCACGGTTGTAAAAGGCAAGCGGCAAGGCAACTTCTTTGGTTAGTATTTTCATAGATCCGTGGTTCAAACTACCATTCCTCACAAATTACTCACCGTTTATCCATAAATCAAAAATATTTTTTCTAAGGTACTTTGTATTACATAGTACCTTTTATACATTTGTCCTATCAAATAAACAAATCAAAGCGATGGATATTGAAAATGCCAAGGTGCAGATGCGGAAAGGGATATTAGAATTCTGTATTCTGCAAATCATTTCGCGCGGGGAGGTTTACGCCTCCACGATGTTGACCGAATTGACGTCGGCGAAAATCATGGTCGTTGAGGGAACTTTGTATCCGCTCCTAACGCGTCTGAAGAACGCCGGATTTCTCGATTACAAATGGGTGGAGTCAGCCTCTGGTCCGCCACGAAAATATTATGTGTTAACTGAAAAGGGGGAAACCTTTTTAGCCGAATTACATGGAACCTGGGATGAACTTCAAAGCTCAGTTTCCCAAATCGTTCATCCTCAAACACCCCAAGCTTAATCTTTACAGATATGAAAAAGACCCTATCTATTAATATTGCAGGAATCGTCTTCCACATTGAAGAGGACGCTTTTGCTACCTTGGATGCGTATTTAAAATCCATTCATACCTATTTTCAGAATTTCGAAGGTTCGAAAGAAATTATCGATGACATTGAAGCGCGCATTGCTGAGAAGTTTTGGAATATCCGCGAGACGGAGAAAACCGAGGCTATTTCGCAAGAACATGTAGACGCTCTCATCGCATCTTTAGGTACCATCGCCGATTTCCAAGAAATCGAAGAGCGTGACACCCAAGAACAAAAGCAGACGGAGGCGCCTAAGGCAGATTTCACCAAGCCATTCCGCCGTGATTTAACCAATAAAAAATTGGGGGGTGTCGCAGCAGGAATTGCTAATTATTTTGAAATGGATCCGATTTGGGTTCGTTTGATCTTAGTTGTCGGATTCTTTGGATTGATTCCTTTGTTACATGCTGCCAACTTTATCTTCTGGGCATACATTGTTTGCTGGATTGCCGTACCGGGCGAGACGCGTGATGATTCGGAAAAATCATACCGTAAGTTTTACCGTGATCCAGAGAATAAAGTAGTTGGCGGCGTTATGGCAGGTATCGCTGCCTATACCGGCTGGGATATTGGTTTATTGCGCGTACTAGCCGTGATTTCGTTATTCTTTTTTGGTTCTGGAGCGGCTGCTTACATTATCATCATGGCGATTACACCGGAGGCGAAATCGCTGACCGACAAAATGGAAATGACGGGAGAGCCTATCACCCTAGAAAACATTGAGAAGAATATTAAAGATACATTTCAGCCGGGTGCAAGTGAGGAGAAAACCTTAACTCGTATTCTACTTTTCCCATTCCGTGCGCTGGCAACCGTGTTCACTGCGCTTAAGCCGGTATTGATGGGGGTTAAATGGTTTGTGCAATACCTCGCGGGTATTGTGTTGCTTATCATAGCCATCGCATTTGCCGTAGCTATGGTCGTATTAACAACTGCGGGTATCTCGGGCTTTGATCATGGACAGGTTCAGATTGCTTTTGGTGAAGCGATCCCTGTTTATTTATTGGCACAGGATCTTCCTGCTTGGTCTATTTGGGCTGCGTATGCTGCAATTCTTCCAATGATTTTGGGAATCGGTATTGCAGGTTTATCCCTTTTGATGAATCGTAAATTAACGAATAAAACCTATTCCTATACATCCACAACGATCGCGATTATTGGCTGGGTGGGTTTGTTCGCCGCATTTAGTTTTGTAGGACGAAATTTTCAGCGTACTGCTTCGATTAGTCAGATGAAAGAAATTTCTGCCGACTCATCGTATGTGTTCGACATCAATCGTGAATCGAATGAGACAATTTGGGAGAAATTATTGGGGAATACCATCATCACCGATGAGGTGTTGGATGAAGACGAAATACATGATTTTAATCGGGGTGGATTTTCAAGATCTCAAATTGCTTTAGAAGGATATGATGGAAAAACGATTCAAGTCATCGCTTTTGCCAAATCAAATGGTCGGACGCGTGCCGAGGCGGAGGCGAACGCCAAAGCAATTCATTATCATTACGATCTTAAAGGCAATAAACTGGTGATGGATAGTCACTTTGGCTTAAAGAATTTAAAATTCAGAAACCAACGGATGCGGGTGAAGGTATTAATTCCTTATGGCGTGAATTTTGGGATGACCCGTGAGTTTGGCTATTTCATCGATAACGTTTTGCCAAGTGGTTATTTTAATGAAGAGGATGGCGACTTGTTCGTGGGATCTAAGTGGACGTTCTCCATGGATAAAGGCTTGATTTGCTTAAATCGTACACCCAAAGACGGGGATTCCTCGAATGATAATTCCGATGATTTTGGTGATGAGCCAGAAGCTCCAGCAGCACCTCCTGCTCCCGATGAGACAATTACTCCCAATTCCTCGGGTGCTGTGTCGATATCCAAGACAGTTGGGCCTTTTCAAACGATTCAAATCAAACGTTCTGGTTCAGCCGCAATCAAGATACTCAAGGGAAAAGAATTCAAGGTTTCCTACCAAGCGAATGAACCGAATGCAGATTTTGGACGATTGACTTCCGTGGCGAATGGGGTGTTGACGATTGGGGATGTTCCCTCTGATATGATTTTGACCATCGAGACGCCCGTTTTAGTTCGCGTGGACTTAGGTGGAAATGCTCGTTCGGAGATTTCAGGTTTTTCATTAGCAAAACTTGACGTCATCCTACATGATTTCCATAGCTTGACGTTAATTGGGCAATCTAAGGACCTTGCGGCGGCGGCATTTGATTCTTCTGAATTACAAGCCCGCAAATGGGAAACTGATAATGCCGTTATTTCTGTAGGAAATCAAGCAAGTATGGATCTCAATGTCAAAAAGAGCTTGAAGGGAAAGAAAGCAGAGCGCGCGAATGTGAATTATCAGTCGTATAAGAACCTAATCGTAGCTTTTAATAAAAATAAATAAGTGGGTGCAACCCATTCCATTGTTGAAGCATCTTCTTGCCATGTAATAAATTAAATATCCACCTTATGAAAAATCGCTTACGTATAATTTTAAGCTTGTTGGTATTGGGGTTTTCAATACAGGCATTCGCTTCTGCACCCGAACAAATCACAAAAAAAATTCGAGTTGGTAATTTCCAATCACTTGAAATTGGAAGCGCGTTCGAAATCCACGTATTTAAAGGAAATGTCTATGCGCTCTCCGCTACCGGTGATGAAAAAGCCTTGGAAGATTTAGAGGTACGCGTTGAAGGTTCAAAACTCATCATATACCTCGATGAGTCCTATTGGAAGAGCTGGAAAAACTGGAAAGGTGGGTCGAACAAAATTGTTCTCAATATCACCATGCCTCGTTTACGCGACGCAGATTTTAATGGAGCTACCAAGGTTACGTTAGAAGGGTTTACCGACGAGGAAGAAATGACTCTGCATTGCAGCGGTGCTTCTAAATTAAGTTCCTCTAAATTGGTAGCCGATAAGTTGGTCATCGATCTTTCAGGTGCCACCAAAGTGGAGATGAAAGGACAAGTGCTTAAATTATCTTTGGGCTTGTCTGGCGCAAGCCATGTTATCTTATCGGATATGATTGCTCGTGATGTCGATGTGGAGGCAAGCGGAGCAAGTCATGTCGAATTGAATGTCCAAAAGTCATTACGTGTCGAAGCTTCCGGAGCATCGAAAATTGAATACATTGGCAACCCGTTGAATTTGACAAAAGATTTGAGTGGAGCCTCGGTGGTTCGACGAGTGAATTAAGGATTTTTCTCGCCTGCCGGAATCCGCAAGTTTATGTAATTCGCCTGAGGCGGAACCGGGCAGGCAAACGACTTATTATACGCACAAAAAGGAAAATAAGCTTGGTTGAAATCCAATAGAATTTGATTGTCTTTTATATTAGTTAGGGGTAACTCCAAATACCGACCGCCTCCATAGGTTTCTGTGGGGGCGGTTTTGTCTTTAAATGGAATAAAGAAATCCCCGGAGTCATATTGGTAAACAATCAATTCAATATTTTGTCCGTCTATTTTGGCTTTGGCCTTTCCGAATACCAACAAAGAATCCTTGCTACCATCCGTCATCGCAAGTCCTACGCGTTCAATCTTTTCATTTCGAATCATTTCAAAAGAGATAACCCATTTCGGCGAATAGGGAAAATAGGCCAAGCCCTTAAAATTAGCGCGGTCGGGGATGGGAGAATCCTCCGCAGTACGTAATTGTTCGTCTTTCGCCTTCCGACTCTCCACGGTCTGCAATGAGTCTTCCCTTGATTTGGCTGGGATTGTGCCCTGTTTGGGTAGGCTCACATAAATCAGGCAAACGATTATTGCAGCAATTATCAGGAACCAGCGATTGAATTTCATGGGAATGCGTGTAAATTTGAATTCGTAAAAATATAAAATTAATCACATGTTTACAGGTATTGTGGAATCAATGGGCGTTTTGGAAAGTAAACAAACGCAGGGCTCAAATGTCGATTTTTGGTTTTCATCTTCCTTCACGGATGAGTTAAAAATCGATCAGTCGCTCGCCCACAATGGTGTCTGCCTGACCGTCGTAGAAATCAAATCCCCGCAATACCGCGTAACTGCCATTCAAGAAACCCTACAAAAGACCAATTTGGGTGATTTGAAAATCGGACAAAAAGTTAATTTAGAGCGTTGCATGCCCGCGAACGGACGATTTGATGGCCACATCGTTCAAGGTCATGTGGATTTGACGGGTATTTGTACCGACATCAAGGTACATGACGGTTCCTGGGAATACCATTTTCAATATCCTGCGGGTCATGTGACCGTTGAAAAAGGATCTATTTGCGTCAATGGGACATCCTTAACGGTCGTAGAATCCGGAACTGATACGTTTTCGGTTGCGATTATTCCCTATACCTATAAACACACAATTTTCCACCAAATGCAAGTTGGTGATCGAGTGAATTTAGAATTCGATATTTTGGGTAAGTATATGCAGAAGTTATTGGCCCAACAATTAGCTCAATAAATCCTCAATCGCATCTTCGACTTTCTCGAATCCAAATCGATTCCAAACGGCATCTTTCTGCGATTGTATTTCGGACAAACCTAAATTGCCGATGCTACCTAAATGGGAATGATTGATTTCTCGGCTGCTACCATTGAATTGACCCGCCTCAATCATTTTTCCTACCTGAACATAAGCCTCGCGAAACGGCATTCCCTGCACCACGAGTTTATTCACCTCCTCGACAGAGAACAATAAATCATATTTGGAATCTTTCAAAAGATCCGCTTTGACTTTCATGTTGGAGACCATGTAATGCGTAATCTCCAAGCAATCCTTGATTTCATCGATGGCCGGCATCAAGACTTCCTTGGTCAACTGGAATTCGCGGTGGTAACCGGAAGGTAGGTTGCTCATCAACAATTGCAATTGGTTCGGAGCAGCCTTTAGTTTATTCGATTTCCCACGTAGTAATTCCGCCACATCGGGATTCTTCTTGTGTGGCATAATGGAGCTTCCCGTCGTCAGGCTACTCGGCAATTCAATAAAACCAAAGTTTTGGGAGTTGTATAAACAAACGTCCATGGCTAGGCGACTCAAGGTCGTTGCCAATTGGGAAATCGCGTTCAATACGTATAATTCAGTCTTGCCTCTTGACATCTGCGCATTCACCACATTCACATGCGGAGCCTCAAATCCCAATAAAATCGTTGTTAATTTACGATCTAGTGGGAAGGATGAACCATAACCCGCTCCCGAGCCCAAAGGGTTTTTATTGGCCAAACGAAAAGCCGCCTCCAACAATTCGGCGTCCTCCACCAAGCATTCTGCGTATGCACCAAACCACAAACCAAACGACGATGGCATGGCAATTTGTAAGTGCGTATAACCCGGCAATAAATCATTTTGGTGGGCTTCGCTTTTCGCCAACAACAGGTCGAATAAATCCTCCACCGCATCCGCGATTTCCATGATTTCCGCCCGCATAAATAATTTTAGGTCAACAAGCACCTGGTCATTCCGTGACCGACCCGCATGTATTTTCTTGCCTAAATCCCCCAATTTTTGGGTAAGTAAAAATTCGATTTGTGAGTGGACATCCTCCATTCCCTCTTCGATGACGAAAGTGCCATCTTCGATCGTGTCCAAGATATTTTTAAGTTCCAGACATATAGGTTCCAATTCCTCCGAGGGTAAAAGACCTACATGCTCGAGCATGGTAATGTGCGCGAGTGAGCCCATCACATCGTAGCGCGCTAATTGCAAATCGTATACAGGGTCGTTCCCAATCGTGAATTGCTCAATGATTGCGTCTGTTTGCTGATTTTCTTTTTGCCAAAGTTTTGCCACGTTCGTATTAGATTAATTGTGATAGTAATTTCTGATAGGTTTGAATTCCCTGTTTCAGTTCCTCCAAATAAATAAATTCATCCGCCGTATGGCTTCTCCCCGAATGACCTGGGCCAATTTTTACCGATGGGAAAGGCATCAAGGCCTGATCCGATAGGGTAGGTGATCCAAAGCTTGTAATCCCTAAAGCAGCGGCTGCTTCGAGAACCGGATGTCCATCAGGGATTTTACTGGATTGTAAACGGATACTGCGTGGAGTCAATTCTGCCTGAACAAGGCCTCTTAAAATTTCAAGTACTTGTTCCAAGGAATAACATTCATTGACCCGACAATCTATCGTATAATGACACAAATCCGGCACTACATTGTGTTGTTTGCCGGCCTGAATCACGGTTACTGTACATTTCACAGGTCCCAAAACCGGTGAAACTTCCGGAAATTCAAATCCTTTAATCTTTTGTATGTCCTCCATGGCCAAGTAAATGGCATTGGTTCCCTCGTTTCTTGCCGCATGGCCCGCCACGCCCTTGACTTCGGCGTCAATGACCATCAATCCTTTCTCCGCAATGGCGAGTTGGCAATCCGTCGGTTCCCCCACAATCGCCCAAGAGATGGTCGGAAAGTCTTCAGATTTTAAGACCGACTCGATGCCTCCCGTGCCCGATATTTCCTCCTCCGCCGTCGCTGCTAAAACCAAGTTAAAAGGCAATTCTGACTCATAAAACGAACAAAAAGTCGCCATCAAACAGACTAAACTGGCACCGGCATCATTGCTGCCGAGACCAATTAATTTGCCTTCCTGTATCGTTGCCGCTAAGGGATCATGTGTCCAAGACGCATTGGCCTTCACTGTATCATGATGCGAGTTTAATAAAATGCTCGGTTTACTTGGGTCAAAATGTTTATTGGTCGCCCAAACATTATTCCCCAATCGCTGAAACCCAATATTTCGAGCCGCAAAGAATTCCTCGATGATCCTAGCGGTTCCTTGTTCTTCCCGACTTAAGGAAGGACAGGCTACCAGCTTTCCGAGCAGGTCCTTGGCGTCTATATATTGTTGGTCCGTATACATTAGGCTTGAATCAAAGTGCCCTTGTCGGGCTGTGAAACAAAATCAGCATGGCAAAGACGCACGGTTTGAACACCTTGTGAAATGGCCTTTAAGGCATTCTCCAATTTAGGAATCATGCCGGCGGAAACAATTCCATCCGCTTTTAAGTGCGCGAAATTGGCAGAGTTAATCTGTGAAATGACCGAGTTATCGTCGTTTGGATCCATCAAAACCCCTTGCTTTTCAAAGCAATAGGTAAGTGTTACGTCAAAGTGAGTACTTAATGCAATGGCCAAGGCTTGCGCCATGGTATCCGCATTGGTATTCAATAATTGTCCTTTTGTATCCGCTGTGATGGGGGCAAAAACCGGACTTAACCCGTTTTCGATTAATGCAGTTAAACCATGTGCATTGACGGATTCGATATCCCCGACAAAACCATAGTCAATGGGCTCAGGATTTCTTTTCTTGGACACCACAAAGGCGCCGTCGGGTCCCGCAAGACCAATCGCATTCGTTGAGAGCGCTTGTAACGAGGCGACGATGGATTTGTTGATCCATCCCGCATAGACCATGGTGACAATCTTGAGGCTTTCGGAGTCAGTTACCCGACGGCCTTCTATCATCTGGCTTTGAATACCCAATTCCGCTGCCATGGAGGTAGCAATTTTACCTCCTCCGTGAACCAATAATTTGAATCCCGGAATGGATGCAAAATTAGCCAAAAAGGATGCCAAGGCCTCGGGTGCATCGATGATGTTTCCACCAATCTTTACGATATGTAAGGCCTGTTTCATGTTAGAATAAATAAGGGCTTTCTACCCGCATTTGGGTTAATAAGATCTCTTTTAATACGGCTTGGGCAGCCCAAAGCCGGTTGCCAGCTTGTTGGATCACAATCGAATTCTCCGAATCAATCACTTCATCATCGACGACCACATTTCTCCGTACAGGTAGGCAATGCATGAATTTGGCATTGTTTGTCAAATCCATTTTCGCTTTACTAACCGTCCAAGCTGGATCCGAGGAAAGGATTTTTCCGTAATCCTCGTAGGATGACCAGTTTTTGGCATAGATATAATCAGCGCCTATGAAGGCCTCTTGCGGATCGTAACAAATCTTGGCATTACCCGCAAATTCAGGGGCTAAATCGTAGCCCTTAGGGTGTGCGATGGTAAAGTCCACATTCGCAATATTCATCCATTCCGCGAAGGAATTTGGTACACATTGTGGCAAAGCCTTCACGTGAGGTGCCCAAGTCAAAACGACCTTCGGGCGTTCTACTTGCTTGGTTTCGGTAATGGTAATCAAGTCGGCAAAGGACTGTAAGGGATGCCGAGTAGCAGATTCCAAACTTACAATCGGCTTGCCGGTATATTTCATGAATTGCTTTAAAACCAATTCCGAATAATCTAATT
>JACCDW010755312.1_pt1 | contig 10011 bp, 10 predicted proteins | sample 7449781 | NCBI WGS metagenome assembly JACCDW01 (sample SAMN15323449, study PRJNA562643) | freshwater metagenome | isolation source: river surface water | place: USA:Blue River Watershed | collected 2017-08-18 | reverse complement strand
GCTTCGAGCCCATATCGCCCACCGAGCACGTCGCCCTTGAATCCCACAAATCCGATCACGTGCGAGAGGAGCGAGCCGAGTGGATAGAAGCGCCAGCGGTCGCGATAGAGCGAGACTCCCGAGACGTCGAGCTTCTGAATTTTGTTTGAAATGTCTTCGGGGACACGGCGCGCAATTTCTTCGTACGGGTCATCGATGCGTTTTGCTTTTGCAATAAAATCTTCGTGAGAAATCGGGAGAATTTCGTTGATCTGTGTAAACACTTTTTCAGGATCAGTGATACGCGATGGAGAGAGTGCAAGAATCGATCCGGTTTTGAGTGTCGCCGCTGCGGTCAGATTGCCGTCTTTGGACTGGAGATAAATGGTTCCCCGATTAAAGAGTCCGGTCGTCGGACTCTTGTACTGGCGCTCGGCGCGGTCGGTGTACACGTCGTGATGCATCACCTGGAGCAAATATAATTTTCCAAAAAACAAAAGAGCAACAACGAGTGTCGCTATCTGAATGATTCGTATTCGAATGGTTGGTTGGTCGTTATCGCGCATTGAAGCCAACTACTCTCTGATCAATCTGCACAAACTGTGGTGCGACCTTTACAAAACCGAGAGTAGTCGCCCCGAGGAATGTGACCGAATCCGCGCGCTCTGAAACAATGAGTTCTTTTTCAGTCATACCAATTTTGAGTTTTGAAATCTGTTTTTCAAAATGTTCACGCTCGAGAACGGACGCAATCGCGCCATTTACCCCGAGGATATAGAGCATGACGGTGATGGACAAAAGCCCGCCGAGCGCCCAGACGGCGTAGGTTTTCAAAATGTCAGATTGTGAAAGAATTTCAGTCATGTTTTTTTTCAATAATGCGGAGCTTCGAGCTTCTTGAACGTGGATTTTTTTCTACTTCTTCTTCCGTGGGGATAATCGGCTTTTTTGTGAGGAGGAGTCCTTTTCCTTCGTCGGACAACTCTCGAAAATACTGTTTTACAATTCGATCTTCTAAACTATGAAATGAAATGACGGCGATTCGCCCACCGGGAGCAAGCATTGAAAATGCTTTTGGCAACGCTTCCCGAATCGCACGAAGCTCGTCATTTACCGCAATACGGAAGGCTTGGAAGGTTTTGGTTGCAGGATGCGTGCGGCCATGTTTCATAAACCCAGGCACTGCATTTTTTACAATCTCTGCAAGCTCACCGGTGCGCTCGATTGGCTTTAACATTCGTGCCGCGCAAATCGCGTGCGCAATCCGCCGAGCAAACCGTTCCTCTCCGTAGCCGTAAATAATATCTGCAATATGAGTCTCGTCCCACGTATTTACAATTGACGAGACGGTAAAATCTTCTGGTCCAGGATTTTTCTTGAAAGTCATAAGGAGCGGCTCGTCTTTTTTGAATGCAAAGCCTCTCCCTGAATCCTCGAGCTGGTTTGACGAGAGTCCGAGATCAAACAAAAAGCGATTTGCTTTTTCATGACCCGTATCTCGCAAAATCCAATCGAGATCGCGAAAATTTCCCTGGCGTAAACACACATTTGCGTCTAAATCGTGGAGCCGATCAGAAGCGCGGCGGAGTGCATCTTCGTCCATGTCGATGCCGATAATTTCGACACGCGGCCCGAACTTTTTTGCAACTTCCGCACTGTGCCCCCCACCGTTTATCGTACAATCAACGAAAACATCACCGGGTTCAATCCCGAGTCCCTCTATCGATTCATGCAATAGGACTGTCTGATGTGTGTATTCCATTGTGATGTCAACGAAACGAAGTTCGAGCGATGAGAACCAATTACATAATTTCAGATTCAAGGTGTTGAAAAATGTTTGTGTGCAAATTCCACGACCCGAAGATGAAATGATGTATTGATTCTCACTAGATTGCTCCGACCTGGCCCAACTTTTCAGCGAGTGTATCCGCTTCTTTTTCGATACGCTCCTTGCATGCTTGCCATCCCTTTTCGCTCCAGATCTCGATACGAGTCTGTACACCAATGAGGACTGCTTTTCCGGAAAGTCCGGCCCGAGTTTTTAAAAAATCGGGAACAAGGATACGACCGATCGCGTCTACATCCGCCTCGACTGCACCACCGAGCAAGTACCGGTTGAAACTTCGGGTGTCCGCAGAAAGAAATGACGATTCGGAGAGTTTGCCGGAAATCTTTTGCCACTCCTTTTGAGAGAAGAGAAAGAGACATCCATCAAGTCCGGGCGTCACGACAATTTTCTTTCCAAGTACTGCACGAAATTTCGCCGGGAGTGAGAGTCGGTTTTTATCATCAATCGTATGCGTGTATTCTCCAATTAACATTTTTGAATATTCCGCAGGACGTGACGAGGAAATTTTCATTCCACTTCTTCCCACTTGCCAACCATTCTATCCCACCCTATCCCACAGAGCAACACTTCCCTAGTGCATAAAGTGTGGATAACAAAAACCACCGACGAATCGGTGGTTTTTTTATGAAGACTATTTTAATTCCCTCTCGGTCGAAGTAACGGGAAAATCTGTGCTTCGCGAACAGGTTTATCAAGGAGGAATGAGAAGAGGCGTTCGGAGAGGCCGAATCCAAACGCTGGCGGCATACCGTGCTCGAGTGCTTCGACGAAATCCATGTCTGCCATTTGTGCTTCGTCGTCTCCTGCATCGCGGAGTGCTTGCTGTTTCATAAAGCGCTCGCGCTGGTCGATTGGATCATTAAGCTCACTAAAGCCTTTACCCATTTCACTTCCTGCGAGAATAATCTGAAAACGCTCCACGGTCTCTGGATTATTTCGATTTCGTTTTGCGAGCGGCTCCAAATACACCGGAACATTCACGAGGAATCCTGGACCAGCGATTCCTTTTCGAATACGCTTCCAAAGCAAATCAACACCACGCTCGATATTAAATCCTTCTTTTTCGTACACAATGTCGTGCTTTCGGAGCGCTGCTTCGACTTCGGCAAGTGTGGTATGAAGCGCGTCGATTCCATATTCGTCTTTGATCACTTTCAAGAAATCATATGTCTGCCATTCTGCTTCGAGGTCAACGTCCATTCCTTTGATCGAGAGTTTTGTTTTTCCACACACCGCAAGTGCGATTTCTTTGTAGAGTTTCTGCACCATTTTCATTCCCTCGACATAGTCGCTGTATGCCATATAAAACTCGAGCTGGGTGTAATCCTGCAAGTGTTCATTTGAAATTCCTTCGTTGCGGAAAATGCGACCAATTTCAAACGTGCGCGGAATACCTGCAACAAGCAATTTTTTCTGCCAGAGTTCTCCCGCGGAAATGCGAAGAAACACATCGATATCGAGTGCGTTGTGGTGAGTCACGAACGGACGCGCATCTGCCCCACCAGTTGTGTTTTCAAGTACCGGAGTTTCTACTTCGACAAAATTCTGCTTCAAGAGAAACTGACGAATGGTGTTCCAAAAGAGCGAACGTTTGTAGACGATATCCGCAACTTCGGGATTCATCAAGATATCGAGATAGCGCTTTCGGAAACGCTCTTCGGGATCGGTAATACCATGCCATTTCTCCGGAAGTGGTGCGAGGGATTTCGTGAGCATTGTCCACGATGACACCTCGAGCGTTTTTTCGCCACGCTTGGTGGTGAAGAGTGTTCCGGTTGCTTCAATAAAGTCCGCGATGTCTACCGTGTCATTCCATAAATCAAATGTGATCCCAAGAATATCTTTTTTGAGGAGTACCTGCATTTTTGCGGTTCCATCAAAGAGATCACCGAACGAGAGCCCTCCCTGCCCACGAAGTGACATAAGGCGCCCAGCGAGGGTGATGACTTTTTTCTCTGCGACGAGCGCGTCAAATGACGCAACTGCATCCGCAATCACAGTATCGCGTTTGGTGTGTGCAGGAAAACAATTCACTCCTGATTTTTCAAGAGCGGCTTTTTTTGCGAGACGTACTGCTCGGAGTTCTTCGGATGATGACATAGATTTATATTCTAACGGAATTCGACACACTTAGCAAAACTTTTACGTTCGATGCAATGCGAGGTGGAAGTGAGGATTGCGACCAAGACGTATGAGCTATACGTTGCGGGAGCAAACGGAAATTCCAACAAAGCAGTGCGCGAACGTGGAAGTTTTAATTATTCAATCCCAACAATTTTCCAAGAAACTTCACCTTTTGGAGTTTTTACCTTGAACACATCGCCTTTTTTCTTTTCAAGCATTGCGACACCCATTGGAGAACGGAGAGAAATCTTTCCATCAGCAACACTTGCTTCTTCACTTCCGACAATTTTGAGTTTCTGCTTGTCCCCTGTTTTCTGATTTTCAACAGTAACAGAAGAACCGATTCCTACTTTTTCAGTATGGTGCATTTCCATAATGACTGCGGTCTTCATAATCTCTTCGAGACGATTGATTCGATCCTCGATTTCGGCCTGTTCTTCACGAGCTTCGTGATATTCGGCATTCTCGGACAAATCGCCGAGCGCCTTTGCATATTCAAGGTTTTCCGCAACTTCCTTTCGGCGGACAGTACGCAAAAACTCAAGCTCTTTTTTAAGCTCTGCAAACTTTTCTTTGGTGAGATATTCTTTATTGATATCGGCCATAAAATATTGGTTAAAGTGAACAAAAGATGGGATTCTTTGTCAGAAGCAATCTCATATCTTCCCCCATTCCTGAAACCCTTTCTTTTGGCTCCGAAATGTCGTCTCGCGCTCAATGATGCGTTTGCATCACTTCCCGCTCCGACTCATTTCTCGCTCAAAACAAAGGTTTTCCTGAACAGATACCACGAGATATGCGATTCCTTCTTTTTCGACGGCGCCATTATACCTTAAAAAGGGTCCTTTTGGAAGGATAGCGTCTGCGCTCTATATAACCACCCAAAAGTAAGTTTTATGTCAAATGATCGCCTTTATTTCAAATATTCCGGCGCTTCGGTCTTCATCCAATCAAAGAGTTGGCGCATCACAAAGAGTGCACCGACAGTGTTGTCGTGTGGGCCGCGTTCCATGACAGCGGTAAATGCGTAGCGCGGACGCTCGTAGGGAAAGAAACCGATCACCCATGAATTCACATATTTTTTTCCAACACCAATTTCTGCCGTTCCGGTTTTCGCACCAATGTGCACTTCGGAGAGATTCAAACCTTTTGCAGTACCGAGGAGAACCGCGCGACGCATTCCCTCTCGAACAACTTGTAAATCTTCGGCAGCAAATGGAAGCGCCGTGAAGGCACCCTCACTTCCAGAAACAAACACCGGCTCGCGGAGAAATCCATTGTTTGCAATCGCCGAGACCGCACGGAGTGCCTGCATTGGTGCGACCTGAAATCCATATTGTCCAATCGATGTAAAATACGTGTCACCGAGACGCCATGGGTCGCCATCAAATACTTTTGCTTTCCATTCTGGATTTGGAATCGTGCCTTTTTCACTTTCAAATACCCCACTGCCGGTCGTACTCCCAAAACCAAACATGCGCATATATTTTTCAATATTTCGAATCCCGAGTCCACGCTGACCACCATACCCACCACCAATTGTGTAAAAATACACATTCGAGGAAACCGCAATTGCCTGTCGCATGTCGACTTGTCCGTGCGCCTTCCAGTCGGTGAAAACACTTTTAAGCGACGGGTTGTATTGATTTTTTACCGTAATCGAACCAGTACTCAAAATCGGAGTGAGCGGAGAGATGACTTTTTCGGTAAGCGCCGCGACCGACATAAACGGTTTTACAATCGAACCCGGAGTATAGAGTCCACCCACGAGACGATTCAAAAAGGGTTTTCCGAGTGTGTCTTTGAGGAGCGCATTCACCGCTTTTTGGTCATCGCGTGTTGTCATGAGCTCTTGTGGGTATTCAGGGAAACTCGTAAACGCAATAATTTCTCCCGTACGAATATCCATTACCGAAACACCTCCACCCGAAAATCCGCGTTCGTCGGCGAGCGATTGTATAAACTGATAAATTTTTTGGTTGAGTCGCGAATCCACCGAGAGCGTGATGTCCTCGCCTCGCTCCGGCTCGCGCACTACATTTTCAGAAAAAATTTTTCCGCGTGCATCGACCTCAAGAATCCGCTCGCCATTTTTTCCAGAGAGTTTTGCATCAAATTCTTTTTCGATTCCATCCTCGCCGGTAAATTTGGTGGAATAATAAAATCCAGAGGTGTCTTTTGCAGGATACGAAACATACCCAACGAGGTGCGAGTTCCCCGTCGAGGTGGCGTAGTGACGCTCGGGGAATTCGGTTGTCGTTGTTGCCCAGGTATTGAATGCAAGCGGAATTCCGTTTCGATCGAGGATGCGTCCCCGCTCCGCAAAGAGTGCCGTGTGACGCAAATAGTTGCTTCCACTTCGCTCGGCAAATTCATCACCTTTGAGAATTTGCACTGAAAAAAGTCGTCCCGCAAAGAGAAGGATGATAAGCGAGATAATCGCGCCGGTGACGAGAAGCATTTTTTGTCCGATCGGCTGTTCGATGCGACCCTCGAGACGATCCATCTCAAATGACGGCAAATTTTTTGCATCAATAAAAATATCCTCGGGGTCGATTTCCCCGCTTCGCTTTTTTCGCCACGGAAGACGGATTTGCATGCTGGAAGTATAGTCGAAAGGGCTGGTTCCCGCAAAAGATTTGCGTAATTTAGATTCGTAACATTCCAGACAAAACATCTTTCATGACCTCAGTGGTGCCTGCGGCAAGAGTAAAGGCCTTTGCGTCCCGTGATAAAAATGAGAGCCAGTGATCTTCCAAAAACGCTTCAGCTCCATGTAAATGAGCACACTCGTCGATAATCCTTTGACACGTTTCATAACTTAATATTTTAAGCATCACTATCTCCTTATCAACCGACTCCCCTTTTGCAAAACCTTCACAGACCGAGTAGGTAAATTGTTTTGATGCCTCAAGCTCCGTAGCCATTTCTACCAATCGATGACGAATCACTTGTTTTTTACTCAATGCTTCCCCAAAACGTTTTCTTCCCTGAAGAAATTGTGTTGTACGCCGAATCACTTCCTCTCCAACTGCATTTAAAAGAACCGCCCCGATTAACCGTTCCCGCTGTAGACCTTTAAGAAGAAAATAAAAACCTTTTTTAGAATCACCGAGGATATTTTCCTTTGGAATAACACAATTTTCAAAAGACAAGAATGCTGTGTTTCCTGTCTTAAAACCGCTTGTCTCTAATACCTGAGCAGAGAAACCAGAGGCATCACTTGGTACCAAAAAAAGTCCGAGTGACCAAATTCCATTACCCCCTAACGTTCGTGCGAGTGTCACAATGTATTTTGCAATTGATCCATTTGTAATATATCGTTTTTCTCCATTCAAAATATAATTTTCACCCTCTTGTGTTGCTGTTAATTCAGTAGCATTCAAATCAGAACCGCTCTGGGGCTCAGTTGCAGCGAGAGCGAAATAATATTCACCTCGAAGTGCTGGAGCAAGAATTTTTTTTCCTTGAGACACAGTGCAGAGTTCCTCGACCAGGGGAGCAACGCCATTTGTATGGAGTAAGAGAGAAAGCGCAATACCAAGCGTTCCTGACTTTCCGAGTTCTTCAGCAAGAATTACTTCATGCCAAAAGTCCTTCCCTTTGCCACTATTTTTTTCTGAAAGGGAGAGTCCGACGAAACCTCGCTCCGCCATTTTTTTTAAAATATGACTCGGAAAATATCTCGACTGTTCCCATAGAGCGGCATGAGGAGTAATTTCTTTTTTCAAAAAAATACCGAGGTCTTCACGAAAAGATATATATTTTTTCTGCGAAAGAATTCTATGTTGCATTTAAAAAGAAGAAAGAGAACCCGTAGTTACATCTGATCCTTTTTGTTTCATTATAAAAGTAACAATATCACCAATTGTTTTTATATTATTCATATCTCCTGGTTGAAGAGAGAGTTTGTATTTATTTGACAAAACCGCAATAAGCTCAATAATATCCATTGAATCGGTAGCGATCTCTTCGAGAGGAGTTTTAAGTGAAATAGCCCCAGTCTTCATGTGGAATGTTTCCTGTATCGTTGTGATAATTTCTGTTTCCATAATTACGCAAATTGACTAAATGCTTCGGTTAATAATAAATTTTTATATACTTTTTCATCAATAGCTTCGAGTTTTTGAAGTGTTTTTTTTACCGTTTCCTTCCCTTCTTTTTTTTCAAACGCGATTAATTTTTTCTTTATCCATCCAATATGACCTGACTCATCATCAATCATCTTTTGTAATACTTTTTTTACTCGAGGATGAGTACCCTTCATTTTTAAATGTTTCTTGAAATGAAAAAGAGTTCTTTTTTCAAACACTTGTGTTAAACATAAGATTTCTAAAATATTTTTTGGCATACCAAATTCTTTTGCATATTCAGTCTGATATGCGTTTGTGATTTTTAAAGGAACCGCCCCAAAGTCTTGTATTACTTTTGTCCACAACCACGCATGTTCTGATTCTTCGAGCGAGTGCTCAGTCAGTGGAATACGAATCTCATCTACTTCAGTATGAAAAGCAAGCTTACCAAATAAAATTGCTCCAGCAAGTTCACATGCTCGATAATAACTTAATATGTATAATTCTTTTTCTGAAATCATTTTTGTAGTGTTAGTAAATAATCACTCAGGGATTCTCCAACAAGTTCTTCAAGCATCTGATTAAAACTCTGAATAATCTTTATATTATCTTCTTTTACACTTGAAACAGTTGGGAGCACGTACGACCCAACATGTTGGAATCTTTTTGCATGCTCAAGAATATTTTTTTTAATACCGGTATTTTTCTCAAATCGAGTACGTAAAAGATCAAAAGCAAAACGAGCGTGGGACACCTCTTCGGAGGACATTCGAAGAAGTATCTGTTTTAATACGGGCTCAGGAGCAATTTCCGAAAGATCTTTAAAAAAATGTGCTGCAAAATGCTCTGTCGCCATGAAATTAACCAACTCACGAATTTCATCGGTATATACTACATCTTTATCCTTTTCGCGCAATTGTGCAATCTCTATATCTGTAATCGGTTGAAAATTAACAATATCAAGATATTTTCGAAGTGAATAATAATGTGTGTACGCCTCAAAAGCCTCAATAGTATAAATTGATGTTGCTGATACATCATACGCAAAGAGCTCTAGCATTTTGCCGGTATAGAGTGCAAAATAGGACTCCACAAGACACGCTTCTCGAACAAGCTCGAGTACATGAATATTAGTAAGTGCTTTTTGGACATCAATCGCACCCCAAGGAAATCTCTGATCAAATATCTTTTTCTCTATCTGTTCTAGTGTATTCATTTTATTGCAATAAGAATTGTTTGAAGTTTATTGGAATCTTGATAAGTCTCGGATTTTGAGAATCCAGTTTGAGTAGACAACGCCAAGAGTTCATCTTGCGAACGATATGAAGTCTTGATTTCAACAATCTCCCGAAGTAAAAATTCTGAAAGTCGATGAGGAAGCATTCCTGAAGTAACAAATATTCCACCTTTTTTTAGATGTGTAAAAACAATCGTAAAAAAAGTTTTTGACTCAGTCTCGTTTAAAAAATCTAAAAATCCACTGGAAAGTATCATATCATATTCTCCTTGATAGGTTTCTGTTTTGAGCGCATCACCCTGTATACAATCAATGCGCAATCCGACCTCCATTGATTTTTTCTGAAGTCTTTCTACAAGAACAGGATCCAAGTCAATACTACACAACTGAATATTAGCTCCTTTTTCTTTTACACAATCAGAAATCTCAAAATATTCTCGAGCAAGCCCCGATGGAACATAGAGGATTCGTATTTTTTTATCTCGGGATGATTGAATGTATTGTAATAATTCTTTTTTGAAAGATAAGTAACGAAATCGAAATGATTGTGCGGATGGAAGATGAAGCAACACAAAATCAAGAATATATCCGACTCCATATTTTCCACTTGGCTTCTGAGCATAAATATGATCAGCAAAAAGATAACTCCCTGAATTTTCAATACCTTCACGAGCAAGATCACTGGTACGAATAAAATAATAGAGTGGAATTAAATACCATTTACCTTCCCTCCACAATCGGGATGGGAT
>JACCDW011429745.1_pt1 | contig 10012 bp, 9 predicted proteins | sample 7449781 | NCBI WGS metagenome assembly JACCDW01 (sample SAMN15323449, study PRJNA562643) | freshwater metagenome | isolation source: river surface water | place: USA:Blue River Watershed | collected 2017-08-18 | reverse complement strand
TATCAGGTCCAGTTGCCTGGGGTGGAGAAGTTGGCTTCAGCGCGGGCGCAATGGGATGCATGCGGATTAGGCGAAGATGTTCCGAAGGTTTGCTTTTTCGGCTCTCTTGGACGCCAGTTTGATATACCGTGTCTTATTAAAGCAGCACGTCTCCTAACTGATACGCCACTTCAAATCGTGATCTGCGGCACTGGAGAAAATATGGAAGAGTATCGCCGGTCTGCTGTAGATCTATCTCACGTTCATTTCCCAGGTTGGGTGGATGCCCCCGCAATCAGGGCGCTAATGGAACGGAGTCTGGCTGGGTTGGCGCCTTACTACAATGAAATGAGTTTCACAATGAGCCTTCCAAATAAAACCATCGAGTATTTGGCTGGGGGTCTCCCAATAATTTCAACCCTTAGAGGCGAACTTTCTCAATTGTTGGCTGTGAATGAGTGTGGGATTACCGTGCCAGAAGGTGATCATAACGCTTTAGCCGATGCGCTAAGGAAACTGCTCAGTGACAGGGGGCTTCGTGAAAAGATGTCCAAGAATGCAAGTGAGCTTTTCAAAGCGCGTTTCACGGCAGAGGCTGTTTATCGGCAATTAATCGATGATCTGAAGTTGATTGCAACGGAATGCCGCTGGGGCCAGAGGCCGATTAAGCGGGTCAGTAACACAGAAAACTCATAAGAGCTAAACAACTTTAATAAGTGAATAATACTTTGGAACAATTAGACTTTATGGCAGTGACTGAGCGTGGAGGAGAAAAAGTTTCTAATGAACAATTAGAACGCTTTTACCAGCGCTATATTTGGGCAGGGACTTATGCGCAGGATGTTGACGTACTAGAGTTAGCATGCGGTACAGGCCCAGGACTCGGGCATCTGAAAAGTGTTTCACGGAGTTTGGTAGCAGCTGACATCTCCGAGGAAGTTTTAGCTGTGGCACGTTGCCACTACGGTACTAGGGTTGATTTGCGAAAATTGGATGCATGCAATACTGGTCTAGACGCCTCTAGCTTTGACGTTGTTATTTTGTTTGAAGCAATTTACTACCTTCCTGATGTGAATATCTTCTTGAAAGAGGTTTCGCATCTGCTGCGACCTGGGGGGCGTTTATTACTCGCAACTGCAAACAAAGATCTATTTGATTTTAATGCTAGTCCCTTTTCGTACCGTTACTACAATCCAATTGAGTTGGCTGACCTATTGGCTACTCACGGTTACGAAGCCTCTTTTTTTGGAGGTAGCCCTGTTCCCGCTGCCGGAATTAAAGCGCGATTATTTCGGGCTACCAAACGGTTCGCAGCACGGCACCGGCTGATACCAGACTCAATGAACGGAAAGCGTTTTCTGAAACGTCTAGTATTTGGACCGATGGTATCCATGCCGCTTGAGCTTGATCTAAAAATTGCAAATTACGTCGCACCGCAGCCCATACCGGCAGATCTGCAGGACACCCGTCACCAAGTTCTTTATTGCGTAGCTAGAAAGCTCTGAAATGTCAAAAAATATCCCATTTTTTAATTACCCTGTTCTCTTCGCTCGTGAAGAAAAAGAACTAATGCCCATTATTCATGATGTACTGCGCCGTGGGGCTTACATCATGCAAAAGGATCTATTGCAGTTCGAAGAAAACCTCGCAACGTACCTGGGCGTCAAGCATGTCATTGGCGTAGCTGATGGCACCGTGGCTATCATGATGGGTCTTCGGGCGGCTGGTATCGGGCCAGGGGACGAGGTTCTGGTACCTTCGCACACTTTCGTGGCCACCGCAGCTGCTGTGCATCACGTGGGTGCTCTGCCGGTGCTGGTGGATTGTGGCGCTGACCACCTTATGGCAAGCGACGACTTGTCACATCGCATTACCAGCCGTACTAAAGCCATACTTCCAGTGCAGTTGAATGGCCGTACTGCCAACATGGACGGTATCTTATCGGTTGCGGTAAAGCACGGTTTAAAGATTGTGGAGGATTCAGCCCAAGCGCTTGGCTCGAAGTTCAAAGGTCAATTCGCTGGCACATTCGGAGTTGCAGGCACGTGTAGCTTCTATCCTTCAAAGACGCTGGGGTGCTTTGGTGATGGCGGTGCAGTTTTTACGAACGATGATGAAGCTGCAGAGTTTATGAGACTGTTGCGCGACCATGGTCGCGCGCACACAGGTGACGTTGTGGCTTGGGGCTATAACTCGCGACTAGACAACCTGCAGGCTGCAGTGCTCAACTTTAAGCTGGCGCGCTATGACGCTGAAGTGGCGCGCCGCCGCGAGATTGCGGCCCGTTACGATGAAAAGTTGCATGGTCTGCCAGGCTTGGTGCTACCGCCAAGCCCAGATGCGGACGTCAATCATTTTGACATCTATCAGAACTACGAGGTAGAGAGTGATCAACGGGATGCCCTTCGCGCCCACTTAGATGCTGCGGGAGTGAAGACCATCATCCAGTGGGGCGGCAAGACCATACACCAGTTTCCTAAGCTGCAACTTAATGCTGACCTTCCGCATACTCAGAAGTTGACTGAAAGGTTCTTCCTCCTGCCTATGAACACTTCTCTTTCCGACGATGACATTGACTATGTCAGTGAACAGATTCAACGCTTCTTTCAATAAGGCCTCGTCATATATGTCTGATAACCAACAAAACAAGCCGCTTGCGGTGGAGGCCGGCCTTCGCACCTCTGCTGAACGTAACGAGGCAATCATGCTTAAAGATTGTTTTGACAGAAACCCAGAGCCCTGGGACAAGAAAATGGAGAACTTCCCGAAGTATGTGCGGAGGCAAAATCTAACTCGTTTTCTTGCGCTTTATGAGATTTACAAGCGCATCCTGCCAGTTAAGGGGTCTATTGTTGAGTGTGGTGTGTTCCGCGGGTTTGGCACAATGACTTGGGCTAAGCTGAGTGCAATTCTTGAACCTGTGAATCTCACGCGAAGAATATACGGCTTTGATTCTTTTTCAGGTTTTCCTTCATTGTCAGATGTGGATCGTATTGGAGCGGCAGCTGGCGTAAAAGAGGGTGATCTTTTTGCCGATTCAGAGCATGAGCTAATGGAGCTCTCTGCTATCAATGACTCCACTCGTTTTCTTGGGCATGTACCTAAGGTCACGCTTATTAAGGGAGATGCAACGCAAACCATTCCAAAGTTTGTAGAGGATGCGCCTCACCTACTAGTCAGTCTATTATTCATGGACTTCGATTTATATGAGCCAACAAAGGCAGCATTGGAGTATCTGTTGCCAAGGATGCCAAAAGGCGCGATCCTCGCTTTTGATGAACTCGATAATCCGCTATGGCCAGGGGAAACGATGGCGATGCTAGAGAAGTGCGGTGCCGGAAATCTTCGTATCCAACGATTGGAATTTGATCCTTACATCGGCTTCGCCGTTATCGGTGACTGAGAATGCAAAATACCATTGAATTAGCACGGCGTATACGGCGTCACGCTGTTGATATGACGCACTTGGGTAAGAGTTCGCATGTTGGTTCAGTCCTATCTATGGCCGACATCATTGCAGTTCTGTATGGGCAGGTGATGCGGATCGCCCCCGCAGATCCACGTTGGGCTGGTCGAGATCGATTTATTCTGAGCAAGGGGCATGCCGGCGCTGGTATTTATGCGGCACTTGCTGAATGCGGCTTTTTTCAAGTGGAAAAGCTTCGTACCCATTATCAAGATGGGTCTGATCTCAGCGGACACGTGTCGCACAAAGGTATTCCAGGTGTGGAGTTATCTACGGGTTCCCTTGGGCATGGGCTCCCAGTCGCATCAGGTATGGCGAAGGCTGGGCAACTTGATGGAGAAAGTCATAGGGTTTTTGTAGTTCTATCAGATGGTGAATGTGACGAGGGCTCAAATTGGGAGGCGGCGTTGTTTGCCGCGCACCACAAGCTGAACAATCTGATAGTCATTGTCGATTACAACAAAATTCAGAGCTTGGCTACAGTTGCCGAAACATTGGCATTGGAGCCGTTCGCAGACAAATGGCGCAGCTTCGGATGGGATGTGCGTGAAGTAGACGGCCATAATCACGAGGCGCTGTCTTTGGCACTGTCGAGGCGCTCTTGTGATGAAATCCGTCCGCTTTGCGTGTTGGCGCACACCACAAAAGGAAAGGGTGTGTCATTTATGGAAAACTCGGTGCTATGGCACTACAGAACGCCGCAGGGTGACGAGTACGCAGCAGCTTGTCGTGAACTTGATGGGAATGGAGGAGATGCACATGCGTGATTCATTTGTCAAGGCATTGCTCTTGCATGCGCATATCAATAAACGAGTAATGCTCATCACTGGTGATCTGGGATTTGGTGTGCTAACCAACTATGCCAAGGAGTTACCTAGTCAATTTATCAACGCTGGCGTTGCCGAACAGAATATGACTGGCCTTGCTGTAGGGTTGGCGCTTGAAGGCCGAAACGTATTTACGTACTCAATTGCGAATTTCCCGACACTGCGTTGCTTGGAGCAAATTCGAAATGATGTCCTCTATCATGCAGCGAACGTCAATATAGTGGCTGTCGGGGGCGGCTTTAGCTACGGAGCGTTGGGTATGTCCCACCATGCGACAGAAGACGTAGGAATCATGAGGACATTGCCTGGTCTGCGAGTATTTGCACCTTGCGATGAAATTGAAACTGTTGCACTAGTAGAGCAAATGGTAGCAAATCCAGCCCCCTCGTATTTGCGCCTAGATAAGTCAAAGGTAATTGCTAACGTTGCTGAGCCGTTCTTGCTTGGAAAGCTTCGTCAAATGCGTAATGGTTCAAGGGTGGCTCTGGTCGGATACGGTGGTGTTGTAGCTGAGGCGCTTGCTGCTGCTGATTTACTTGATGCCTCAGGTATAGATTGCGCTGTCTATAGCGCACACACATTGAAACCGTTTGACAGTCAATCTTTGATCAAGTTGGCGGTTGATTACGATGCCATTGTGACAATCGAAGAACATGTGCCAACTGGTGGTCTGGGTAGTTTGGCGGCGGATACATTCCTTGACACTGGCAGGATGCCCAGACGCTTCGCCAGACTGTGTCTGCCAGATGCTTTCTCTTCGATAGTTGGCAGCCAAGAATATCTCCGGATGCGTCACGGTCTGGATGCACCAGCGATCGCCACACGCGTACGTAATTTATTAGAAAATTAAAGGCAATGTTGAAACGACTATTAGATATTTTGGCGGCGAGTTTGGGGCTCATTGCGGCAAGTCCTGTACTTTTGCCAGTCATGTTTTTAGTTTGGTGGGAAGATCGACATTCCCCTTTTTACATCGCTCCACGAGTTGGTCGAAACGGTCTGACATTCAAGATGATCAAGATGCGTTCAATGGTGATTGGTGCTGACCGTAAGGGCGCAAGTTCAACTTCAAATGACGATAGGCGCATTACATCCGTCGGACACTTCATCAGGCGTTACAAGCTTGATGAACTAACGCAGTTGTGGAATGTTCTAAAGGGTGACATGAGTTTGGTGGGACCGCGGCCGCAAGTCCAATCGGGGGTAGACCTGTACACAAACCGAGAGCGAGATCTGCTTAATGTGCGACCTGGTATTACAGATTTTGCTTCGATCGTCTTCTCAGACGAGGGGGCGATCTTGGCCGGCCATCTAGATCCAGATGCTGGCTACGACCAATTGATTCGGCCTGGTAAGAGCATTTTGGGCTTGTTTTATATTGAGCACAGATCCTTGAGTGTCGATTTGTGGTTGGTGTGGCTTACCCTCGTGACGATCGTTTCGCGTAGTCGGGCACTCCAGGGCGTGCAGGTACTCTTGAAAAGCTTGGATGCTCCAGTCGATTTGGTTCGCCTTGCATCTCGCGAAGATCCGCTTGTGCCAATGAACCCGCCTGGTTTTGAATTGGTAGTTTCTGCAAACTCTGACCTTACCTCTGATGTATGTAAGGCTTAGGCGCGTCATTCAGAAGGTGGCGACATTTCCCGCTATTGAATAGCATGCCCTACCTACAGCCCCTGTCTCCTTGCGGCCCGCTGGTTGATATGCAAACCCCGTTAAGGCCGCTTAAGAACTGGGTTGGACAGTTCACATAACTTATTCAACAAGATGCGCGCCCCTTGCCGCTTGCACTTGTACAACTCCAATAGGTACTATTGAGTTGGAGAAATCAAATAATGAATATTGACAATACCTCAGGACTCATTGGGTTTAATAACATAGGTGTGATGTCATGATGCGCGCAATAAGCCGTATTGCTGCCGTAGCTTTGTCGCTACCACGCCCGCTCAAGCGTTGTTTTGTGCTCGGCGTTGATACGTGCCTGTGTATCTTGTCTGTCTGGCTGGCGTTTTACCTGCGTTTGGGTGTCTTTGTGCAAATGGCTGGAGCCATGGTTTGGCCCGTGTTGGCCTCGGTTGTGTTGGCATTGCCTATATTTATTACGTCTGGACTTTACCGCGCTATCTTTCGTTACAGTGGTTTACCTGCAATGGTGGCTGTGGTAAATGCCAGTGTGTTGTACAGCTTGGTGTTCTCTGCTATTTTTACCTTCTGGGGCGTGGAGGGGGTGCCTCGCACCATTGGTCTTATCCAACCCATTTTATTGTTGATGTTGGTGGGCGCATCGCGGGCTGCTGCCCGCCTTTGGTTGGGGGGCTTATATCACCAGCAATTGCGTAAGGCCGCTTTACCGCAGGTATTAATTTATGGTGCAGGTAATGCTGGCAGGCAATTGGCATCTGGTATGGCGAACAATAATGAAATGCAAGTGGTAGGTTTTTTAGATGATGACGATCGGCTTCACGGCCATGTGCTCAATGGTCTGCCCATTCATAACCCCGCGCACTTGACGGAGGTGTTGGCCGATGTGGAGGTGTCTCATGTTCTGTTGGCACTACCTTCGGTGTCAAGACAACGTCGCAACGAAATTTTGAAGACGCTGACTGCTCACAAAGTGGCTGTGCGCACTCTGCCGGGTTTGAGCGACATTGCGACAGGCAAAGTGAGCATGAGCGATGTGCGGGACTTAGAGATTGACGATCTACTGGGGCGTGAACCGGTCAAGCCCAATGAATTTCTGCTTAACCTGAATACACACAACAAAGCGGTGTTAGTGACGGGGGCAGGTGGCAGTATTGGTAGTGAGTTGTGTCGTCAGATTTTCAAGACTAATCCTAGTAAATTGCTCTTAGTGGAGATGAGTGAATTTGCACTTTACCAAATTCACCAAGTACTAAAGTCTTTTGGTGTGCCTGAAAACCACTCGCCTGTGGAAATTGTGCCCTTGCTAGCCTCAGTCTGCGACGAGGTGCGTATGCAAGAAATCATGGAAACTTGGAGGCCCGATACGGTTTACCACGCAGCAGCTTACAAGCACGTGCCATTGGTGGAGCACAATCCAGTAGAGGGCGTGCGCAACAACGTCTGGGGTACCCGCGTGTGTGCAGAAGCAGCAATGCACAGCGGCGTGCGCAACTTTGTGTTGATCAGCACTGACAAAGCAGTGCGACCTACAAACATCATGGGCGCAACCAAGCGATTGGCTGAAATGGTATTGCAAGCTTTGGCCGAGCAAAAGCAGTTTGCGCTACTGCAGGGGGAGGGAATTCCTCGTGCGATGACGGTGTTCTCGATGGTGCGTTTTGGTAATGTACTGGGCTCAAGTGGTTCGGTAGTTCCACTGTTTAGAGAGCAGATCAAGAAAGGCGGGCCTATCACCCTCACTCACGCCGAGATCACTCGTTACTTCATGACCATTCCTGAGGCCGCGCAACTTGTGATTCAAGCTGGCGCCATGGGCACTGGGGGGGATGTGTTTGTGCTGGACATGGGGGAGCCGGTTCGTATTTATGACTTAGCTAGTCGAATTGTGGAACTGTCTGGATTAACGCTTAGCACGATAGACGATCCAAATGGAGATATTGAAATTACCGTCACTGGCCTACGCCCTGGGGAAAAGCTCTATGAGGAGCTGTTGATTGGCGACAATCCAAAACCTACGCAACACCCTCGAATTATGAAAGCGCATGAAGAATTATTACCTTGGCCTGAATTGCAGAAAAAAATGGATGTACTGCACTTTGCAATGCGGGTAAATGACGTGCCGCTGATCCGAAGCTTGTTGAAAGATATTGTCATCGGCTATCAGCCTGCTGGCGATGTGGTGGATTGGGTGTGGCTTGCAACCAAAACAGAAGGTTGAAAATTCGTGAGAAATGTCAAGTGTTACTGAAGAAAATAGAAACAGCTTTGCTGCCCGTCATCCCTTTAGTTTTAGGGTTGAGTCTTTTGTTATCAATTAGTACCAACCTTCGAATGGCTTCTTTTCCTGTTGGTCCGGGCGAGGTGCTATTGGCCGCGCTTGCGGGAGTGGGTTTGATTTATGGCAAGCCGTGGCGACTGTGGAGAACGCCTGTAGTTTTGTTTTGGTTGCTTGCATCAATAGGCATGCTGCTGGGCGCGTTGTCAGCAACACAAAAGGGAGCCTTGGCTACGCATCATGCTATGGCGTATGCATTTACTGCGGTGGTAACTATTGGTCTGGCTGCCCTGATGACGAGATTGAGTGATGCAGCTTTGCGTTGCGTTATTTATTGGCTATGCACGTTGACGGCACTTGTGTTGTGGTTTGGCTTTGTGGTGTATCTGTCGGGTGATGCCATGCTGGCGCAAAAGCTACACATGGTCGATGTTGGTGACGTTCGTTACTCAGGTTGGTCGATTAACCCGAATCAATTGGCTTTGTTTTTTGTACCCTTGCCAGTTTGGGTGGCGGCACTGTGGCGCGATGTAGCAAAGCCAACTCGAATGCAAATGACAGGTTTTGGACTATTGTTATTCGCTTTGATGCTGATGGGCTTGTTGGTGCGCAGTGATGGCCTGTTTGTTGTGTGGGTGTTTGAGTTTGTAATTCTGATCGTGCTGCGTCTACGCTGGGAGATGAAGGCCAGTCGTATGTCACTGCTGGGTTACGCGCTGGTGATGGCGTTGTGCGTGTTTTTAGTTAAAACATTTGCGCATGGTGAGGTGAGAAAATCGATACGCTGCGCTGTAGAAACACTAAGCCAAGGTGAAGGACTGTGGTCAACCAAGTGCTATGACGGTCAAGCGTTTAAAGATCAAGAGGCGTTCAGAATTGGTTATAGTGATCCAGCTATCAAAACAAGTGCAAGAGGTGAATTGTGGCAGCATGGGCTGAATTATTGGCTTAATTCCCCTTGGGTAGGTCATGGTCCTGGTGAATATTCATGGCATACCATAAATACTAACGATGAGCGTACTGGCCCAGTTGAGTCCCACAATATAACTATTGATCTACTCACCCAGGGTGGAGTCTTGGCTGGTTTTGTATGGATTGCGCTTGTATCATATCTACTAATCGGTGCATGGCGTATCCGAGATTCGTATACGTTTAGCGTTGTGCTGATGATGGCTGCGTTTACCTTCTTTCATAATACACGGCAGCCTTACTTTTGGTTTGTTTTGTCCATGTCTTACGAGGCTATAAATAGAAAACTTTTTGTATCGCACGCCAGCGATAATACTTCATGATACCGAAGGTGCATTTCTCACTCCCCGCGCTGGTTTAGCATATTTTATCTATAACTATTTTTCCGCCATCCTGTTGGTTTGAGAAATTAGAAATGTTGCCTTGTATTTCTAAAGATAGCAATCAGGCTGGAAAGTTACAACAGTTTCCCATTGATGCCGAGTCTTATTTAGTGCTTATATAGCATATATTACAACCCTCTAAGATAGCATTTCAAAGGTGAATTAGTTTATGTTTGTTGCTTTCAATTGCTTCGTAGGAGTAATGTTTTGAACACTAAATTAGACTGCTCCCTGTTTAAAAAGAAAATTTCCATGAGGCTGGGACTACCATTTTTATCGTTCGTTCTAATTCTAGTAGAGGAGTTATTGTTTAGACTGAAATTGCCTAAGAATGTTTTAGATTTGCCTTGGCCAGGTCGGCAAGTAATTCCTTCTATTCTTTATATTCGAGGCGAATTGATTAATGATATGTTGGCTGCTTCAGCAGCCAATTCTCCTTATTATATATCAGCTAAGATTCTTTCAGCCT
>JACCDW012085343.1_pt1 | contig 10013 bp, 11 predicted proteins | sample 7449781 | NCBI WGS metagenome assembly JACCDW01 (sample SAMN15323449, study PRJNA562643) | freshwater metagenome | isolation source: river surface water | place: USA:Blue River Watershed | collected 2017-08-18 | reverse complement strand
GTTGGGCCGATTTGCTGGCGCGAAGCGACTGATGGGGTCCTGCGGCCCCGGCCAGTCGCGTTCGCGGAAAACATCAGAAGCTGGTGGAGTCTTGGCTCACTTGGCCGTCGGCATCACAAACTCAGCACCCTTGCCGATGCTTTCGGGCCAGCGCTGCATGATGGACTTTTGCTTCGTATAGAAGCGCACGCCCTCTTCGCCATAGGCGTGCATGTCGCCAAACAGCGAACGCTTCCAGCCGCCAAAGCCGTGCCAGGCCATGGGCACCGGGATCGGCACGTTGATGCCGACCATGCCCACCTGAATGCGGCGCGAAAACTCGCGCGCCACGTTGCCGTCGCGGGTGAAGCAGGAAACGCCGTTGCCGAACTCGTGGTCGTTGATGATCTGCACCGCCGTCGCAAAGTCGGGCACGCGCACGCAGGACAGCACCGGGCCAAAGATTTCTTCTTTGTAGATCTTCATGTCGGTGGTCACGTGGTCAAACAAGGTGCCACCGAGCCAGAAACCATTGTCACAACCGGTACCGGCTTTAGCGCCGTCAAATTCGCGGCCGTCCACCAGCAGCTTGGCGCCTTCGGCCACACCCGCGTCGATGTAGCCCTTGATGCGCTGACGCGCTGCGTCGGTCACGATGGGGCCCATCTCGGCGGCCAGGTTTTCACCGTTGAGCACTTGCAGCGCTTGGGTGCGCTCGATCAGCTTGGGCAAGATCTTGTCGGCCACATCGCCCACCAGAACCGCCACGCTGATCGCCATGCAACGCTCACCGGCCGAGCCGTAACCCGCGCCGATCAGCGCGTCCACGGTCTGGTCGATGTCCGCGTCGGGCATGACCACCAAGTGGTTTTTCGCACCGCCCAAGGCCTGCACGCGCTTGCCGTGGTGTGCCCCGGTTTCGTAGATGTAATTGGCAATCGGGGTGGAACCCACAAAGCTGATCGCCTTCACATCGGGGTGCTCGAGCAGCGCGTCAACGGCTTCCTTGTCACCTTGCACCACGTTGAACACGCCGTCCGGCAAACCGGCTTTTTTCAGCAAGTCGGCGATGAAGAGCGATGGGGTGGGGTCGGTTGGGCTGGGTTTCAAGATGAAGGTGTTGCCCGCCGCGATAGCGACGGGGAACATCCACATGGGCACCATGACCGGAAAGTTGAAGGGTGTGATGCCCGCCACCACGCCCAGCGGCTGGCGCAGCGTCCAGTTGTCGATGCCGGTGGAGACTTGGTCGGTGAAGTCGCCCTTGAGCAGCTGTGGAATGCCGGTGGCGAATTCGACGATGTCGATGCCGCGGCTCACTTCGCCCTGCGCGTCGGTGAACACCTTGCCGTGCTCAGCGGTGATCATGTGGGCCAGCTCGTCCTTGTGCAGGTTCAGCAGTTCGAGGAACTTGAACATCACGCGCGCGCGACGTAGGGGCGGTGTGTCGGCCCAGGCCGGGAAAGCGGCTTGCGCAGCGGCCACGGCCTTGGCCACTTCGGCGCTGTTGGCCAGGGCCACATTACCGGTGACAGCACCGGTGGCGGGGTTGGTCACGGGTTGGCTGCGACCCGAAGCGCCTGCGGCGACTTGACCGCCAATGTAATGACCGATGTTGGAAATGCTCATGTGGGACTTTCGTTGGGAATGTGGGAGCGCGCCCCGCGCGCGAATTTTTTGTGCAACGCAGCCAGTGTAGGCAGCCCCGCCACCCCCCACAAGCGCATAAATTTGAATTGATTGTTCAAAATAGTGAACAATGTGTGAATGGAAGAGCAAAAAATCAACACCCTCTGGACGCACTTGCATTGGTTGAGCGTGCTCGCCCAACAGGGCAGTTACACCGCCGCCGCCGCCCGGTTGGGTGTGAGCAAGGCGGCCATGAGTCAGCGCATTACCGAGCTGGAGCGGGCCGCTAAAGTCACGCTGGTACAGCGCACCACTCGCAGCCTGCGCCTGACCGAAGCCGGTCAAAAGCTAGTGGACGACACCCGCGCATCGTTTGAACAGATCGAGCAGAGCTTTGCCCAAGTGCGCGACTTGGCGGAGCAACCCAGTGGCTTGCTGCGCGTGACGGCGCCTGTCGCCTTTGCGCGGCAGCAACTTGTGCCATTGCTGGCTGATTTTCTCAAGAATTACCCGGACGTTCGGATTGAGCTGGATATGTCAGACCGCCTGAGTGCGCTGGCCACTGAGGGCTATGACCTGGCGATCCGTCATACCACCCGGCCACCCGACACCCATGTGGCGTGGTCGCTGTGTGGCACCGAATCCTTGTTGGTGGCTACCCGGGCCTATTTGCGCAAACATGGCGAGCCGCAAAGCCCCGCCGATCTTCAAGCACACAACTGCCTGCATTACCCTCGCTCGCAAGACACCCCGGCTTGGACCTTTGAGTTACGTCAGCCTTCAGGTGGTGATGAGCGCATCACGGTACCGGTCATGGGCCATTTCGCAGCCAACAACAGCGAGGCTCTGCGCGAGGCCGCCCTCGCGGGCGCGGGCATTGCCTTGTTGCCCGATTTCAGCGCTCAAGCTGCCTTGCGCCAAGGCAAGCTGGTGCGGGTGTTGCCGCACTGGAAACCCGTGGGGGCTTTTGCTGAAACCATCTATGCCATCCGCCCTTATGCCCCGCATGTGCCTCGCGCCGTGGCAGCATTGGTGGCGCATTTGCGTGAAGGGCTGGCGTCGGGCTTTTGATGCGTCAGTGTCCAGCCAGAACTGGAAACAGCTTGTGCAGCCCGTCCGCCATCACTTCCACGGCCAGCGCAGCCAAGATCAACCCCATCAGACGGGTCATCACGTTGATGCCGGTTTTGCCCAGCACGCGTGCAATGGGCGTGGCCAGTGAAAAGCACAAGGCGGTGGCCAGCGCGATGACCACGCCGTAACTGACGAGTGTGCCGAGTTGGGCGAAGTTCTTGGCCTTTTCGGCATAAATCACCACGGTGGACATGGTGGCCGGGCCGGTCAGCAGCGGGATGGTCAGCGGCACCACGGCGATGCTGGCGCCCACGGCGGCTTTGGCTTCGGCGTCATGCACTTCTTCTGCGTTGGCACGGGCTTCGGCGGGTTGGGCATTCAGCATCGACAGGGCCGAGGTGAGCAGCAGCATGCCCCCGCCGACCTGAAAACTGGCCAGCGAAATGCCGAAAAATTCCAGAATTTGCAAGCCCAGAAGAGCGCTGGCAGCGATCACGATGAAGGCGCTCAGTGACGAGACCAAAATGGTGCGCTTGCGCTGTGCGCGGCTGAAGCCTTGGGTGTAGTGGATGAAAAACGGAACGATGGCCAAAGGGTTGACGATGGCCAGCAGGGTGATGAGTGGTTTGAAATCCATCGCCGCATTGTGCCCGGCTTCAGGTCGCGGGCGTACGGCGGCGGAACATACCCCAGCCTTCCATGTGCAGCACCTTGTCGCCGTGCTGGTTGAACATTTCCCACAGGTTGCGCGTCATGCCCACATCGGGGCGTTTGCCCATGGGTTTGGTTTCCAGCATGGTGCTTTGCAGGCGCAAGGTGTCGCCGGGGTAGACGGGTTTGAGCCATTTGATGCCTTCCAGTCCGGGTGAGCCCAGGCTGGAGGTTTCGCACAGGAAGTTGGTCACCATCAGCCGCATGGCCATCGAACAGGTGTGCCAGCCGCTGGCTGACAGGGCGCCAAAGACAGAGGCTTTGGCCGCTTCGTCGTCGAGGTGAAAGGGTTGTGGGTCGAATTGTGTGGCGAAGGCGATGATTTCTTCACGGGTCGGGGTGATGGTGCCGAGGTCGCGCACCTGGCCCACCGCAAAATCTTCCCAGTAATACTTGATCTGTGGCATCAGCGGCCTCCGGAAACGTCCAAGAAACTCATGGTGGTGTAACTGGCGCTGTCACTCAGCAGCCAGACGATGGCCTCGGCCACCTCTTCGGCGCTGCCGCCGCGCTGGGCGGGCACCAGGTGTTGCAGTTCTTTGACGCGGTTGGGCAGGCCACCCGAAGCGTGGATTTCGGTTTCAATCAGCCCTGGGCGTACCGCGTTGACGCGGATGCCTTCGGCGGCCACTTCCTTGGACAAGCCGATGGTGAAGGCATCGATCGCGCCTTTGGCCGCGGCATAGTCCACGTATTGGTTGGGTGAGCCCAGACGCGAAGCGGCGCTGGACACGTTGACGATGCTGCCGCCATCGCCACCATAGCGGGTGCTCATGCGGCGCACCGCTTCCCGGGCACAAATGAGGCTGCCGATCACGTTGATGTCGAACATGCGTTTCCAGCGGGCCACGCTCATTTCGTCCACCCTGGCCGCGACATCGACCACACCAGCGTTGTTGACCAAGCCTGACAAGCGGCCCAGCTTGGCATCGATGTGTTCGAACATCCGCAGCACTTGCGCTTCGTCGGCCACATCGGCCTGGACCGACATGGCTTGTCCGCCCGATGCGCGTATCTGGCGAACCACTTCATCGGCGGCCAGTGAGTTGGCGGTGTAGTTCACCGCCACGGCCCATCCCTGCTGGGCAGCCAAAAGGGCCGTAGCGGCTCCGATACCCCGGCTGCCACCGGTCACCAACAAGACCTTGTTCATTGCGTGTCTCCTGCAAAAATTCGTGATGGCGGTTACAACCGCTGTTTTGTTCAAAGATTACACAACAGACAAGGAGACAGCATGGGTCGCACAGTGGACTATTACTTCGCCCCACAAAGCCCTTGGGCTTATTTGGGTCACCAACGACTGGCCGACATCGCGCAGCGCACAGGGGCCACGGTGCACGTGATGCCGATCGACTTGGGCGGCAAGGTGTTCCCGATTTCCGGGGGCTTGCCTTTGGGGCAGCGTGCGCCGCAGCGTCAAGCCTACCGGTTGGTGGAGTTGCAGCGCTTTAGCCAGTTGCTGAATGCACCGCTGAACCTCAAACCCAAATACTTTCCTGTGGGTGGTGATGACGCGGCACGCCTGATCATTGCGGCCGACTTGGCTCACGGTGCTCAGGCTGCCATGGCGATGGCGGGCGCGATTTTGGCGGCTTGCTGGGCCCAAGAGCGCAACATGGCCGATGACAAAGTGCTGGTCGAATTGCTGCAAGAGCAGGGCTTGCCAGCCAGCTTGCTGGAGCAGTCGCATAGCCAGGCTGTTCAGGTGCGCTACGAAACCTATACCCAAGCGGCGATTGATGCCGGTGTGTTTGGTGCACCCAGTTATGTCGTGGATGGCGAGATTTTCTGGGGTCAGGACCGGCTTGATTTTGTCGAGCGCACCCTGAGCCTTTGATGTGCTGAACCCAACCAAGGAATGAACATGGGAACAATGATTGAACTCCAACCCGCAGATGGTACCCGGGTGCCCGCATATGAAGCGCGCCCGGTAGGTACACCCAAAGGCGCTGTGGTGGTGATCCAAGAAATCTTTGGCGTCAACAGCCACATCCGCAACGTGGCCGATGGTTATGCCGCAGAGGGGTATCTGGCCGTGGCTCCAGCGGCCTTCCACCGCGTTAAGCCAGGTGTTGAGTTGGGGTACACGGATGCCGACATGGGCGAGGGTTTTGGCTATAAAACGGCGGTGGAAGCTTTGCCTGCGCCCGGTGTGATGCAGGACATTCAGGCAGCGATTGACCATGCGGCGCAGACCTCGGGTGGCAAGGTCGGCATCGTCGGTTATTGCTGGGGCGGTTTGCTGACCTGGCGTGCGGCTTGCACCTTGAAGGGCTTGAGCGCAGCCGTGCCCTATTACGGTGGTGGTGTGACGACCGAGGTTGAAATCGCCCGTCAGTCCCGAGTGCCGGTGTTGGCGCACTTTGCCGAAGAAGACAAGTGGATTCCCTTGGATTCGGTCGAGGCTTTCAAAAAGGCTCACCCCCAGGTGCAGGTGTTTACCTATGCAGCGCATCATGGCTTCAATTGCGACCAGCGCGGTGCTTGGCATGCACCGTCGGCCCAATTGGCGCGTGAGCGCACGCTGGCGTTTTGGGCTCAGCACTTGGGCTGAAACGGGGTCCTTCCAGAGGCGCTCAATCGCCCGTGCGTGCCAGATAGCGTTTGCGCCAGAACACGAGGCCCATGGTGCTGGCGATCATGCCCATTCCGCCCATGGTCCACCAAAAAGCACTGGCTTGGTGTAGCCATGGCATGAACTCAAAGTTCATACCGAACACGGCAGCGATCAGGTTCAGCGGCAGAAAAATGGCGGTCAGCGCCGTCAGGGTGCGCATGATGTCGTTGGTGCGGTTGCCTTGGACGTTGAAGTGCATTTGCACGGCGGTTTCCGTGTTGTGCTCCAAGCGGCGAACGTGTTGCACCACGCGGTCAATGTGCTCCAGCACGTCGCGGCTTCGGATCTTGAGCAGTTCGTGTTCCCGTTCGGCAATGTGATCTTGAGCCACCCGCCAGCTGTCGAGCGACTCGGTCCAGCTTTGCATGGCGGTGTGTTGGTCGTCACACAGGGCTTCCAGCTGATGCAGCGCCATGCGGGCATGCAGCAAGGCGTCCCAGCGGCTAAAGCGCGTGCGCGGGTGCAGCAGTTCGGCTTGCCAGTGATCGAGCTGGCGACTCAGTTCGCGGCGCAGGTCCAGATAACCGTCGACCATGTGGCTGACGATGCGCAGCATCATGTCGGCCGGGTTATGCGGCACGCCTCGTGCGCCGGTTGAGCGGGGATCTGTCGCATCGTGCGCTTGGGTGCTGGCGAGCAGTCGGGCTGCGTAGGCCTCACGCACCGCGCAGTCCGCCGGGTGCACGCTGAGCAACACGCGGTCGAATACCGCAAAGCCCACCGGACTGGTGTCGATGCGTTGCAGCACGGGCGGGCCTGGACGTTTGCTGGTGTGCAAGCCAAGGCCATTGTCAGGTGTGGCCTCGGTGCTGCCCGGGCGCTGGGCCAGTCGCCTGAACACCATCAGGTCGTAATGCGAGCTGTAGTCAAACCGTGAAGGGATCTGAGCATTCAGCAGGTCAGAGACGTGCAAATCCACCAAGGGTTGACCTGTCAACTCTTCGAGACGGGTCTGAATGGACGACAGGTCTGATTGAAACTGTTCTCGCGAACAGGCAATCCAGACATAACCGTGCTCAGGCAGTTGCTGGGGCAAGCCCAACCCAGCTTGAACCTGCGCACCCGAAATGCTGAAGACCCGCATGAGGGTCTCAGCCTTGGCGGATGAGTCGTGCCGCGTCGCGGGCGAAGTAGGTCAGCACACCGTCGGCGCCTGCGCGCTTGAAGGCCAGCAGGCTTTCCATCATCACCAAATCGTGGTCAAGCCAGCCGTTTTGCGCAGCCGCTTTCAGCATGGCGTATTCGCCAGACACTTGGTAAGCAAAGGTGGGCACTTTGAATTCGTCTTTCACGCGGCGCACGATGTCCAGATACGGCATGCCGGGCTTGACCATCACCATGTCCGCGCCTTCGGCCAAGTCCATGGCGACTTCGCGCAGGGCTTCGTCGCTGTTGCCGGGGTCCATCTGATAGACCTTTTTGTTGCTCTTGCCCAGGTTGCCGGCCGAGCCGACCGCGTCGCGGAAAGGGCCATAAAAGGCGCTGGCGTACTTGGCGCTGTAGGCCATGATGCGGGTGTGGACCAAGCCTCGGGCTTCGAGCGCCTGACGGATCGCGCCAATACGCCCGTCCATCATGTCGCTGGGCGCGACCATGTCCACTCCGGCTTCGGCTTGCGTCAGGGCTTGCTGCACCAGCACGGCGGTGGTTTCGTCGTTCAGGATGTAGCCCGTCTCGTCCAGCAGGCCGTCTTGGCCGTGGCTGGTGAAGGGGTCGAGCGCCACATCGGTCATCACGCCCAGTTCGGGAAAGCGCTTTTTCAGCTCGCGCACCACACGCGGCACCAGACCGTCGGGGTTCATGGCTTCGCGGCCGGTCGGGTCCTTGAGGCTGGCGTCGATCACCGGAAACAGTGCCATGACCGGGATGCCAAGCTTCACACAGTCTTCAGCCACGGGCAGCAACAGGTCCAGACTCAGGCGTTCCACGCCGGGCATGGAGCCCACGGCTTGGCGCTGGTTCTGACCGTCCAGCACGAAGACGGGGTAGATGAGGTCATGTGGCGTGACCTGGTGTTCGCGCACCAAGTTGCGGGTGAATTCGTCACGGCGCAGGCGTCGTGGGCGGCTCAAAGGGAAGGGGGCGACGGGGTTCATATGGAAAATTGTGCCTGAAGTCGTGTCGAGCAAGCAAAGTTCTGCTTTTGCCCGGTCGTTTGAGGCGACATCCACTCAATAATTGGCAAAAACAACATAAAAACTAAAAATAAACTTGTTAGTGATTTTGTTATTTGATAAATTCCCCCCCGGGCAGCTTGCTGCCTCCCGCTTTTCCTCCCTGAGCGGGGCCTTGATGCGGTAACGCTAACGGGCTTCTCACCCTCGGCCTTGTGCCGGGGGTTTTTTTTGCGTTCGCACACCCTTTGCGCAGGTCCAGCCATCTCTGACTACACTTGCACCATGCTCTGGATCAAAGCCCTTCACATCGTCTTCATCGCCAGCTGGTTTGCCGGCTTGTTTTATTTGCCACGCATTTTTGTCAATCTGGCCATGGTGGAGCCGGGGTCGGTGGCCGAGCGGGAGCGCCTGCTGCTGATGGCGCGCAAGTTATACCGATTCATGACCATTTTGGCCATTCCCGCTTTGGCCTTGGGTTTGTACTTGTGGCTTTACTACGGCATTGGCAAAGGTCCCGGGCAGGGCTGGATGCATGCCAAGCTGGCCATTGTGGTGGCTTTGATGGGCTACCACCATGGTTGTGGCGTGATTCTTCGAAAATTCACCCAAGGGCAAATGCAACGCAGCCACGTGTGGTTTCGCTGGTTCAACGAGGCGCCAGTGCTCATGATGTTGGCGGCAGTGATCCTGGTGGTCGTTAAACCCTTTTAAGGCCTTGGCATGCGCACCGCTCACCTGCGCAAAACGGCAGCTTGGCCCTTGGTGTGGATTTATGCCATCTTGATTGTTTACGCCAGTCTGTACCCCTTTGACAGCTGGCGCATTCAAGGCATTGCCCCTTGGGCTTTTCTGACGGCACCCTTGCCCCGCTACTGGACAGGGTTTGATGTGCTCGCCAATGTGGTGGGTTATGCGCCTTTTGGCTTCTTGCTGGCTTTGGCGTTGCACAGAACACGACCCGATGGACCAGTCATTGGCTTGACCACCTTGGTGGCGGCCACGCTGTCGCTGACGATGGAGTCTTTGCAAATGTTTTTGCCAGTGCGAGTGCCTTCCAATGTGGACGCCGCCTTGAACATTTCAGGGGCTTTTGCTGGTGCTGTGACCGCCCGAGCATTGGAGTGGGTGGGCGTGTTGGACCGTTGGAGCCGGTTTCGTGACCGTTGGTTTGTGCCCGATGCCAGTGGGGCGCTGGCGTTGCTGGCTGTCTGGCCCTTGGCTTTGTTGTTCCCAGTCCCTGTGACCTTTGGGCTGGGGCAGGTGTTGGAGCGGGTGGAGATGGCTTTGGCCCACGTGCTGGAAGACTCGCTGTTGCTGGAATGGTTGCCATTGCGTGAGGTGGAGTTGCAACCTTTATTGCCTGTCAGCGAAATCTTGTGTGTGGCCATTGGTTTGTTGTTGCCGTGTTTGTTGGCCTTCGGAGTGCTGCGTGAATGGCGACAACGCATCATGGCGGCCGTGTGTTTGGTGTTGATCGGATTCATGGCCAGTGCCTTGTCCGCTGCGCTCACTTACGGACCCGCCCATGCCTGGGATTGGGTCAGTACCGAGGTCTTGGTGGGCTTGGTGCTGGCCATCGTGATCATGGCCGCGCTGTCGTTCAGTGCGGCGCGGGTGTGTTGGGTGCTGGCGCTGGCCGCGTTGGTTTGGCAAATCAGCTTGCTCAACAACGCTTCGGCAGATGCTTACTTTGCCTTGACGCTTCAAACGTGGGAGCAAGGTCGGTTTATTCGCTTTCATGGCCTGATCCAGTGGCTGGGTTGGCTGTGGCCTTATGCCTTGCTGCTCTATTTGGTGAGTCGGCTGTCTGCCACTGACCGTACGAACGATCAGTGATGGCACATCCGCCTAGAATTAAGGCATGAGCTCAGAAAACGCCGCCCCTT
>JACCDW010731848.1_pt1 | contig 10013 bp, 8 predicted proteins | sample 7449781 | NCBI WGS metagenome assembly JACCDW01 (sample SAMN15323449, study PRJNA562643) | freshwater metagenome | isolation source: river surface water | place: USA:Blue River Watershed | collected 2017-08-18 | reverse complement strand
TTATTAACGTCCTCAACGAACACGTCCAGTTAAGGACAATACACATTTTTACTAAATCTTTATCACATACTTTGATCTGTCATTTTTTTACTTTTTATAAATTTATTAGATTCTTTTGATTTATTTTATGATAGGGATTATAATCCCTTATTTACAACACACAATTACACAAAAAATGTAAAGGTACCGCATCAAACACTACAGCTTTCCTTATGCGCAGCGGACAAAGAGAGGGAAGCACTACACACACAAATTACTAACTAAACCAATTGAACCTGGCCTCAGCCAAAATCTCTTAAAGTTAAAGTTTTCACTCACACGCTTTATGCCTTTCATCTCCATCAAGCTAACACACTCAAATTACTAGTAGCACTCGCTACGGCTTGGGCATAACCCCAAATTCATAGTGCCCATATCACTACTAACCTTCACTGGCTAGCTGCTACGTTCCAGCTAACAATATACAACTGGGAAATAGACGGTGGTGAACCGGAGGGGCAAATTTTTAAATGTATCGGAGCATTTATACCTTGCTCAAGGTTTTTGACACTTTACTTACTACCTTAGTGCCATTTTATAGTAGTAGGACCTTTTTTTACAAGGAAGGCTGGATTATGCGCGTAGCATTTGTCAAATCCATTTTTCGGTCGAAACCCTAATAAATAATACCATTTTTCATTGACTTGGTATCATCCTTGCGTTACTACACTTCATGACCCAATGCTCGAAAGCATCCAAGGCTCAATATATGAGTTAGTCTTCAATGGAAGAAATATATACAAAAGTACGTTTTTCTAATAGTCAAAAAATAATGTTAACATAAACATACTTTTTTTCCATTGCGTTTTCCCATCAATGTAGATAACACAATTATTACTTTACAGATTTTAAAATGATTTCATTATATCCATCATTTTTTTTTATTTAAAAAAATATTAAAAAATGATTTATAAAATATATATTTTATAACTTTTATAAATATGTAATTATTAGTAACAAAATGAATAATAATCATGAAACTCAAAATAATCATGAAGATCAAAATGATCAAGATGATCTAATATATGATTTATTAAATAACTTCAAAAATATTGATTTAAATAAAAAAAAATCATTCATTACATCTATTCCACTTCATAAAAGAATTATTATACTACGTAAAATAGCACATTGGAAAGATTTAGATAACGCTCAAAAAAGATGTAATATTACAAAAGGTGCTAATCTTTATGCTTTCGAATATCTTAAACAACATTTATGCGAATTTGTTAGAATTAGTGATGTTCAAGAATATTGTAATAAAAGAACTAAAGAAGTTACTGGTAAACCATTAGGTGATCCACCACGCGCTTTTGAAATATTACGTAAAGATAAATTACCACTTGAATGGGATGAAATTATACGCGGTAAAAATAAATATGTTAAATATAATTCATTACGTAAAAATCATATCAATGCTTACATTATCAATAATCATATACACAAAAATGAATCTTTTGATAAAAATACTATATTACAACAAATGGAATATTATAATTATAAATGCGCTATTACCGGAATCCCTGAAGAAAATGGTAAATTAGCAGCTGACCATTTCATTCCTAAAGAAAAAGGAGGTTTAAGTATTATTGATAATTGCGTTATTATCAATAAGATTTTAAATGAAAAGAAAAATAAAAAAATGCCCATTAACTGGTTTTGTGAATCACTTCTTACCAATTTTATGAATATTTGTAAAAAAGTTGGTATTCTTGATCAATGTAAAAAAGAATTAATTACATTTATTCAAGATTTTATATAATTTTTTTTAGATTTTATGTATTTTTTAAGATAAAACTTTTTTAACTGAAAGCGCTATATGATACGCCAACTGAACTGGTACCGCATTTCCTATTTGTATACATCGCGATGTATGCGATCCACAAAATTTATAATTTGTCGGAAATCCTGTTATTGTTGCCGCTTCTCGTACCGTTATCGATCTATGCTCCCAAGGATGAATCGGAAAATTACTATGTCCTGGAACTAATGTTGGTACCGCCTCATTTCTACTTAATCGTTGTGTATTTCCTCGCGAATAAAAAGCACTTATCTTTAATTCTTCAGGCAATTCATCAACAACTTCAGCAACATTACTTCCTTCTGGAATTAATTTAAATCGGTCTACTGTTTTCTTACTATGATTCATTGGCTTATTATCATCATCTATATTTGGATTATTCTCATTTTCATAATCAATTAAATTTAAAGCATCATTTAATGTATAATTTGTATCTAATTCTTCCGGAAATTCATATTCCTTTTTTATATCATTCCTTACTGCCACCATTATTATACGCTTTCTACTTGTATAACCTCCATATTTATTTGTTTGTAATACCTTTTCATAAAATTTATATCCTAACTCATTATATATCTTCTTTATATCATCTAATACATTATATTTATACTTGTCAATATTTTTTAATAATTCATCCATTGCTTTCTTATTTTCTAATATCGTTTTATTCAAATTTGAATAATCTTCATTGTTTTTACGTTTACTCGATTTTTCACCATTTAATTGCTTGTTTTTATCACTCATTTTTGTATACTCCTCAAATGTTTTAACTGTTTCTTCACATTTTTCATATAATATCATATTTTTAATACCTACCACATTTTCTATTATACTTACCTTCGGTTTTAATATACTTACTAAACGCAATTGATCCTTATATAAATAATTCCTTGGATCAAATGGATTACGAACTCCAGCTAACGAAAAACCTTTACATACTATTCCTCCAAATAATACATCTAAATTTATATTACTTACATTTCCAATTTTATCTTTTAACATTTTCTCATCAATACTCTCTATCGGACATTGTAAACATTTACTTTCATCCACCATTTTATTCTTAATTAACGTTTCTATCATATCCTTTTCTATATCATTTACTAATATTGATTCAAAACCAGCATTCTTAAATCCTATATGCGCACCACCTGCTCCTACAAACGTTTCTATTATTGTTAACTTTTTTGACATTATACTTTTATATTATATTTATATTTATTATTATATACTTTCCTTTTATATACTTTTTTAAATTAGTTTTTATTTTTTGTTTAAAAATAAAAAATATTTAAGTAAAAATAATAGATTACTAATCTGAATCTACTTCACTATTATCACTTACTTCATTATCACTACTTGCTTGATCTTCTAACCATTCCATAAAATCTTTTAATATACTACTACTTAAAAATATACTGCTTTTTCCCAAATTATGATACCATTCTAATATATATTTATCATATAATATTTTTTCATTATATAATAAATGAAATATATATCTTATACTGTTTATATCCATATTTTTATTTTTTTCAAATATATTTACATAAAAATCAATAATATACTTATTATGATCTTTCGTTTTTGATAAACTTAACATATGCTTTTTATATACTTTTACATGTTTATAATAATTATTTACAAATAATTTTATATTGCTTATATCCGTATTTTCAATACTTATCTCAAATAATATATTATAAATATTTTTTATAAATAATTCTTTGTTTATATATTTCATTTTTTTCATTAATCTTATATATTTTAATATATTATTATTATCATTTATTAATAAAAATTCATCTTTTGATATATAATTTTTACTTAAATTATTATTCTTATTTTTATTTAGTTTTATTTTAATATTTTCTTTCATATTTACTTTTTTCATTTATTTTTTATTTTTTTATTTTACTTTATTTTAATTTCTTTATTTCATTTTTTTATATAATTTATAAAAATATATTTATTAAAAAATATATTTTTTATATAATAGTAATAAATATGAATTTTCATAATCATAATATACATAATATTCAAAATCATAATATAAATAATATTGAATTAGATGATTTACACAAAAATATTACCAAAAATGTTCATCATGAAAATATATCCTTAAATTTATCTGCTTTTTCCATTTTATTTAATTTTCTTAAAAAACATTGGAAAATGTTAACTATCTATATTATTGTAACTATTACTTCATATCCTTTAGAATCCGTTATTCTTCCTATGTTTTATTCACAATTTTTTGATAAAATTAAATCTGATAAACGTACTGAAACCTTTATTAAATATTTCTTAATTTTAACAACTATTCTTATTATTACCTATTCAAGTGCTTCTCTTCAACATTATTATGAAGCTCAAATATTACCTGAAATTAACGCATTTTATATCGATTTTATTTATTCAAATTTAATTAAAAAATATAAAAATCAATATACAGATTTAGATATGGGTGAAATTCTCGGAAAAATGACATCTATACCAACTATTATAAGAGAATTAACTAGTGATATTACATCTTGGTTACTTCCTAGAATACTAGCAATCATTGTTATTAATATTTATTTATTTACTGTTCATTGGAAACTTGGTTTACTTTCAATTATTCTTATTGGAATTTTTATTATTATTAATATGAATATATTTAATAAATGCGTTTATTATGCTACTAATCGACAACAAGTTCTTGAACACAAAAATAGTGAAACAAATGATAAACTTAATAATTTATATTCCATTTATAGTTCAGGAGATATAGATCACGAAATTCAATCATACCAAACAAATACACTTAAACTTAAAAAAAATCACCGTAATGCTCTTGAATGTGTTAACCACAATAAAATTATTAATATCATTTTCTTAATATTACTTTTCGTTATTATTAACGCATATATTACATTCTTATATAAATCTAAAGAAATATCACTTCAAATATTAATAGCACTCTTTATTACCGTTATTTATTATATTCCTTGTTTCTATAATATTTCTGAATCTATTCCTGATATTACTCATTATTTAGGTGTATTAAATAATTATAATTCATTCCTAAGTGATCTTGAAAAAGTTGAAAAAGAAGATAATAATGATAATCGACCTGATATTCAAATATCTAAAGGAGTTATTAAATTAAATCATTTATACTTCGATTATAATGGCACTCGACCACTCTTTAAAGGAATTAACTTAAATATTAATGCAAGTGATCATGTCGCCTTTGTCGGAGAAAGCGGTAACGGAAAATCAACTTTAATCAAACTTATTATGGGTTATTACCACGTTGATGATAATATGATATTTATTGATAATCAAGATATTAACAAAATTAATATTGAAAGCTTACGAAAAGAAATATCCTTTGTTAACCAAAATAGCAAACTTTTTAATTCTTCCATTTATGATAACATTTCTTATGGAAATGGTTTAACTCATGACGAAATTGATTCTATGATTCAAAAAATGGGAGTTGGACGCGTTTTTATGGGTCTTCGTGATGGTTTAAATAGCGCTGCTGGTGTTAACGGTGACCAACTTTCCGGTGGACAAAAACAAATGGTTCATATATTACGCGCAATGGCTAAAAAAAATAAAATCGTTATTATGGATGAACCTACCGCTGCTATTGATGTGAATAATCGCGAACTTGTTATTAAAGCTATTCAAGAAATGAGCAAAGGAAAAACTTTATTACTTATTACTCACGACCAAACTTTACTTAAAACTTGTAATCGCGTTGTTCGCATTTCCAATGGAAAAATTGTTAGTGACAAAAACTACTAAATAAGAAACCTACCAAAGGGTTATTTATCAATGAATCCCACAAATGGGATTCATAAGATAAAATATCGGTTTCTTATGAACTTCCCTTTTTATTTTAAAAATTACTTTTATATAAAAATTTATTTTATATAAATAATGTTCCGAACAATGTTTCTACACATTTTTATAAAAAAAAGATTATTAAGAATTAAAATATAGTTTTTATATATTTGATTAGAAACATTGCTCGGAATACATACAGCTTTACACATATTAATTTACCTACTTTGGTAATATTTTATAAATATTTTATAATAAATATTTTATAAATATTTATTATAAAATCTTTTTATATTTATTTTTTAATTTTTTTTTATTTTTTATATTTATTATTTTTTTATAAATTATTGTTTTATATCATTTATATATAAAGATTCTTCTTTTAAGATACCATATTCATACCAAGATTTATAAACACCATCTTTTTTATTATTTACATAATTACATTCAAATTCTTTTTGTCCATTTCCATACCATTGCTGATAAATTCCTTCTTTTAATCCATTTACATATGTACATTCACGAAAAATTTTACCATCCGCATACCATTCTTGATAAACTCCTTCTCTTTTATCATTTACATATGTACATTCAAATTTTTTTTGTCCATTTTCATACCAATATTGATAAAGACCTTCTCTTTTACCATTTATAAAAGTACATTTACATCTTTTTATACCATTTTCATACCAATCTTGATGAAATCCTTCTCCTTTGTCATTTACATAATTACATTCCATCCATTTTGTACCATTTTTATACCATAATTGAAAAAGACCTTCTCTTTTATTATTTACATAATTACATTCTATTTTTTTTTTACCATCTTCATACCAATGTTGACAAAGACCTTCAATACTACCATTTATATAATTATATTCAGACTCTTTTTGACCATTTTCATACCAATGTTGATAAAGACCTTCAACCACACCATTTATATAAGTACATTCAGTCAATTTTTTATTATCTTTATTATAATAAATAAAAACACCATTTTTTTTATAATCTGAAAGTTCACTTCTACATAAAGGACACGTCATAATATCGTTTTCTTTGAAAGACTCTTTTTTCCAATCCTCAAAACACGTTTTACAAAATATATGCTTTCCTTTACAAGTTTTTATAAGATTTTCATCTTCATGTTCTTCCATACAAATAGCACAATGAGAATTACAAGACATTTTTATTTATTTTAATTATATTTAAATAAATATATATTTTAGATTTTAGTTTATTCATTTTTTTATTTTTTTTAATTTATATTTTAGTTTCCTTTTTTTATTTTTATTTTTATTTATAATTAGACCATTTATTAAAAATATATATGAAACATTTTATTTTTATATTACCTAATATTTATGACCACATTTCCGGAGTTTCCAATAAATATACATCTTTTATCTCTTATTTATCCAAAAATTTAGGCTCAAATAAATTAACTTTATGTAATATTTCTAAAAATATAGATTCCATAAAAAATAATAATCATATTCATCTACATCATTGCTCTTCTTTCGTTTTACCTTTTTATAACTCTATTAGTATTCCCATACTTTCAGAATCACATTTACAAAAAATTATACTTAAAAATTACACAAATATACTCATCTTTAATAGCGAATTTATTTGGCTTCACCAAATACTCATTTCTTTAAAAGAAAAAAATAAAGATAAAGTACAACTTATACCAACCATCCATACTGATATTGATTTTTATTTAAATAAATATTTACCATCTACCGTTTCTAATTTCATTGTTTCTAAAGATTATAATCTTTCTTCCTTTATTGACAATAAACTTCAGGAAAATGTTTTTGACAAAATTTTAGTTACTGGAAATATATTAGAACATAAATATACTAAACTTATTACTAATGAAAGAGTTTTAAATGTTAATGAAATTAATTACTCTGCTTTTATTCCTTTCTATCGCTCCGTACTATACAGAAGAAATTACATTCATTCCAACGGAACTTTTGTGAATATCATTTATACTGGACGCATTTCCGTTGAAAAAAATATACTTTATAATTTTGAATTAATTGATTTTCTTGTACAATTTTACCTTCATCACGATTATTCTAAAATTAATTTTCATATTATTGGTTCAGGACCTTATATTGATGAATTAAAAATCATTTGTAATAATCGTTTTCAAAATGTACTTAAAAGAACAACTTTTTATGGCTCAAAAGAGAGTAATTGGATTGGCGAATTTTATAAATCTATTTTTAATCCAATTTTTTTATTTTCATCACTTTCGGAAACTTTCGGTAAAACTGGGGTTGAAGCAATGATTACTGGTATTCCACTTTTTAATATAGAATCAAATATTTCAAAAAAAATATTTAATATTGATGGAAAAATAAATACTTTTCTTTTTAAAGATAAAATGGATTTTGTAAAAAAATTTGATTCATATATGAATATGAATATAAATGATTTAAAAAAATTAGATAAAGAAATGAATGAATTTGTTAAAAAATATGACCAGCAAATTATTTTTAAAGCATGGAAAGATTTTTTATAAAAAATCATTTTATTATATAGATTTTATATACTTTTTTTATTTTAATTAAATGAATAAAAATAACGCACTCCAAATTATTCAAGAAAAAGCTTTATTTTATCATCCATTATTATCCAAATATACAAAAACATTATCTTTAGGTTCCACTTGCTTTACAAAAAAATTTATGTTAAGTATCGGTATTAACCAAGAAACTGAATACTTTGATTATATTGGAACTCCTGTTTGGGCTATTACAGATTTAATTAAAAATAATAAATTAGATAAAATATTTCATTATAACGATTACAAAAATATTAAAATACTTTGCGATAAAGAAGATAGCTACAATATTACCTATATTCCACATTTCTTAATCTTTAAACACGATTTTGCTCAAACTCATAAACAATTAACTCAACCACTTTCTTTTATTCAATTTAACGATTTTAAAGCTAAATATACTCGTCGCGCACTCAGATTTAATCATTCTTTACATCATTCTGATTCTATTCTTTTTATAAGATATGAACAATACAAAAATTATATTATACACGATATCTATAAAGATAAATATGAAAAAAATGAATTAACTCAATTATACGAATTTTCATTCATGCTTAAAGAAAAATATCCTTCATTAAAATTTAATATACTTTTCTTTTACTCTGATGTTGAAGAATCTTATTACGATAATATACACAATATTTTGATATTAAAAAATAATAAAATATTAACTTATGATGATTGTCACGAAAAATTACACGAAATATGTGTTGAAAATATTGATTTATTAAATCAATATTTGTAAATTACAAGCTTCATAAGAAAAATGTAGTTTCACTTATCTTATTCCATTGCTAAATAATAATAAGAAGAATTACCAAAAGTTTGTAAAAATGTATTAAATACATAATTTTTATATTTCTTTCGCAATTCTAAAAATATATTTACATTATGATATTTAAATATATGCTCTAAATACTTATTTTCTACATATAATGGATAAGCAAAATATCCATTTACCTTTTTTAATGCTACATTATATGTATCATTATAATTATGGAACATATATTTTTTATATTCATTTTTATACATAAATATTGGATAATCCATTTCATTACTATATATATTTTTTAATTCAAGTTTAAAAATATTATTTTTAAGATGATAATATACAAAAATACGATTTGATTCAATTACTATTTTACATTTTTCTCGTTCAAATGTCATTAAATAATCATATAAATTAAAATATGGAACTATACTTCTTAAATCAATTATGATTTTAGATGCTCCATTTTTATACTCTTTTACATATGATTCATCTATACTTTCTAATATCTTATTTATATCCATATTTTTTAAATTTTCTATAAATTGAATTCGTTCTTTTTCAAATTTATTAAATACTTTAATTGCTTCCAATAATTCCGTAAAACTTTTATTTCTGATTATTATTTTATATTCCAATATATATGTTACTATTTTTTCATACTCATTTTTATATACTTTTTCTTCTTCCTCTTCTTCCTCTTCTCCTACTACATTATTCTTATTTTTAATTGTAATATAATCTTTTTCATAAAATAAATCATTTACATAACTTTCTAAAATTCCATAAAAATAATTGATTTCATTTTGTTGATTTACTTTCAGTTCATCATTTTGTTTAATATCATTTTTTATATTATTATTTAATACATTATATTCTAATAAAAGCTCAATAAAATCTAAATCCGACGCATTATCATCATTTATTATTTTATCCTTTTTACAAAAAACTTTTTTAATTGCTTTCATACAATTATCCATTTTTAATTA
>JACCDW011554689.1_pt1 | contig 10014 bp, 9 predicted proteins | sample 7449781 | NCBI WGS metagenome assembly JACCDW01 (sample SAMN15323449, study PRJNA562643) | freshwater metagenome | isolation source: river surface water | place: USA:Blue River Watershed | collected 2017-08-18 | reverse complement strand
GCCAGCGACTCCTGCTGCTTCTCTTGGACTGCGAGCATCTTCGCCAGAATTGCCTTGAGGTCCGCAACGTCCGCGGAAATTTCCTGGACCTCCTGGAACACGTTGAACCTGTACTGATACTGCGGGTCCATTTCCGTCTGACTGCGACTCTCCCAGAAAGGTTTACTCAATTTTACCATGTGAAATTGCGCAAACACGTAGCAGCCGAACAAATCTAACCCCCCTATAAGGAATGAGCGGCTCTGGAACGAGGCGGCGATCAGGGAATCGCTCCCCCTCAATGCGACGCGCCACGTTACGGCGCCGCACGTTTATTCGCACACCCCCTTTTCATTATACACAGAGCCAAGAGCGCCGTGCATGGACTTGTATGATTTATCCGCATGCCGAGGTCTTTCTCAAACTTCCAGGCGCTATACCCTGGCATACATGGTCCTATGGGGATCCCTATCGCCCGTATTCCTATTCAAGCGGCCATGGCGCTAAATTCAACGTGGCTCCCTATTATGCACTCGGCGGTACGGTAGAGGAACTTTATAATAAAATGTATAAACGTGACATTCCAGCCGATGAAGACCTTCATGTGCGGACGGACCCCACTGGTGATTTGGACATTCGTATCTGTTCTCTTTCCGTTTGGGGAAGTTCAGAGGGTGGTCCTGCCGACACCTATTACAGTAAAAAATACTATGGCAGCCCTGATATTACAAAAGTCGTATTGAAGCCCTATTTTGAAAACTGTGTAAACTGGCTCGTGGATCAAATTGTCGCCTATTTCCGCCCTCTGGAAAGGCAATTGAATCAAATGTTTCCTCATGCACTCCCGTTCGTAAGAGACTATGATTCCTACTGTAAGAATGCCCGGCGTATAGAACGAGTCGGCCCTTTGACGATTATTTCCACAACCGTCTTACAAGATGTAGGGAGTGGATATTATTTTCCCCTCACAAAAGTCCAGGTGAAATTGACAACGTACATGCCCGATATTATAGCAAGAGCGGCAACGGGTGGAAGAGACTTGTTAAAATACAAGAAGCATATCATCCAAGACCATATGGTGGAAATGGGGTTCTGGGAAGATCCGAATGGAGGCTGTGAATATTCGTCCTTTGTATACAAGCCATATAATATTCGCCTACGAACACTCGCAGGAGAGGTCTATGGTTGCTACAGTGGTTTGCGCCAACGTTTGGAATTTTTGTATGAACCTGAACACATCCACAAATGTGTAAACTATATTTATAGATTGCGTTTTTTGCTTTATATTGTTCATATTAACTATGTCAAATATAATAAGAAGAAACAAGCCGCACGAAGAAATAATAACTCTTTTAGTATGTCGTATGAAAACTATAGGGCTGGGATTCCTTTTGGAACAATTGCTGAAATTGCTGCGACGGTTCAAAAACTACTCAATCTTATTATTAAATCAATAAAGGGTCGCCGAGGAATCTGGTTTGTGTATTATGAGATTGCGTCAAATCTGCGCGAACCCATCTTAGACCTTGTTGACGGCGTGGCTACAAATCTGTCACATTTGACTGACCAGGTGATGACCATCATGCCCGAAGAGGAAAAGGATGCCATTGCAGCCTCTAGCGGATTCCGAAAGGGTACGAGAGAATACAGACAGAAAGTTCTGGAGACCTACATGAATAGCATTCGCGCCCGATACATTCATCCCACGCCTGTAAGATGTAATGAAGTGGTTCCATCCGAACTTCCCGCCTTGGAGGAGGAGATGAAGCGGCGGGCAGCCGAACCTGTGCCTAGAGGCCCTCGCCTTGGTGAACTTGTAGCCCAAGAAGAGGTGCGAGGAAAACCTGTATTCAAACTCGCCGAACCAGATTCATAAGTCCTCTAGGACAGCACCCGCTTCCAGCCAGGCCGCGACGCGCGCTGGTGCCCAGGCCACGGACACCAATTCCTCGTGAATTGCGCGGGCTCTCTCAACGACCCGTTCAGGCGCCTTGAGCGTATCCGCAATCCATGCAACACATTCTCCAATACACTGCCGCACAAACAGACTGTATCCTCCGCGCCGAATTTCGGCCGATGCATACGGGCTCACCGAGTAGTATTTCGCCTGAATTGGTTCGGTTTCTCCCTCTAGGTTTGCATACGAGTAGGGAATTTTCACGAGTAGCACGCGCATTCCGACGGCGTGCCAATAATTGTCTTTTATCGTGATGCTAAAGACGATAAAATCAATGAACACGGGGAGTGAATTCATCGGCTCGGCTTCCTCCGTCTCAAAGTCGTAGAGCATGGATTTTTCATTCGTATCCAGGCAAATGGATTGAATTTCGGGGCGCCCTTTGAACTTCGCCACGAGGTTGTCAAACTGTTTCCAAAGTTCCTGCTTGGCGGACATTCGTTGCTCTAAGAACGCGGCGCCAATTTAGCCCCTCGGCCCCTTATAGGTGGCCCCCATGTTCCGACGCATCTGTTACGAATGGTGGCGGGAAATTCTCGCGACGTTGGCAGCAATTACTGCCCTTTTCCTTGCACTCTACATACGCAAAAAGACCCGAGACGATGGCCGCACAGCCCCCTATAGAGAAGCACTCGTGCCTGAGAATTTCTGGGAGACCTGTCCTCCACCTCCGCAGGAGGGCTCGGCTGATCGCCCTCTCGTCGTCTGGATTGTGCGCCACTGGTTGCCGACGACTCGCAATGGTGCAACAACAATGGCCTATGAGATGTCGCGGTTTCTTGTGCGCGCAGCGGGCTGGCAAGTTGTCATCATCACTCCTTTTTCCACCGTCGCTTCCTATGATGATATGCCCGTGATTACATTTGAGCAAAAGCCCCTTGTGGAACTCGCTGTGCGCCGAGCCCATGTCATCATGACGCAATATCAGGTCATAGAAACAGCCGCGCAGACTGCCTTGAGGGCTAGAAAACCGCTCGTTCTAGTTGCCCACGACGACAGCCTGAATCCCTGGATTGACCTTGCGAAAACGGTGTGCGGGGCGCCCAATGTCGGCCTCATAAACAATTCGGACTGGCTGGACACTCTCTATCGGTTCCAGGGCATCGCATCTACCGTTGTCTATCCGCCCATCTATGTGAAAGACTATAAGACGCACACGGATAAGACGTATGTGACTCTCATCAATTGTAACGCTGCGAAGGGCGCCAAGCAATTCTACGAAATTGCGCGACAGATGCCCGAGGTCCAATTCCTGGCCGTGGCCGGTTTCTACGGAGAGCAGGTCGCCCCTCCCAAACTTCCTAATTTGCGCGCGCTGAAACCCCAACAGGATATGCGTACAGTCTATAGTCGCACCGCAATCCTCTTGGTCCCGTCCGAAAAAGAGTCGTGGGGTCGCGTCGCAATTGAGGCGGCTGCCTCTGGAATTCCCGTGGTCGCTTCGGCGACTCCTGGCCTGAAAGAGGCGCTCGGCCCGGCAGGAATTTTCTGTGAACGGGATGACGTTGACGCTTGGGTCACCGAAATTCGCAGGTTGCTTGTGCAGCCTTTGGCATACGAACAAGCCTCTCGTGCCGCAGCGCGCCGAGCCGCCGCTCTGGACCCGACGGAACAATTGGAGCGGATGCGCGGCTTCCTTTTGGAACGGCGTTGGTTTCAACCACCAACCAAAATTTGAGAAGCCTGCTACAACCCTATAGAGCCGTAGCAAATGGCTGAAGACCTTGTCCTGAAAAACGAAGATGCGACTTCCTTTCTCAAGACCTTGGAACCGAACAGTATTCAGTGTATTGTGTGCGATCCTCCTTTCGGACTCGGTGAAGACGAATTTGAGAAGCACTACGCGCGAGATGGGGCGAACACTGTAGAGGGATATGTGACGGCGCCCCGCGCAGCAGCCGAATACCAGGCATGGGCGGCCAAGTGGATTCACGAATTTCCGCGCGTTCTCCGCACAGATGGCACAGCCTATATCATCTGCGCGTGGAATCATGTCGCTGATATTGAAATGGCCATCAGGTCCGCACCGGCTCCGCATCTAGAGGTCCTCAACCACATCATCTGGAAATACAATTTCGGCGTCTACACACAGACAAAATTCGTGTCCTCTCACTATCACATTCTCCGTATCGGCATCAAAGGAAAGAAGCCCGCCTTCTATACGCGCGCCTATTACGACGAGACGGACCTCACGCCCGACGGGAAACATAAGGCGCAATACGCCGATCTAGAGGATGTGTGGTACATTCCAAAGGAATACGCGCCAGGAACTACGAAGAACATCAATAAGTTGCCCGATGCGCTCGTGGAGAAACTGGTGCGCTACGCTACGAAGCCTGGGGACGTGGTCGCCGACTTCTTTCTGGGGAATTTCACGACGGCCTATGTCGCCCGGCGTTTGGGTCGTAGGTTCCACGGCTGCGAACTGAATCCCGCAGCGTTTGCCGCTCATGCGGCTGCGGTCGCGGCTGTTCCTGCGCCTACCGAAGCCCCTCAAGAGAAGCCCACGGCGAAGCCTGCGAACAGCGGCAAGCCTCTCACGGATGAGGAGCGCGCCCGAATCAAGGCCCGATTCGCAGAACTCTATAAGGACGGGGCGACCAAAAAGGCAGTGATGGCGAAACTGGAGGCCGAATTCGGTAGGGGCCATTTCAGTATCGTGAATATTCTCAAGGCCTCCAATTAGAAGCACACAATGCCGAAGGATAAGTCCTATCTCGCAACTGCGCTCAGAAATGTGACGAAGCGCCTACAGGCGATGGTTGCCCCTTACACGCCTCACCGGCGTCGCTCCACGCATAGAAACAATGTAGGTGGCAAGACGATCTGGCCCGGCAACAAGGGGAAACACGGAAGCAGCCAACTGCGGAATCGCAGTGTGAAGCGTGGCGGCGGCAAGTCTGGAAAAAAGTCTGGCACGACTCTCAGAGCCAGCGCCCCCTCTTGGGAGCCTCCGTTTCCTAAGTTGAAGACACCGGCGGGTATGAAGACAATTTGGGCCGCCTCTAAGAACTATAATCCTCGCAGTGTGCATGGAAGTGCGGCGCTCGCCAATCCTAAGATCACAAAGGGTGGTCGCCGTTTCACACGCCGTAACTAGGCGGACTTCCTGTCCCGGAACATCTGAACCGCATACGAGGGGACACCAACGACTAGGCCGGCGAAGAGAATCGGGTGTAGAGCCGATAGAACAAATCCGCTCACCGCTCCAGCAGTGGCATAGAATCCCCCACCCATGATATGGTCACTAAGTGTAGTATTCTTTCCGTGATCCTGTGTGATATATAAAACTCCACCAAATACTGTTCCCATACCAGTGAATGGCACTACTGATTCAACCGCGAAGCGGTTGTAATTATAAGACTTCAACAGACGTCCCAGCATTTTGCTTGAACGTCAGTTGGACTCCACCGAATCTCAAATTTAGCGATGCCGTGCGAAAATTGATAAGGCCCGCCGAACGAAAATCGGCACCAAAATGGAACCCGGAACAATCGTGGTCATCATCGTGCTCTCTGTATTCGGCACGTGCGTCACGGGTGCATGCTGTTGGTGTTGCTCACAGCCGCCGCATCCGCTTGATAGGGGGCCGTTGGACGGTTAATAGCCGAACGCATTCGGATAAGAGTTAGTGCACCGACCGAGGCAAATTTGAAACATTTTTTGCTGCGTCTAAAGGCTAGTCACGAAGAATCTGTAATGGCCTCTATTCCTTATTACGGTAACTGGGGCGCTTCCGCGAATGCGAATGCGGAGACGGAGTCGGATTCTGGTTACTCGTATGAGTCTGGGTCTGAGGGCGGGCCCTCTCCTCCGCCCGCCGCTACGCTTATGCCCGGCCCCAACCCCCCGCCCACAGGCATGGCGAGCGGCGTCAAGGGCTCTGCGGTCTTCACGCCCGGCGGCGTCGGTGATCCCCGTGTCGTGCTCTCTGTGAAGGCTGTGCGTGGCGCGACCCCTGCCGATCTTGTCGCAGTCCACGACGAGATTCTAGCAAAGTCCACAGAGGAGTTCATCACGGACGCAGTGCTCCTGGCATTCCAGAATCGTGACATTCGCGGTGGCAAGGGCGAGCGCGCAATCTTCCACACGCTGTTCCAGAACATCGCGCGTCACCATCGCAGCCTTGCCGAGAGCCTTGTGGATCTCATTCCCGAATACGGTTCGTGGAAGGATGTGTTCACCCTCTTTCAGCAGGAGCCCTCTCTAAAGGATGCGATTCTGAAGGAGTTTGTTCGCCGCCTGAAGGAAGACGAGTCGTCTCCAAACCCCTCCCTTCTGGCGAAGTGGGCGCCCCGTGAGGGCAACAAGCAGGACCGCATCGCCAAGGTTCTAGCGGGCCACCTCTGGCAAAACGATCCCGCGGGTCGCAAGGCGAACGGTGCCCTCGCCTCCTATCGCAAGCGCCTAGCGGCTCTGAATGCGACTATCAAGACGGTGGAGACGTACGAATGCTCCAATCGTTGGGACGAGATTGACCCGAAGCGTGTGCCGGCTCGTGCGCGCGAAATCAAAATGGCGGCCTATCTGAACGAGAAGGTGCAAACGAAGGATGAGCGCCTAACTCGTGAAGCGAAGGTTCTGCGCCACCCTGACGATGCCAAGCGCATGGCCTGCCGCGAGCACTTCCAGGAGTTCTTTAAGAAGGCAGCCAAGGGCGAAGTCAAGATCTCAGGCGCAGAGACCCTCTACCCGCACGAACTCGTGAAGAAGATGTGGAGCAGCGGCGACGCAGAGAAAGACGAGGTGAACTCCTGGAACGCTGTGTGGGACCAGATGGTTGCGAAGGCTGGCGCCCAAGGAGGCCTCGGCTCCTCCGTGGCCATGTGCGACTTTAGTGGCTCCATGCAGTCGGCTTGCGGCGTCGGCGACGCCCCCTATTGGGTCAGCATGGCGATGGGCCTGCTCATCTCGGCTGTGAACATGGGTCCCTTCAAGGGCAAGTTCATGACCTTTGACTCTACCCCTACGTGGCACCAGGTGCCTGAGGGCGCGAATCTCCAGGCGGCGCTCACCTCCATCAAGCGCAACAGCGGCATCGGCCAGGGCCTCAGCACGGATTTCCAGAAGGCGATGGATCTGCTCCTCCAGACTCTGAAGGACGCCGGCACGCCACCTGGCCAGGAGCCGAAGAACCTGATTGTCATCACGGATATGGGTTGGGACCAGGCGTGCGCGAAGCACGATACTGGCTACTACACGGGCAATCGGTACGACCGCCACTATGTGACCAAGCCGTGGGAGACGCACCTAGAGGCAATCAAGGAGTCGTTCAAGCGCGAGGGCGGATGGGAGCCGCCGCGTATCGTGATCTGGAACGTGGCGGCGTCCTACTCCTCGGATTTCCACGCGCAGGCGACCACTCCTGGAGTCATCATGCTCAGCGGCTGGAGCCCGTCCCTCTTCAAGATTCTGTGCGAGGAGGGGCCGCGCTGCATCACTCCCTATGATGCGCTGCGGGCGCAACTGGATGACAAGCGGTATGATGCTGTGAGGGAGCGGGTTCAGGAATGGCTCAAAGGCGGCTGGAGGGGAGTCGTGTAAAATTGTGCCATAAGTGGCACAAACGATCCTCAGAGCCCAAGATGTACGCCGATACGACCCCTATGAACCCAGTCTCCTTCTCCGTGGCGTCCGTCGCCGACTACATCCGCGGCGAAACTAAGGATGAGCCAAAAGACCTCGCTGACATCTTCAAGGTGTACGGTAAACTCTGCTTTCGCAACGGCTTTATTGTTGGCTTCGTAGCGGGAGCCTCTGCGGTTGCTTTGGCGGCCATGAAGTTGCGAGCCTAAAGCCGCAGCCTAAAAGGAGTGTGTGGAACCCGCCAGGGCTCCCTACTGCAATCCCCCAAATATCACAGTTGTAGTTCTTTGATGCCTGACACAAACAGACGCGAGTAAAAAACGGATTGCTTGGGCCCTTAGATGATATCATCGCATCCATACTCGGTCTGGGCATCTCTCAGCACTTTCCTAAAAGTCCAGGCTGCTCGCCAGAGCAACACGCAGCAACCCCATCCTATCACAGTTGTGATAAACCAGTATCCGATGCCAGACCAAACTGAGAAACGATTCCTCTTTATAGAGGGTTGTGAATCAGGGCATCACACAGCAAATCACCCCATCCGATTCTTCCCAAGGCACCTTGCAGCAACACCCTTAATCTTCTTTCGATTAAACCGACCAGGGGTGCCTGACCCTCTCCGCTTCCTTTTCCGTTCTTTTTCGCTTGTATCACAGGCAAAAAAGAGCGCACCATAATAAGATGGCTACGGCTACACCCGATATAGGTGCATATCTCGCCGCAAATCCAAATGTACTGCCAGACTATATTAAGGCAAATCCTGGCGTTTTAGCAAATACAATTCAAACGTTTATCACTGGAATGGACGCGCAGACAATAATAGACACTATCACTGACACTTACCCTGTGAATTTCCCCGAAACGCCTGCTTTTACTGCCGCCGGCATTGAATTCACCCCCTTTCTTCTCGCAGGCATTGTACTCCCGCTACTTTTCATCATGCTCATTCTCGTGGTTATGAAAAACTGTTACGGGTACGTGTTTGTTTTTCTCTGGATCTCCGTGATCGCAATTTGGCTCGGCCTGAATTCTATTCTATTTGGCAAGAACTATCCGTTTCAGAAACAAATCAATCTAGGTTCCAAATACGTTCTCATTTTCATAGCACTCCTTTTTACAATTCTGACAGCCATTGGAATTATGTTACGCATCCTCAGTTTCCCTCTGCAAATTCTTGCATCCCCTTTGACCAGTAAACAGGCGCCAGAACAACCAGCCCCTGTCTACTATTACATGCCGCAGGCACCTGCGGCCGCACCTACAGCAGCGCAACCACAACCGCCAGCACAACCACAAGCAGGCGGCGGGAAAAAAAAGGGACCGCCTCGTATGATTTACATTGGGCCTCGGCGCTAACCCTTCCACTTCAGTCCCATAATAAACCGTGCGCCCCTTGACCAAGCAGTTCCCTGGAATACATCCTCGCGCAGGTCTCGCACGAATTTCTCCCCAAACCCCCGCTCCTTCGCCCTGTCAAGCATCTCCTTGATTTCAATCTGCGCCCCCTCTTGGGCAACTGCCGCTTCTAGAAGCCAGCCCACGAACGCCTTCGTACGACCCTCTAGATCCGATAGGCGCTCCTTCTGGAATACGAGCGCCGACAGATACGTCTCCGAATCCTTTTCCACTTCCTCCGCCTCTGCGACAGAACCCGTCGCCACCCGCAGCAGCGCCTGCAACTGCGTCTCTGATTCCATCACATACGCCGTAAATTCCGTGAACATTGTGTCCATCCGCTTCCGATGATTCACCAGCGCGTTTTTGTGCTTCGCCACAGATGCTGCATGAGACCGCAGCAAATTCGCGATGAGAGCCGCCTTGGACTCTAGGGCCCGCACCGCCTCTCCTTCCGCCGCCACAGGTCGCCCCGCCGACTCTAGAACCTGGAACAGCGGCCGCAGGCTCTGGAGGTAGAAGACTACGTCTTCGCGGGCCATCAGATTACTCAGGAAGATGATTGCACGCCCATCCTCTAAGAATTCAATATCAATGTCGCCGCCCCGGGACCGTCCCACAATTCCGGTGCGAAGAGACACCATAATTCCCCCACGCACGGCTGGGTGAAGACGCAGGTCACGGCGGAATTTCTCCACCTCTTCGGTGGACACCATACGCGTGTAATTCTTCACCTCCCAAAGGTACTCCAGACCCGGCCCTTTCGTCATCCGAATATCGGCTGTGTTCGCCTCTTTGCTGATAATGGACACATCGCAGTCATATGCTTTCTTGATGAACTGCTCTACCAGCACTTCGCCGACGGACCCCTTTTCTTTAGAGGATGTGAACGTCTTCGTGAGAGACGTCTGGAGCGACTCAAAGCGCGAAGCCAGCCCACCCATTTGCGAGTCAAGAAGCCCCTGGAGACGGCGAATTTGGTCGTCCTTCGCAGCCAGAACTTCCGCCATTCCGTCCCGCACCTCCTTTTGGATCGCCGCCCGCTGGAGTGCAACGGCGCCGTCCAGAGCCTCCAGGCGCGCCTTCGCCACCTCTAG
>JACCDW011139052.1_pt1 | contig 10014 bp, 8 predicted proteins | sample 7449781 | NCBI WGS metagenome assembly JACCDW01 (sample SAMN15323449, study PRJNA562643) | freshwater metagenome | isolation source: river surface water | place: USA:Blue River Watershed | collected 2017-08-18 | reverse complement strand
TGGCGCGTCCTTACAGTACTTCAGGAGCCAGGGACACGATCTTCATGAACTTCTCGGTACGCAGTTCACGCGTGACCGGGCCGAAGATGCGGGTGCCGATGGGCTCCAACTTGGCATTCAGCAACACAGCGGCGTTGCCATCGAATTTGATGAGGGAGCCATCGCCACGGCGAATGCCTTTGGCAGTACGAACCACCACAGCACTGTAGATCTCGCCTTTTTTGACGCGACCACGAGGGGCGGCTTCTTTGATGCTCACTTTGATGATGTCGCCAACACTTGCATAGCGACGCTTAGACCCGCCGAGCACCTTAATGCACAGCACGGACTTAGCGCCGGTGTTGTCGGCCACATCCAACCGAGATTCTGTCTGGATCATTTCTATATTCCCAACTTGTATTTCTTGTTTGCCGGCAAAACGCCCGCTCACAGAAATCAGTCTTGGACCCGTCATTCACACTGCAAACCACTCGCAGCACTTCAGATTGGGCAGATACTTACGCTTTTTGCAAAGCGAAGCCCTCCATTATGTCTGAAAAAATGGGGCGCCGCAACATCTTTTTGAAGAATTTTGAAAGAAAGGCCGCTAAATTGTGCTTTTCTGCCTTGCAGGTGAGTGCATCATGAGTTTCACGACGCCTAAAAAAGCGACAATTCAGTCACTTCAGCCCTCTCAATGAAGGCTTGCCCCCCATAAAACCTCCCTCCTCATGACTCTTTCGAACCCCAAAATCGGCTTTATCGGCGGCGGCAACATGGCCAGCGCCATCGTGGGCGGCTTGCTCCGCCAAGGCCTGCGCCGCGAGCAACTGACGGTGGTGGAACCCTTCGCCGAGACGGCCACCAAGTTAAAACAATCATTTGGCATTACCGCTTTGCCCGTTGCAGGGCAGGAGTTGGCCCAAGTGGACATGGTGGTTTGGGCGGTAAAACCCCAAATCTTCAGCGAAGCCGCCGCACCGGTCATGACGCACACCCGTTCGGCGCTGCATTTGTCGGTGGCCGCAGGCATTCGCACCGACAGCATCGCCCGTTGGGTGGGCACCGAGCGGGTGGTGCGTTGCATGCCCAACACCCCGGCCTTGGTGGGTCAAGGCATCACGGGGCTGTTTGCTTGCCCCGCGGTTACTGCTCTTGACAAAGCGTTGGTTGAACAGGTGATGGCCAGCACTGGGCAGTTGCTCTGGGTCGAGCAAGAGACACTGTTGGACGCGGTCACGGCGTTGTCTGGCTCGGGCCCGGCTTATGTGTTTTATTTTTTAGAAGCCATGACCGAAGCAGGGGTCGGCATGGGGCTGAGCGCGACACAGGCCTACCAGTTGGCGGTGGCCACGTTTTCTGGCGCCGCCTCGCTGGCGGCGGCATCGACCGAGCCCGCCGAAGTGCTGCGTCAACGCGTCACCTCGAAGGGCGGCACCACCTACGCCGCCATCACCGCCATGGAAGCGGCCGGCATCAAGCCCGCTTTTGTGAAAGCCATGCAAGCTGCCGAAAAAAGGGCTGGCGAATTGGGCGACGAATTCGGCAAAGCCTGAGCAGATTGAGCTGAATAGATTGGGCTGCTTCGCTTTGCTTGAATGGCTTTAGCGAGCAGGCTTTAATTTACGGGCTTTGCCAGTCTGCCCAGGCTATCGGAATGACAAGACCACGCCCACAAAAACGCTGAACCCCAACCAATGGTTCAGCCGGAAAGCGGTGAAGCAACCCTCGCGACTGCGCTGGCGAATCAGGAAGTAATGCCAAATGACTTGGCCCACTGAGACCGCCCAAGCCAAGCCAAACCACAGGCCTTGCTGGTGGCCGTTGAGCAGCCAAGCCCACAGCAGCAAATAAGCCGCATAAAACCCCATGATGGCCGGCACATCGCGATCACCCAAAGTGATGGCCGAAGTTTTCATGCCAATCAGCAAATCGTCATCGCGGTCGACCATGGCGTATTCGGTGTCGTAGGCCAACACCCAAAACAAATTGCCCAGCAACAAGCCCCAAGCCAGCAGTGGCACCTGACCTTGCACCGCCGCAAAGGCCATAGGAATACCAAAACTGAAGGCGACCCCCAACACCGCTTGCGGCATGGAGACCCAGCGCTTGGCATAGGGGTAAATCAGCGTCACCGCCAGCGCCGCAAATGACCACTGAATGGTGGCCGCGTTGGTGGTCAAGACCAAGCCAAAGGCCATCAAAGCCAGCACGGCCCCCACTGCCAAGGCTTCACGGGTCCCCAATCGGCCGCTGGTCACGGGGCGGTTGGCGGTGCGTTTGACATGTTTGTCAAAGTCACGGTCAGCGACATCGTTCACGCAGCAACCCGCGCTGCGCATCAAGATCGTGCCCAAGGTGAATACGGCAATCAAATGCCAGCCCGGAAATCCACCCGCTGCCACCCACAAAGCAGCCAACGAAGGCCACAGCAGCAGCAGCCATCCGGCCGGCCGATTCCAGCGGATCAAATCAAGATAAAGCGCCAGCTTTTCGGTCATGGCCAATGTGCAGGGCGAGCGGTCAGGACAAACGCGTCACCCCCGGCAAGGGGCAGGCGTAAATGGCGTTGCGCATGGCGGCAATGGCTTCGTAGCGGGTGTAACTGCGGCGCCAGGCCAACACCACCCGGCGGGTAGGTGGCTTGCCCCCCGAGGGGTCGACGATAGGCAAATAGCGCACTGGCGAATCATGTCGTCCACCGTTGCGCTTGTGCACAGGTTTGAGGTCGGGCACCGACAAACGGGGCACCAAGGTCACCCCCATGCCCGCGGCCACCATGTGTTTGATGGTCTCCAGCGACGAGCCCTCAAAGGTCTTGCGAATGCCATCGGTCTGACTCGCATAGCGTGCGAACTCGGGGCACACCTCAAGCACATGGTCGCGAAAGCAATGGCCGGTTCCCAGCAACAACATGGTCTCGTTTTTGAGCTGGTCCGTCGAAATCGACGCTTCTTTGGCCAATGGGTGGTTCAGCGGCAAGGCCGCCATGAAGGTCTCGTCATACAAAGGGGCCACTGCCAAACCCGACTCCGGAAATGGCTCGGCCAAAATCGCGCAGTCGATCTCACCGGTGCGCAACATCTCCAACAGCCGCACGGTGAAGTTTTCTTGCAGCATGAGCGGCATTTGCGGAATGTCGGTGATGATTTGGCGCACCAAATCAGGCAACAAATAAGGCCCGATGGTGTAGATCACCCCAAGGCGCATGGTGCCTGCGAGCGGGTCTTTGCCGCGCTTGGCTATTTCTTTGATCTCGCCTGCCTGCTCCAGCACGCTTTGCGCTTGCCGCACGATTTCTTCGCCCAGCGAAGTCACCGACACCTCGCTGGCGCTGCGTTCAAACAACTTGACCTCCAACTCTTCTTCTAGCTTTTTGATGGCCAGCGACAAGGTGGGCTGCGACACAAAACACGCCTCGGCGGCTTTGCCAAAGTGTTTTTCTCGGGCCACGGCCACGATGTATTTGAGTTCAGTCAGAGTCATAGGCCGTATTTGAACATCAGGCTTTCAAGTATTCGGATTTTCCGCCCAACCAGCGGTGAATGTGCCGCTCGGCCAACTGGGGGTGTTGGTCCAACATGATGGGGGCCCATGTGCGGGCCCAGTCCAACAAATGGCCATCGGTGTCCAGATCGGCAAAGCGCAGCAAGGGTGCGCCCGATTGCCGCGCCCCCAAAAATTCTCCCGGCCCGCGAATCTCCAGATCGCGCCGGGCAATCTCAAACCCATCGTGGGTCTCGACCATGGCGCGCAGACGGTCGCGCGCAGTTTCGCTCAGGCGGCCTCCCTCTGGCGTGCCATACAACAACACGCAGGCCGATGCCGCCGCACCGCGGCCCACTCGACCTCGCAATTGGTGCAATTGGGACAAGCCAAAACGTTCGGCGTGCTCAATCACCATCAATGAGGCATTGGGCACATCCACACCGACCTCGATCACGGTGGTGCTGACCAGCACGCCCATCTGCCCGCTGGTAAACAAATCCATCACGGCTTTCTTTTCGGCCGTTGGCATTCGCGAATGCAACAGGCCCACCATCACACCGGGCAAGGCCTCGCTCAAATCGGCATGTGTCTGCGTGGCATTCGTCAAATCCAGCGCTTCGCTTTCTTCAATGAGTGGACACACCCAATACACCTGCCGCCCTTGCTGCAACTGAGCGCCAATGCGCTCAACCACCTCATGGCGACGGTGGTCTGACACCAAGCGCGTCACGATGGGGGTACGCCCTGGCGGCAACTCGTCAATCACCGAAACATCCAGGTCGGCGTAGTAACTCATGGCCAAGGTTCGGGGAATGGGCGTCGCCGTCATCATCAACATGTGCGGCTCCATGCCATCGGCTTGCATTTTGCTGCGCAAAGCCAAGCGTTGCGCCACACCAAAGCGGTGCTGTTCGTCGATCACGGCCAACGCCAAGTTTTTGAACTTGACGTGCTCTTGAATCACCGCGTGCGTGCCCACCACCAAAGCAGCTTCGCCTGACTCCACCATGGCCAGCATGGCGGCACGCTCTTTTTTCTTTTGACTGCCTATTAACCAAGCCACCTTGACCCCCAGCGGCTCTAGCCAACTGACCAGCTTGGCAAAGTGTTGTGTGGCCAAGATTTCGGTGGGGGCCATCAGCGCGCATTGCCATCCAGCATCGACCGCCACCATCGCCGCCAATGCAGCCACCACGGTCTTGCCAGCGCCCACATCACCCTGCAACAAACGGTGCATCGGCACCGAGCGCGCCAAATCTTGCGCGATTTCTTGCCCCACCCGTTGCTGCGCCTGGGTCAGGCCAAAGGGCAAAGTGCGCAGCAACTGACCATAGCGACCATCGGCCTTCAGGCTCAAGGGCGGAGCGCGCAACAAATCACGCTCACGCTTGGCGGTGAGCTGCGACAACTGCTGCGCCAGCAACTCTTCACACTTCAAGCGCACCCATGCGGGGTGGCTTCGATCCTCCAGCGAGGCCAACGACACATCGGGCGTGGGGTGGTGCAAAAACTGCAATGCATCGCGCAGCGACCAAGCCCCTCGCGGGTCGGGCCACACCAGGCCAACTGGCAAGGTCTCCTTCAAGTCAGCATGGTTCAAACCGGTGATGACCGCCCGCCGCAAATACGGCTGGGCCAGACCTGCCACGGTGGAATAAACGGGGGTCAGGGCCTCTGCCAACACCCCGCCTGCGGCCTTGAAGCTCGGGTGCATCATGGTCAGCCCCATGAATCCGCCTTTCACTTCACCCCGCGCACGAATGCGGTTACCCACCGCCAATGCTTTTTGTTGCGAAGGATAAAAACTGAAAAACCGCATCACGCAGGTGTCGGTGCCATCGTCGACCGTCACCAACAACTGGCGGCGCGGCCGCATCGTGATCTCGCAAGCAGTGACCGTCGCTTCGATTTGGACCACATCACCTTCTAGGGCATCGCGCAGTTGAACAAGGCGGGTTTCGTCTTCGTAGCGCAGAGGCAAATGCAGTGCCAAATCAATGTCGCGCACCAAGCCCAGTTTGATCAGCGCTTTTTGCGGTGCGCTGAGCGTTTTGGCTGAAGGAGCGGTTTTCGAGACGGGCATACATCAATTGTGCCGTCAGAGCCGCGGCTTGGCACACGCCCCAGCACTTATCCTTCAGGCAAAATCTCGCTTTTCCAAATTGTTCGGGCCTGTCAAGCCCTGCACCTCTATGCTTTCTGCGCACCGCTCTTTCACGCTCAGCGATTTCGACTTTGAGCTCCCCCCCGAACTGATTGCACAACACCCCGCCGCTGAGCGCAGCAGCTCGCGCTTGCTCGATGGATCGCACTCTGGCGCGGTCGATCGGATTTTTCGTGAGCTTCCCCAACTGCTGAAGGCCGGTGATTTGTTGGTGTTCAACGACACCAAGGTCATCAAGGCGCGCATTTTTGGCGAAAAGGCCTCGGGCGGCAAACTCGAGTTGCTCATTGAGCGCGTGCTGCCAGGCCATCAGGTGGTGGCGCACATGAAAGTGAGCAAAAAACCCTTGATCGGCGGCCAGATGTTCATGGCCGGTGGCGCCCGCAACGGCGGATTTGATGCCGTGCTGTTGGGCCGCTGGCCCGACGAGAACGGCCAACTTTTTCACTTGCAATTGAGTGACGAGCCGCACGCTCTGATGGAAAAACACGGCGTGGTGCCCCTGCCGCCCTACATCGAACGCCCACCCGGTGCCGGTGAACATGCCGACACCGAAGAAGATGCCAAGCGCTACCAAACGGTGTTTGCCCGCGCCCCGGGCGCCGTCGCAGCACCCACTGCTGCGCTGCATTTCGACGAAGCCCTGCTGGCCGCATTGACGGCGCAAGGCGTAGAACGCGCCAGCGTAACACTGCATGTCGGGGCCGGCACCTTTCAACCGGTCAAGACTGAAAACATTGCCGAGCACACCATGCACCGCGAATGGTACGAAGTGCCCGAAGCCACACAACAAGCCATTGCGGCATGCCGCGCGCGCGGCGGCAAGGTGGTGGCCGTGGGCACGACCACGGTCCGCACCCTGGAGTCTTGGGCGCGTTCGGGTCAGGCCAGTGGCGACACAGAAATTTTCATCACGCCGGGGTTTGAGTTCCAAGTGGTGGACCGCCTGATCACCAACTTTCACTTGCCCAAAAGCACTTTGATGATGTTGGTCAGCGCCTTTGCGGGCTACGAGCACATCATGGGCTTGTATCGGCATGCCATTGACAACGCCTACCGTTTTTTCAGCTACGGCGATGCGATGCTGTTGACGCGTTCCCCGCCGCCTTAAATTCAGCCCGACACACGCTGTCGAATAGCGCCACACCGCCCGTCTTCTGGCGCACTTGGCGCTCTTGGCCCTCCTACAATCTTGCCCATGCTTCAATTCGAACTGCTCAAAACCGACCCCTCAAGCCACGCGCGCCGAGGCCAACTGACGCTGAACCATGGCGTGGTGCAAACCCCCATCTTCATGCCGGTAGGCACCTACGGCACGGTCAAGGGCGTGATGCCGCGCAGCCTGGAAGAAATGGGCGCGCAAATCATTTTGGGCAACACCTTTCACCTGTGGATGCGTCCCGGCCGCGAGATCATGGAGAGCTTTGGGGGGCTGCACCAATTTGAAAAATGGCACAAACCCATCCTGACCGATTCGGGCGGTTTTCAGGTGTGGTCTTTGGGGGACATGCGCAAAATCACCGAAGAAGGCGTCACGTTTGCCTCGCCAGTGAACGGCGACAAGCTGTTCATGTCCCCCGAGGTCAGCATGCAAATTCAAACCAGCCTGAACTCCGACATCGTGATGCAGTTGGACGAGTGCACGCCTTATGAAACCAAAGGGCACCTGACCACCGAAGCCGAAGCACGCAAGTCGATGGAGATGAGCCGCCGCTGGGCCGTGCGCAGCAAAGACGAATTTGCCCGACTCGAAAATCCCAATGCCTTGTTTGGCATTGTGCAAGGTGGCATGTTCGAAAACCTGCGCCAAGAATCTCTAGAAGCTTTGGTTGAGATGGACTTTCCCGGCTACGCCATTGGCGGCGTCAGTGTGGGCGAACCCAAAGAGCAAATGCTGCAGATCATGGCGCACACGCCGCACCGTCTGCCGGCCCACAAACCCCGTTACCTGATGGGCGTGGGCACCCCAGAAGACTTGGTGCAGGGCGTGGCCGATGGCGTGGACATGTTTGACTGCGTGATGCCCACCCGCAATGCGCGCAATGGCACCGTGTTTACCCGCTTTGGCGATCTGAAGCTACGCAATGCTCGCCACAAAACCGACCCACAACCACTGGACGTCACCTGCACTTGCCATGCTTGCGCCGGTGCCTCGGGCGTGTCTTGGGAGCAAGGTGGGCGCGACGGATTTAGCCGCGCCTATTTGCACCACTTGGACCGCTGCGGCGAAATGTTGGGCCCGATGCTGACCACCATTCACAACCTGCACTATTACCTGAACCTGATGCGCGAAGTGCGCGCGTCACTCGAAGCCGGTCAGTTTGCCGAGTTCAGAGTGCAGTTCAAAAGCCAACGCGCACGCGGCGTTTGATCAATCAGTGGTGAACACCGTCAACACGCCGGTGTAACCATACAACTGGTTGTGAGCCACTTCACCTGCGGCAAAAAAGCCCACCAAGGGCACATCCCCCAGCGCATGTCGAATGATTTGCATCTCGGCGCTGGGACCGCCAAAGTGAGGCCCGCCACGCCCGGTGCAGCTGACGTACACCGCACCCGCGATGCGCTTGCCTTGCGGCGGTAAGTTGGCCACCGGGTCGTCGCTCCAAGCGTTGATGGCCTCGATGGACAGCATCTCAGGCTCTAACTCTTCACGAATCTCAGCACACACGCGAATCAAGTCAGCGCGTGCGGCCTGCTTGTCGCGTCGGCAAAACGCCAAGCGCATGCCAGGCTCTAAATTTTCTGCCACCGCCACGCCTTGCCGCATGGGGTCGAGGCCCACGATGTGACGCACACGCACATCGCTGCCCAAATGGCCCGTGCGCCCCACGCCGCTTTGGCCCACAGTGCTCAAGCCCACCAAGGTGGCACGAACCACCGGAATGGCCGCCTTGGGATCGTCCAAAGAAATATGCAAGTCGTCCAGCAGCACATCCAAAGCCGGCTCGCCATCGAGCTTGAGCACCACATGCCGGTCTGCTTCGGTGATTTCGCGCTCTTTGGCCACGGGCTGGCAACCTTGCGTCACGCGCGACAACAAACCCACTTCGGGCGAAAAAGCCACGCCGCTCAAGCCTCCCTCCAAGACGCCCCCGTCGGCCAAGCTTTGACCGGCCGTGACCGCGAACTGCGGGGTTTGTGTGCGGCTTGCCGTCAAGCCGCCAAACAAATAGCCTTGTGCGGTTCGGCCCGCCATCTCTTGAATCAGTTCAGTCAGCTCAGGGGTTGACGGGTCGGCATGCACCAAGGCCACATCGGCGAAACCTTGTGCCGGAAAGGGCGACAGCCCTGAAAAAACGCGGTAGTGCTCGGTTGGCACATCGCACAACATGAGCGCCATGGCCGGCTCGTCAAAGTATTCGGCATTGTTGACGGCGACTCCAATGCCCACAGTGCCAGCCCAATCGGAGACCGCGGGCAACTCTTGGCGCAAATGGTCCAGAATGGCCTGCGCCTGCGGCGCGTAATGGTCGGTGATGTACAGCAGCGCCAGTCTGGGCTCACTGGCGTAATCGGCCAAGCCCATTTGTGCACGCACTTGCGCCAGCACCAAACCTGCAGCCATGCGCCACCGGGGATGCGTGGCATGGCCGTAGGGAAAAAGCTTCATTTGGAGGTGCGTTTTTGGGCGGCCGAGCGGGTCGAGCGTGCGGCTGTTTTGACCGCAGATTTGGCTTTAGATGGGGCCGCAGGCTGGGTTGCTGGTTTGGCTGACTTCACTGCTTTCTTGGCCGCGGACTGACCCGCTGCAGCGCCCGACGATCTGGGGCTGGCTTTGATTTTGGTTTTGCCCGTAGCCTTGGATTTAGGGGCCGCAGCGCCCGGATTCGCGGCACTCTTGGCGGCCATGCCGGCCTTCATGGCTTCGCCTGCCACATCCTTCAAGGCCGCAGCGGCGATGCCCTGAAACTGTTGCGTCAGTGCGCCCCACCACTGCATCGGGTCAACTGCTGGCTTGTCGCTCGCCGCCTTGGGCTGGACATCCGACTCGGCTGGCTCTTCGGCCATGGCCTCACCCCGCTGCGCATCCACTGGCGCGGCTTCTGGCTCAGCTAGGGGCTCTGTCTGGGGCGTGGTATTTGGTTTGGGTTTGGGACTGAAGATCGATGTGCGCGATTTTTCTTCTCGTGCCGCTGCAGTTGGGGGCTCAGTTGCAGGCGGTTTGGCCGTGAAGGCCTTGGCCAAATCGGCCATGTTCACGTTCATGCTTTGCAACGTGGACAAAGTCATCTTCTGCACTTCCATCGCTTGTATGGAGGCTTTGAGGGCCGTGGCATTTTGGTCCAGCCAAAACTGAACCGCCTTCAGCTCCTGTATTCTCTTGTCTAATTCTTCAACACTCAGCGTGGGGGCCACCCAACTGGCCATGCCGGGGACCG
>JACCDW010751673.1_pt1 | contig 10014 bp, 20 predicted proteins | sample 7449781 | NCBI WGS metagenome assembly JACCDW01 (sample SAMN15323449, study PRJNA562643) | freshwater metagenome | isolation source: river surface water | place: USA:Blue River Watershed | collected 2017-08-18 | reverse complement strand
GATGAAGGCTCTATCAGGGAGAGAAAAATACTTTCGTCTTCTCTCACATATAAGTGATAAACTTCTCCTATGACTGGTTTGAAATTATATTGTGCTTTGAATATTAGATCATTCCAACGATATTCCTCAACCAATGTCTCATACTCTGCCTTGATCTCATCAAACTTTGATTTAAACTGCTTATTAACATCCGCTGCTGCGATCTTTTTCCATCCGCTAATATCTTCCATTTGTATAGCAGGAGCTCCTAAATTCGATCCGTATGTGAGACTTCTTTGGTAGTATCCATCCTCTTCGTTCCAAACTACCAAATCTGGTTTTTTCTTTTTAGCCATCTATCTTTTCAAAAATATTAATGGGAGAATCTAATTCAACCCAGCTGTTCTGTATCTTCTCAACAAAAAGATCATAAAGTGCAATCTCAGTATTTCTACCGATTCTTTTTTCGATGAGAATGTCTTTGAATCTAACAAAGATGTCTAATATAATTTCACCAGTTCCCTGACAGGCTTTAAGCATATCGTAAATCTTCGATACAGATTCGCCATCAAATTTTGGGGATGCTTCTAGAACTACGTCAAAAAATTTAGGCCTTATCTCCTGCATAATTCCACCAACAAAGACTTGATTATAGAAAGAAGTTCCTGCCATCCCAACAGATCCATTGGAATAGATTGACAGTCTCTGGGAGGGATTGATCGTGCCTATTCCTACATTTCCAGAGGATGATCCAGCCAGGGTATACATCGATAACCCAGGAGAGGATGTAAAAACTATACCTGAAGACGAAGTGCTAGATGTAAAGAGACCTGACATTCATTGCTTTTATTTTCTTAAACGAATCATCGAGTTTAGATATTGCGTTGATTGAAATTAAATTTTCAATCTCGACCTTACCCTCGTCTGTTACATTTCCCCAAACACATGTTCTGAACACGACGTGATTTATCACTTCTCTTAGTTCATTTCCAGCAGGAGTTTTCAAAATATTTACATCGGCTAATAATACTTTATTATCAACCCTCATCGAATCAACAGTGAATGCAATGTCTTTAATATTAGTTAATCCCCTTTCCCCATATTCCACATAATCAGGTTCGGATCTAAATACACCAAAGCACTGTCCAAGTCTTTCTACTTCTTTATGATAATCCGAGATTATCTTTTCTAAAGAATCCACTGTATAGTACCTATCATTAAGATTCTTTTTACCTGCTATCAATACGGGAACTTCCATCTCTATTAATTTTCTACAAATATATGAGATAATTTTCAATCCGTAACTTTTTTGAATTTGCCTAATAAAATATGTTATGACAAGTGAAGAAGCAAGAGAACTCATTCTTAGAAAGGTTAAGCCAATGAAAAGAAGGGATGTTGACGAAAACATTTTTAAAGAGCTTGACAAATATCCAGACGAGGTTAAGGAGGAATTTTTTAATGACTATTTAGATCATTATGAAATTGAACACCCCTCGATCTTTGCAGCTGAGATGAATGATATTATATCTTTCAATAATACACAAATAGGATTACTATTTCAAGATCTCCTGAAAATAACATCGGATAAAATAGGCATGGGAGAAGTGCTCCTTTGTCTCTGTATGAAAGATGCTGTTTCTGGAGGAACTGATGATACTGATCTAATACTTCCTAATGGGAATAAGTATGAGGTAAAGAAAGTTTCGGACGGAGGCATATTTACATTCTCCGAAAGATTCACAGAGTATAACGATCTAGGATTGATACTTAATCTTGCAATCATGAATTTTGGACACCTTGGAATATTTGAAGGTAAGAACCTTTATACAACTAAGACTAGTGAGATCCGAACATTCAGAATGCTGCTTGAGAAATTCTTATTGCCTTCAGAAAATGGAATACCATTTTATAAAGATCAAAACGTGGTGAAAGTTAATGGTGAATTAAGAAAGATAGTAAATGGATTTTTAGTGGATGATTCGGAAAATGATTCCACCATGGAAGCATACCATTCGATGTTCAATTTCAGGGATCAGGTTTTATTGTCTAAGATTAAACCAGTATCAATGGATCTATTTAAAACCGGTTGTGGTGAAGTCCAATGTACAAAAGAAACAATCAACAATCTCTTTTCGATTACTGCCCTTCAGCAAATCTTAAAAGATGTTGAAGGTGTTTTTCTAGTACTACCCAATCTTGGTATCTCTTACTTTACCCCGCACAATCTACAAGAGTCTTTGTATGATCCCACACAAATGCATCTTTATAGTATATCAAGAAACAAAATGAACTTCAAAGGACCCTTCTTAAAAAACACACGGGCAGAAAAAACCCCTGGCGAATTGCCAAGGGAATTTGAATTATTATAATTCAGTCTAATTATTCATTAAGGCGTTGTATAATCCTTTTGTGATGCCCATGTATGAATTTGTAGTATCGTCTCCTGGTGAAATGGATTTACCTGCATCTTTAATTGCTTGAATAGTCATCTTGCCATAATTTCCAGTAGGTGCTTTAATTTTAAGAAATTTTTTGTCAATTAATTTCTGCTGCATTTTTTTGATTACATCTTGTCCTGGTCCATCTTGAGTAAATTCGGGGATGAATTCTATTAATCCTTTTTTAACGAAAGCATTATTGCCTTTGTATGTTTTCCACGTCTTTGGATTTTGAACGAAAGCATCTACCACCTTATTTCCTTGGCAAGAATATTTTGATTTTGTAATTTCGGAGGTTCCATCTCCTTTTGCCTTCCAAAGCTCTAATACACCATTCGGTTTGTATCTTTTATTACCGGTTACTCCTCCGGGTGCTATTATTTCAATAACGCCGTCCTTATCAAGATCTAATCCTTGCCATCCTTGTTTCTTAACACATGGACATTTATCAAACCCTTTATGATAATTATTCTTATCCGCCCGTGGCTTATCTTCTACCCAATTTCCTTTCCCGTCCCAATGTCCAGATTCATCCACAAACGACTCATAAATTCTAATATGCTTCATAAAAATTTAATTTTATGAGTTATATATCCAACCTAGAATTTACTAATTGATCTTTTTTGAGACTTAATATTTTCTTCCCGCTTAGATTCACCTCTGAAGTCTGTGGACATCGTTTCTCCTGAACTAGTAAAGTAATGTGCATGTGCTCCGTCGAAGAATCTATAAACCTTAATCCCGTCCTTTTCAAAAAGAAGAGTGACATCATATTCTGAATTATTTGTTCTCTCTCTTTCCATCCCTTCACCCAAGCAAGATGTTAGTGTGATGGATCCTAATAATAAAAGATATCCCACTAATGATATTTTTCTCATTCTAGTTTGATTTATGATTTTTACAATTTCCTTTGTGTGCTAAAAAATTACCAAGGTATTTATGATGTGTATATTGGTGACCACAGTACAGGGTTGTTTGATATTGTAGATATTCACATCCATCTATTTCTATAGTCTTATAAGTTCCCTCTAGAGGTAATTCCTTTTCAGTTTCCAGATCTTCATGATTGCACGAAAATCCTAAAGCTATAATAAATACTGAAACCAAAAGAATTAAAATCGGGGTTTTTATATCTTTCATCTTAATAAAATTTTCTGAGTATTTCAATCACATCCCACGCATCATCTAATGCATTATGTGTTACTGCTCCTTCAATTCCTAATTTCTCTTTACACTGAGTTAATGACGGAAGTGAATCTGCATTATTCCAATCAACACACAAAATAGCTGGATCCAAAACTCTTTGGCGAGTTCTGATTAATTTCTGCCACCAAGGTAATTCCTGTAAAAATAGTTTATCAAACGTTCCAAAGTTCTTACCAGCAACATTAATAGTGATCTGTTTTGTTCTTCCGTCGATGATGGGTTTTAATTTTCCGTCAACATGAATTGATGGAGAGTCCAAAGTGGAAAATCCATTGTTCCAAAGAAAACAATAGAAGGCTTTAGCAACCTCTTCCTTCTCCCAGAATTCATATCCACCTCCATAAACACCAGCCTCTGCTAGTTCTAATTTCTTTCTATCTTCTTTAGAAGCTTCTAGGTATCTTCCCATTGAATCTATAATAGATTTATTCATCCCGATGGCTCTTGGCGATCCTACAATTTCATTCTGTAGAACTATTGCATTGAACCTCGGACATTCAAGGAATGGTAATTTCTTTTCTGTGTCTTCTATGATTGCACCGATAGAAAGAACAGAATGTTTTGTATGATCAAGACCTGATGTCTCGATGTCAATTGAAACGTATATCATATTATTATTTTAAACTTATTCGTCGTAATTACCTGTGGTTCTTCTTAGAAGTTTATCAACATCATCTTCTCTTTCCTTTAATTCTATTATTCTAATGTAGTATCCTTCCTTATCTGCTGGATCTTTGGTTTCACTTTTCATGTTTCTTTCGAACCATTTACTAAACCATTTCCCTTTGTAAATCATGACTTGGCATCTTTCAGAAAATTCATCAGCATCGCTTTGATCTAAAAGACCTTCGGCGATAAGTTTATTAAGAACTACCTCTTTAACCTTATTGTAATTTATGATTTCTGCATCTAAGTTCATATCATTTATTTTAAATTTTAATTTAAGAATGTCCAAGTACTACTTCCTGGTCTTCTTCATTTTTCTCATAAGCACTGACAGAAGGTAATCCGCTGTATTGGCAAATACTTTCATCCCCCAATAGGACCAATTCGTCGATGTCAAAATAAACCCCATTGTTTTCCATATCCGATAATGGTCTGTATGCTATACCTTTCATAACTTATTTATTTTTTTAGTTTCTTTAAATAATGCAGCGCTTCTTAGCATGATCTCACTCTTGATCTTTCCTTTCAGATTTTCTTCATTGATCTCTCTATCGATAGAAATATAAGAGGTAGTTCCCAATTTAGTTATTTCTGCTAGGGTTGCTTTTGCAATAGCATCAGTTTGTTTACGTCTAGTTCTAGTTGTATCGGTTCCTAGTAAAGGAGCATCAAATTCAACTTCCACATCTAAACTTATTTTGTATTTGAATACCATATTTTAAATTTTTCTTATTATCATTAATATAGCAAGAATGACCGCTATAAGTAACATCAAAGCTGCTCCTCCCCATAACGGTGAGGTGACCCACCACCAAGACCAATCTATCACTTTACCTAGCTTTAATCCTAGAAATAAAAGGAACATGCCGCTCATTAGACTCATTCCTCCAGATTTTCCGTCATTGCTCATATTAGTCTATTTTTAAAAAATTATCATCTATTTTATGAATCTCATATTCATCATTATGATCATCCGCTCTTCCTCTGATGAAATTCCTGGTTGAAATAGCATCCTCAGCATCACCATAGAAAACAGTATTGTGGTATGAATAGCAACATAATTGATTACTATCATCAAACCATTTTCTTGCTATCACATAATTAAACTTCTCGCTCATTTTAATAATTGGACAGCTTGTAATTCATTACAATATCATTCTCAATGGTTTTTCTTTTCTTTGGCTTCTTATCTGACCATTTAACAATGTATGTTTCTTCGTCTGTTGTAACATCCATCGTTGCTTCGATGATAAAATCAAACTGCTCATAGTCTTCATCATCATTGTTTGATACTGTAACAAACCCGGCTACGCATTTTGTGGTTTGAAAAACAAGACCTTCTAGTAAAATTTCAGTTGCCATTTTGGGTGATTTATATCTTTATAGTTTAATTTCAATTATATTTTCTCAAAACTAGGATCCCCACTAACTACCTTTCTACTCCATCCATTAATTCTTTCAGCATTCTTTAATTTATTAATCAAATTTTGTGCTTGATCTATAGTTTCGAATTGTATAGTACTCTGATGATCATAGTGTGGTTCTTTTATGGAACTCCAATATCTGTGCCATAGGAATTTTTTCTGAACCTCTACATGATACATCGTGTAACCTTTTTTAATCTCCCCTCTTTCGTAAAAATTGCTTTCTACTATTCTGTATACCTTGTCTTTCTTACCTTCCATATTGATTTTAGATTTTCAAGTTCTTCTAAAGATATGCCTTCTAAAAATCCTTCGTTGACTAGACATTCATCTTCGTCTTCGATTGGATCATACTTAAATATTTGAAAGAAGTATCCTGGTTTAAATCCAGGAACTTGATCCCATCCCCAAGCTGCTTCTAACACTTCTCCATTTTCTGGGTTGACCCCAAATCCAGTTTCTCTACTCATTTTCTTCTTTTTTAGTTCTAAAATATCCCATGTACTCCATCATGTCATTGACTGCTTCCCAATCAACAAAAGGTCTCTTAGAAAGATTTTCATCAAATACCAATGGACAACCTAAAGCAGCATCATCTATGATTAACTGACCATATGCTTTTGGCGATGTTGTCCAGGAGTCCTGTGAAGGATTTCTCTGTATTCCATACAGCTTAATATCTCTATCGGAGAACCAGTCTACAGCATCCTGTAGGTAATTCCCCGGAGGTAACATCTTACCCTGGTTTCTATAAGTTGGATTTGGAAGATCGCTTCTCATAGTAAAAAGGATTAGGTTGTGCCCGTGATCTAAAATCTTTTTTAGAACAGGCTCAGCTCCTATGTCAGATCCCACAACAGGGAACTCGTGTGTAACACAGGTGCCGTCAAAATCAATAACAATGTCCATGGTCGGTTAGTATTTGGGTTAACGTTAAATTGGTATATCTTTATGTGTCTCTATCAATTCTTTTAAAGCGGCAACGATCATATCAGGGGTTAACGGATTTTCATCTCCTCTAGTATGTAATTGATCCACTGTATCATCATAAAATTTTTCCAGACCTGATATGGAAACACACGGAATTATCTTATTGTATTTTTCTTCAACTTCAACTTGAATCTTTGCTGCAGTCATTAAATCAAAATCCCCTCCCATCTCTTTTATAGAATCAAACACTCTAAGGATAATCTCAGCAGTACAGTCGCTAACCCCAACACCGCACATGCCCAATGCAGTCCTCATATATTGTACATCTTTATCCTCTGTCATCTGATCTATTTTTTACAAATCTAAAATGTATTTTCGAAAATAAAAAATGTAATATATAGAAGGATTATGAAACATCTAGAAAAATTTGAGGAATTCTCTTATCACTCTGACATATTTGAGAAGGGCAAGAAAAAAGAGGGGAACAAAAAGGACATAGAGAACTATAAATGTCTCAAGTGTAAATCTCAAATTAAGCCGATCTATCAGCACACACTTAAACCTATAGAAAGGCTGATGTAAATCTTATGAATCAACTTATTACTTGCCTGGTAATCTTTGTTCTTCAGGCTGCAATGGCTATCTTAAAAGTTCAAGAAATTAAATACAACGACGGAGAGGATCTTAAAAAATCCATGATCAATTCATTTCTCATTTCCATAGTTGCCCTATTGAGTATAACAATAGGGGTTAGCTCCCTTTTAAAGGGAGATTGGTTAGTACCTATATTCTTCGTAGGAGGATCTATGCTAGGTAAATGGCTAGCAATCACCAAATTTTAACAGTCCCCCGTTATATTAGGATCGTCGGAGTATGCACATGCTCCACATATGGTGGCTCCTGATGGGAAGAAAGCTCCATTTGAACATGCAATTACAGAAGCTGATGATTCTCCTTCAAGCATTGTCACAGAGAATGATTGGGTGGATGTTCCACTCAAGCAACTTGCTCCGTATGATGTGTATGAAACATTGATCCAGAAATTCGTATCAGCAGTTACTGGATATGCAACGCTAACTGATGCTCCCATGTAATCATCAATTGTTCCTCCTATACAAGGTTCCATACTTCCATATGCTCCGGTGATATAATTGCTAGGTGGAGGTTCTGGCGTTGGAGCCGGAGTCGGAGCTGGCGTTGGAGCCGGAGTCGGAGCTGGCGTAGGTGCTGGAGTCGGCGGCGGAGGTTCTGGTGTTGGTGCTGGTGTAGGAGCAGGAGGCGGAGGAGGTGTAGGTAAACACTCCCCATTCGTAGTGCAAGATCCAGCAAGTACCCAAGTATAGGGATCGCACAATTGTTCCATTCCAGATTGTACACAGACTGGACTATTATAAGGAGAAATTGTACTTACACATATCGCTGCAGTGTATGTTCCGTTTCCATTATCCGCATTCTCCAAAGAACTTATTAGTTCTTCCGTTACAATATCATCGGAGGATCTTCTGTATTTAACATAGAGATCATTAGGAACCGAAGAGAAAGTTATGGTGTAACAATTTCCCGCTGACGGGGGTGTCGGGGTCGGCGTTGGTGTAGGCGTTGGTGTAGGCGTTGGTGTCGGCGTTGGTGTCGGCGTTGGTGGAGGTGCTACATAACAATCAAAAGTTCCAGCGGATAGAGAAGTATTTGTTGCCCCTATTGATGCTGTAGGATTATAAACATATACGATGTAGCTACTCGATGGATTATCAGCAACACCAGTAAACGTATATGATGTACCGCTACCTATTGATGTAGTTGCATATGTTTGAGGTGGTCCCGACTGAGTACTGTATCCAACATAGCAATCATTTCCACCATTTGCAATATTAGTAATGAATATCCTTCCGCTCGTTCCCGAAGTTCCGTTACAATCATGGCTAACACTAAAGGTAAGCGAAGGAGGGGTAGGAGTAGGGGTCGGAGAAGGAGGAGGAGTACATGCGCAATATTGTACTGTACCAAAGATCTCGTTTAATCCCGTAATATCATATATCTGACCAGTTGTAACATAACACAAAGATCCACCACTAAATAACGTGTCTCCGCTGCTCATTGCTGTAGTTGATGAATAGAAGAATCCAGTTTGATTATTATCACATCTGATTAGTCCAGAATACAACGTCGGCGGTGTAGGTGGAGGAGGTGTTGGGGTCGGCGTAGGTGTTGGAGGTGTCGGTGGAACTGAACAAGACACAACCGCAGTCCAAGCATCACTAATAGGGTTACCTGGGTCTGTTGGTCCAACGTCAACCCATATTTCATATGTCTTACCACTGTCGTAAGTGAAAGTGATATCTTGGGTAGAGGTATCATTCAACGAAGTTCCCCATGGTCCGGAATATGTTGCATATCCTTTCCATCCTGTACTTGTTCCTGCCGTATTTCCAAGATTGTCTTTAACTGTAAATCTATCGGGTCTTTCGTTTGAAGTGCAAGAAACAATAACTGAATATCCGTTTGTTGCCCCTGCTAAATTCAGAGGATATTTTTGTAATGTGTATCCGTTCTGATCATATGTTCCATTGATTGTTCCACCACAAGGAGTTGCTGGGGGAGCAATTGGGGTTGAACAAAACATTGTCACCTGGAATGCATCACTAATAGGGTTTCCAGGATCTGCCGGACCAACATCAACTTTTAGAACATATTCTTTAGAACTATCATAAGTAAGATTAATTATACCCGGATTTATTTCATTTAATGAACTTCCCCAGGGTCCTGAATATGAAGCACTTCCCAACCATCCAGTATTTGCTAGTAAATTATTGGATCCGTCGTAAATGTTAAATCTATCAGGTCTGTCTAATGCATAACAGGTAAAACTCATTAAATCCCCATTGCTCTTGTTTTTAAAATTCAAATGATAAGTCAACGTGGTGAACTCGTTCCCTGCATAAGAGTCATTAAGGGTAAATCCGCAACAACTAGCAGAATGATTATATCCATACCATTCTCCTATTTTAGAAACCTCACGCTCATCAGGTTTATACGTTGAGCAATCGTTTATAAACACATATCCATTCTCCTCTGCAACATTAAGAAGGAATTGAGATCCCCCTTCTAATCCGAGCTCGGATCTGATCTGTGAAAGCTTTATTGTTCCTGATGATTGTAGCATAGTTAATCTGCTCTTATATATCAACGACCCCTTTCAAGATATATAAAACAAAAAATATATCCTATGTTACTAAAAGTCGGGTCTAGCGGAGAGGACGTTAAAAAACTCCAATCATTTTTAGGTCTAGGAGCAGATGGCTCCTTCGGGCCAGGAACTGAAAGAGCAGTTAAAGCTTGGCAAGCAGCCAATGGTTTAACAGCAGATGGTC